>JGI24022J15233_10007015_pt1 | contig 12342 bp, 5 predicted proteins | sample Ectturendosymbi2_FD_15233 | JGI IMG/M metagenome (IMG submission 15233)
CTCAATCTGACAGCGAGTTGTTGCCTGGGAAGAAATGCCCCTCAGAGTGGCTTTTGAGGGAGCAAAATTTTGGTCAATTTTTGGTTTATGAGCCATAATTTTTGCTCCCGAAAAGCTAGGAAGTCAATCAATGGCTCTCTATGGACGCGTATTTTGACCTAGTTTTCAACTAAGCTTTGAGTAAAAAAAATGGCCCATTGGGACAGCGCCCTGGGCCAGGCAAAGATGGCCAAAATAACGTAAAAACACCCCTACTTGTGACCACCCCCCCTGAAAACCTCAAACCCAAAACGAAATAATTTTTTTTTCGATTTTGATTCCAAGACTTGCTGAATCTGTAGAGGGTTTGAACAGCTCTCTAGCTCTAGCGGCTGGCGATTGATGGCCAAAAAAGGGGGCACCAGTATGTTGGCTCGTGCGGTCGTTAAAGGATTAATAAACAAAACCAGAAGCATACAGCGTATGTTATAGTTTGCCTTAGTTCAGTATCCTGGGGTTGCTACTGATTCTGTGTGTGAGTGTGCTCTTGTATATAACCAGCATGGTGTACACAGCTTGCCTGACATTACTTGCTAAGTAAAAAAATGAATCTTGCACCAGAAACCAGGGTTGCGGAGTTGGAGGTAAAATATCTGACTCTTACTCCAACTCTGACCTTTGCAAAATTTCCAACTCGCAACCATTTCCAAAATTTTGCGACTCCGACTCCTTAACACAGTGGTTCTTAACCTTTTCTCCACCACGCCCCCCTTAAGGAATATTTCTTTGTTTCACACTCCCCTGACTTTAAATGGGTTGTAAAAACGAATGTATTTCTTAGTAAATTTATTTAATGCTTTTCATTTCAAGGTTTTTGCAACAAACATGAAGTCCATAGAGTATAAACAAACAGTCTGCACAATGCATATTGATAAAAACAGACGCAACAGAACAACTAATGGGGAGTTTCAAGGTAGTGCAACAGGGTTACAGAGACTTTTTCAGCTATATTGTTCACTAACCCACAGCACTTGGTACAACACTACATCCAGAGTTGGACCCTGAGTCCAACCCTGGTCAAGGCCAGGTAAAGTGCAAAAGTATTGTGGCATGCACACGCCCTCGAACAAACACTGTAACGTCCAAGCACTCAGTTGCAAAGTAAAATGCGGTTGTAGTGTTCAACGAATAAGGACGAATATAAACAACCTGACTGCATCAAAGCGTGCAACCCTACGTTGTTGGACTTTCTGCATCGTTCAAGAAAGAGGTTCATATTTTTCACAATAACGCCTCAAAAGTAGGTATGTTGCATTGAACCTGATGACTAGTTGACTACTGACACTGGCTTGCCATGGCAGTTTGTATAGAGCCCTGCACCCAAAATTATAGGGCACTGATTACTTGTCAATTTTTAGCCAACATTTGGTACAACATTATTTTGAAGCATTAGATGGAAAACTTTCCACTTATTTCACTTTCTTAAGCGACATTGCGCAAAATAGCTTTCCACTTATTTCACTTTCTTAAGCGACATTGCGCAAGATTTACAGGTACCCACATATATGCATGGTCCCACTCTAGCCCGCATTCTTAATGTGTTGCAGTTGCTTGTTTTTAACTTATGCCAACTGCTGCAAGTTCTTTGTTTGTTTTATTCATTCTGCATAGCTTTGTAACCACACACTACTTCGCAGAGTGAATACACATTTTGACTATTTGTATGTCGGTTAAACGCTATAACTGCATTTTTGCACAAGAGTCCAGAATCTCAAACCAAAACCATTCATAGATGAAAAACATAGTACGGTTAATCATATAAACCAAATTTTTCAATAGAAATTTTATTTTTGTTTGTAGACTTAAACACTTACTCCATGCCAATTAGTGTGAGTGAACAACACAGTTCCAAGTTTAAGCAGCTGAGTGTCACCATTGGATGGCTGAAAGCAAAGTTACTATCTTCATTTGGCCAAGAAGTTGACATCGTATGGTGGCCTGTAGCTGCCAAGCCGCATTTAGAAACTTAGTCTTGCATTCAACAAGAGTGTGGCTCAAGTGCAGTTGAATTGTCGTAATAACACATTGTCGCATCACAGAAGAACATGCCAGCAGTACTGTAGAAAATGAGCATCATGCGGATGTACGGCCACATTGCAGAAAGTTCGTAGAATTACAGAAAGCCATTCAAAGTGAATACAGTCATGTTTATTTGGAATTGGGCGAGCTGCTCTGCTATGCAGCTGGCCTCCTTGAAATTCTATGTGCACCTAGCTGCTGTCAAATGCAAGAATGGCACAGATGTTATTGTAAAAGGGACTTGGCATGCTGACTAAACAGTCCTCCTAGTGCCCCCCTTGAATGTTTGTATTCGGGCTCGAATTCGGTCTGTAAAATTTCAAGAAACTTGACCTCGACTTCCATCTCTGCCAGAACTAAACCAAATATGATGTAGCAGCGTAAAATTAGCATGGGCATAACGTTTGGAAGGGACACATTCCCGTTCAAAAACTTTCCATGTTGTAGAGCATGTAAGGGCTTACGCCCCACTGGAAATTATTGGCGCCCCCCGGTTAAGAACCACTGCCTTAACATAAAGAGAATGAAATTTGGCTGTTAAAATCAATGGAAATCGTGTGCACAGCAAGAAATCTCTGTTTCAACATCAGCTTCAAAAGAAATTGTACCATTTCAACAGGAATTCCCAATTTAGGAGTGTGATGCAAAAAATGATTCAATTGGACTTCCGGAAAGAGACTCGATATATTAGTTTATGTATAATTTGCGAAAAGAAAAAGTCTACACCCCTGCACTCTACTTCAATGCTGAAGATGCCAAACACTAAGAATGTTAGGAAACTTGGGCAAAAGAGGCATACATTTGCAAAAATTCTCTGTGGAGAAAGGGTTTATCAAAAGCTAAGAAATTGGCTACAAATGAGTTGTGGACATTGCAATAGTCAGCAGATACAGAAAGCTCGCCCATTGCCTTCCTAATCTGTTGCATCAACATTGCCACAAATGATTTTGCACTAAAGCCCTGAAAGTCGAGCCACTTGTGCTGCAAATATAGATATCTTATCTATGTTTGTTTGGCCATGTGACCAAAATGTCCCAAGAAAGATTGGCAAGGCAAGTCCGGCTGGCTACACCCACATAAAAATAACGCAGAGATTGACCAAGGACCAGGTGGTGGTGTGATTATACAATCTTGCTTGGTTTCATCTTGTTGTGGAGCCAGCAAAACTATCAGAAGTTGCTGAAATCTGTAAGTATTCCAAGGCCTAAGACTACTACTCCACGACCCCCCTAGAGGAAAAGTACATATGAAAATGATTATTTTTCCTGTTGTCTAATGCAGAGTTAGGTCAATTGCAATTTGTACTTGAGGTGAATGTAGTTCACTGCACATTTTCATGCAGATAGCGATTCTATTAGAATAAGACCAAGTCACTAATGTGTCTACTAACATTTTCATACAATTTGATGGTTCCCAAATGAAAACTTATGGTTAAATTCTTCTTCAACATTTGCAATCAAATATCTTATTTGGTATTGATTGTGAATAGGTTGATACAGTAGTAAAAATGATGCAATTGGCGTTATGAACTGTATTTATTCAGCACTGAAAAAGCTGTGCAAACTTGTTTACTTGGGCAGAAATGTTTTTCTAAGATGGCCATCTATTTCTGCCATTACAGCATTATGCATCTCCATCTTCTCAAATGCTGTTCCATCAAGTCCCAAGACCACATGCTGAAGGCACTTCCTCATCTCTGCAGCTGGTGGGCAATTTGATCATATTGTCTCATAAAGGCAGTTGTAATAGCCCATTATTTGTTCACAGAAAAAACAGTTTGCCTGCATGAGGAATCAGAAGTAGATGAATTAAGCAGTGGCTGGATGTATTAACCAGAGTTTTTATAATGGGATATGATTAAGAAGTGATTTAGTTGTAACAAGCACTCTGTTCCAAGTGATTTAGTTGTAACAAGCAGTTGGTTTTATTAACTGGAGTCAACTGTATCATTTTTATAGCTTTCCACGTATTTAATTTACTTTTTGGTTTGTATTGTTAGGCAACAGCTACACATTAATGTGAAGTGTTTTCCCATAATGCAAATCCATGGTAAGGGAATGATGTGTGGTAATACAATACAAGACAAGTTACAGTTAAAGAATTACCATTAATACTCATTCAGCAAGGATATTTCGAAAGTTAGGCTATGATAAAATGAAATGTGATGTATATCACATAAAAAAATTGAGTACTCCACTTTTAATAACCAAATCACAATATTTAGGTCAACGTTGACCAACATTGACTCCTGATGTTTCAACTATAAACTTGTGGCATTTGATGTTCTTGAAAATGAACAATGCAATTGAAAATCATGCCACTGGTACTTTGATACTACAAAGGAAATACGGAAAAGTTTCAAAATGTGTCAATTTACATGCGTTTTGTTTTTGCAGATAGGTCAATATTTTTTCTGTGTACTACTATGAAGTTGTTGTACTTTTTAACTCGTGGTAGAAAACTATGGATTGTAAAAGATGGATGTGGATTGGTGTGCGTTGCAATAACATGGGCTCTAGTGCTCTACGCTGAGTTTGTTGTTTGCTGTGTGATGCTTTTCCCAGCACTTGCGACAGACTTTTTTTATGGATTATTCAATTTGGCTCTTTTTAACACTTTGGCATTTCTAGCATTGGCCTCACACTTTAAGTCAATGACTACAGACCCTGGTGCTATACCAAGAGGAAATGCAACTCAAGAGAAATTGGAAAGTTTAAATCTTAAGCCTGGGGAAATCGTATACAAGTGCTCTAAATGCTCTAGCATCAAACCAGACCGAGCTCATCACTGCAGTGTGTGCAAACGCTGCATTAAAAAAATGGATCATCATTGTCCGTGGATAAACAACTGTGTGGGTGAAGCAAATCAGAAATACTTTGTTCTGTTCACGTTTTATATTGCAGCCATATCACTGCATGCCCTGATACTCGTTGTGCTGCATTTTCTGAAATGTTTCGGTAATCAGTGGCAAAACTGCACAACTTTTTCACCGCCAACAGCGATTGTCTTTATGATTACATTAACATTCGAAGGTCTCCTGTTTTTCTTGTTTACGCTCATTATGTTTGGCACTCAAATGCACTCCATCTGCAACAACGAGACTGGCATAGAGCAACTGAAAAACGAAAAACACTGGGGAAAGGAAACAAAATGGTTGAATATTAAGTCTGTTTTCGGTGACAAGTTTTCCTTTGACTGGTTTTTGCCGTGTTATGAACCGCTTATGGCAAAAGAAAGTGTATATCAGTACATTGTCTGAAGCACAGCACATTTCTGGGAGTAATTGTGAAGCAGTACAAGTGTTTATGCATTGTTGGAAAAATTTAAATGTTTGTATGGACCACTATAAGTTCGTTGATTAATTAATTGTAACGTAAACTTTGTGTATGTGGCAATTTCATCAACTGCACTTCAAATGTTGTTTCGATCTCCTTGCATTTGCGTTTTTTATACAAGTACTTGGCGCAACTTGCACGTGCGCAGTGTTTGTGGAGGTGTTTCCTTAGCTTACAACTCTCATGTGGGTATGTTGTGGAAAACTGGAAAGGAATTACTTGTTTCGCTAGTTTAGATTGTATCCTCAACCCGGTTTTTCTCGTAAACAGTAGTTTGCGTTTGTGGTCACTCGAAACATATTTTAATTACCCATATTATAAGTATGTGAACCTTCTCATCGCAGCTAAATTGATTTTGTAAAGACGCGGTGGATCGGGGGATAGATGTCATCCTACGCCACCTGTGATTTCCCAAGTGGAGTTAGAAATAGGAAAAACTACTTTGGGGAAATGTCACAGACTTTTTTATCGGATTGAATTCGTGGCGGGAGAGCCGGATAAGTGCAACGGTATAAAACTGTTTTTAAAATGTTGAAGTTCAACTCTGAATTGATTTTAATGTGTCCCATGTATTTACAGCTTCTACTTGTGCTGTCTAATGCTCTTTGACTTGTAGCGAAAGTAAGGTTGCGTTTGAATCTATTGACCGAATGCTCGCTTATTGCGATCTGCTTTTATGCGAGTTAGTGAAAGATATGTTTATGATGGTAAAGAGAGAAGTTATTGAAGTTTACTTTTGTATCAAGGGATGCATGATATTTTTCTTGTTGGATATTCTTCGGTGGATGACATCAACATTCACTTATAAATGTTGGCGCGCACATTTTGTCAAGTTGTGCGTTCGGTAATTGATATCTAACTTTTACTTCAAAATTGACGTTCGTATTTAGAATATGGCTCTGCTTTCCAGGACCGGCGCTAGCGGATTAGTGCTCAAACAAAAGTTGAAGATATTTTGAATGGGATTATCGTCATATCAACCTCGAGGTATTGGGTATGGGTATAAGCTCTAACGCGTAAGCCTACCCTCCCAACTTAACTGTCTTCCTAAGCCAAGGGAATTGCTGTGGTGACTAATTAACTTGGCGTTCTACTTGTATCACTTACATTGGCGGCACCAAAACAGTTACTGTTTTTGCTGTAATTGCCAAGATCGACGCAACACCGTAGAAGTTTGAATTTTATATTATTACAGCGCTTTCAATAATTGCATTGTGAAATTGTCACGTGCAAAATTACCAATATGAAATCTGACGGGAACGTCTACCGTAGTTGACACAAATCATGTGAACGGAAGCTTCATTTTTCTCATCGTTAATGCCTAATTGTCAAAACGCTTGGTGCCTTGCAGTTAAATTTTGAATGGAGCTCCGACTTAACGTTGTTGTCATGCTGTTATTGCCCTTGTGTGAAATTTAATCGGCTTCAATTACGCAACTGTTGAAAACGCGATACTCGAAGCGTCGCGTTGAAGGCACAGTAAATAAGAGTTGTTTACGTAGACATATAATTATTATTTAGACAGCTGTAAGTGTAGCTGTGTCACAGGTATCGCACCACTAAGAAATAGCGCAGATACAGCAGCTTGCGAAGATTAACCGTGATTTCGAATATCCTGAGAATCACTAAAAAAGAACGAAAATCACACAAAAGCTCTGGATGTTTTCTGTAAGTTTTCGGGTAATCAGCTGACTGGGTTCCGCTTTCATCTTTTTGCGATGAGGAAATGTCCACGTATCTGTATTCAAGTAACTACTGTACTATCCACATGTGAGGCAAGCAAGAAATCTATCCGCAAATTTTAGGAAATCGATTTCAAGTAACAGTACGCATCGTCAGTCAACTCTTCATATGTATAAAATGTGCGTGAACCCAATAAGTCACGCTACACTAAACCAGGCTTTATTGGATCATTGGTCATGTATACGTCACACACGACGGCCACTACAATTTGTCTGCTGAATTATGAAAAATCGTCAGCACTTCACCGTTTTTAAAGTAACATCTTCGTTGGAATTTGAATTATTGTTTCATTGCGAAACTGCCGCTGACCGAGTTTATTTTCTTTTTTCCTCAAAATCACATGAGCCTGGAAAAGAACACTGTCCCCATGAACCTAGATTTGAAGCGGTAGGAAGTCAACTGCTCTTCAGATTCCTGGCTTGCAGGCCGGTACTCGAAGTGTAGGGGGAGATTACGCCATTAGCAGTGACTTATCAACCCAACTCTGCTACCCCCAAAATGCATACAGGGCCCCCCTAATGGTAATTTATAAAAAAGGTATGTTACATCTCGGGGCCGAATGGCGTTCAAAACAAAATATCCTATGTACAGACACAATTTTGGCAGAACCAGGCCCTTAGGATTTAAAGTTTGGGGAGCAAAATACATTTTTAGGGGGAGAGATTTTTATCATATGTTTAAAACAAATTTTTCTGAGCACAACAAAATTTGGGGAACACAAAAAAGAATTGGGGGTAACTGCCCCACCGTGCCTGGGCAGAACCGTCGCCAGAAAGTCTTCCATTGGAGGCCTTCATGTTTGTGCAGGGAGGCTAGACATTCTGAAAATTTATTTTCAATTCGCAACATGAACAGCATTTGCAGATTGTACAAATTACAATAGAATTTGTCAAATTCGCTCAAGTCGGTCCCGGCAGAATTCCTATCTTCTGTGTACATTTCTGTTCGTCTAATTCGCCATCGTCAATTCGTTCAATTGGTCACCTCTTTCTATCCCTGAGAAGCGTTGTGTTCGGCTACTACGTCATTTGCAGTTTGTTGCGCCTCGCAATTTGTTTATCGAATTTGTACACGAGGTGCGAAGCGCGACCCTACTCCCCACTGAGGGAACGCAGAAAGTCTTTAAAGTTTATTAATCCTTACCGTGAGGTGAGGTTCGTGTCTGTGGAGGCACTGTCTCTTTCAAAGCCAAATTTGCGAGTAGGCCTATATGAATTGAATGGAGTAGCATAAATTCACCACTCAACTGGCTGCTGGCAGAATGACTATTGCTTATGCTTTCTATCCCATATAATAATTTTTTACACACACATAAGTACAGAGGCGATTCTATATTTCTAAAAAGGTAAAACAGGAGAAGTGACAAATTGAAGTGACTTATCACCTCATAGGCGGATCTAGAGGGGGGATAATGGGGCTGAAGCTCCCCCCAAATTTTTTCAGATACGTTTTTTGATCGACAGTTCCCGACACAGAAACGTCCATTGGGGTGATTTTTTTGTATAGCTTTTAAATAAACCATTTCTTGCACAAGGATTGGGACGAAAGTATTAAATGCAGTTTATTTTGTTGAATTTGGACAATTTGAATGTGTTTATTTCACTATAAATGAAACTTCTAGCAAACAAGTTTTTATATAAAATATATGGTCCCGATGTTATATAAATACGGAAGTGTTTACATGAAGTATTTACATTACATACACGTTATATCAACCGCATGTACATAGGCGTAGCCATGGGGCCCTTCAAATTTTTAGAATGTCTAGTCATTTTAAGAGGCAGAATCTCAAACAATATACTGTTGCTCGCCTAAAATCAAACATTCAGACCCACCCAAAATTTTTAGCTGGCCATGCTACTGCGCACGTAAGTATTTAAACTCTTGTTTCGTTTGGGTAAGATTAGGCTTCTTGTGGACAAAGGATGAATAAGCAGCAGTCTCAAAACCGTCGCTAGAAAGTTTTCAATAGGGGTGCTTTGCGTTTGTACCGGGAGGGCTTGACATTATAAAAATGACAAACACTCCACTGATTCATAGTGTGTCATGTTTTAATTTGGAGACGTGGAGCTTTGTTTGGGGGTCTAAGCCCACCAAAGCTCCGGGACTGAGTAGACTGTGGACAAAAGTCGAATAAGCTGCAGATCACACTGTTTTTTCCTACAAGCTTTTATGAATGAGTGCAGCTCATGTTATTACTGTAGTGAAGCGAAGGCATTGAAATTACGCTAACACTGGGGTGACGAACCTATTTGCTATCGCGGGCCACTTTGTCAGTTACCCTTGTTCATTAGAAGCGGGTCAAACAAAGTTCAAGACTGCTGGTCTCGCCAGAATGCTTCGCGGGCCGCATGTCCGTCACCTCTGCGCCAAATGAACTTACAATGCAGTTAACTACAGGCTAGGTTAGAGCGCTCACTGGCAGCGTAAACTCCAAAACAGCAAACTCAACCGTAAAACGTAATCTACATGTCAGGTAGGCTAAAATGAAGTGCGTTTGATTAGCTGTAGGCTATCCTAAAGGTGACAACGGATTATCATCAGACCTGCGAACATGGATGTATAGTGGGTTGGGAACGGCGTTCCCACACCTTTTTGCACTAGTAACGTTACACGTGTAGCGCCTGGAGCAACATAAATGACAAGTTATCACGTGTACAGCACCGTGAAACAGGAAGATCCAGTGTGGAAATTCTTGTAGGCGAATCAGTCTCCCTTTGGTGTGGGAACGTCGTTCCCACATGCCACACCTCTTTTTAGCAATACACCCCTGCCTGCCAGCAACAATTTTTGGACAAAAGTTCAGCTCAGCACGAAATCAGATGCTTTTTTATCGACCAACATTCTGTTGTCTCTAATAATTTTTTTCAACCTAGGCTACTGTACAATATTTCTNAAATTGCGTTACCACCAGTGGTGGGTTTAAGGTTGAGGGGGACCGAGGCAAGACTAAAAAGGGGGGCCCTATGGTGACGGTCATCACACTCAGCTAACCGTGATAATGACTTTTGATTTGCGTAAGATATGGCCACCCAAGGATATGTTCCTGAGACTACGGCAAAACTGAAATAGCAGAAGGAGAAAATGCAAAAAGGTGTTCATGATACACAACTTTGAAAACACTGAAAGTTGGGAAGACAAGGCTGGCAACACAGGCAATAGCAAGTTGGCATCGCCCCCACTTCTTTATTTTCGCGCCCCATTTCTCTGCATTCACCATCAATAAAATACAAAGTTTACACATTTGAAAGTTTCACACCTTCCCCCTTTGAAAAAATGCTCGGTAGTTGGTATCCTGAATTTGTTTCACGTCTTTGTGGAATCCATGAAACTATAAAAAACAACCAAAAAGATTTAAAACACTAAATTTGTTTTAAATTTTATCCTTTTAACTGCAAGAACATAGCATACAAAAGCATCTAATTAGAGGCTTGTTTTGGAAAGCTTTGAGGCTGGATGAGTCAAGGCTGCCCTCATCTTGCTTTGACACTAGTTGTTTGAAAAATGTGCAAATGTAGGAAATAATTCATCATGNACCTTATCGAAAACATTCCTGCAGCAGCAANTAACCTACACANTTGATTAAATATTTGCTAAGAAAAAACGGTTCAAGTTATACTGGCTAAGANCTGGCAAAAGAGCTTAAACATCACCTACCAAGTCTGCCTTAAACCAATCATTTACTAGTCAAACTTCAAATAACCTGTGACTTCAAACATAGGCTAAATCAAACCACCCAAAATACCNNANNTGAAATATCTGTAGAAAAAATGAGTAGCCTATTCATAATATTCAAAAATTGCTATTTCTGCTACGNGATAAGAAGCATGAATGTAGCCTTGCTTANTAACAGTCTTTGCAGCGCAACAGCAATAATACAAAATTACTTTGTAAACTAAGAGGAAAATGTCTTACAAATTAAAAGATGTAGTGTGGTCCCTGCTATAATAATTGGATGATGTGTTACTTTCTGATGGAAATGTTCACTAAGGTACAACATCACAACATAAGAAATGAGAAATTTGTCTTGTCTAACCTTTTCAACTCAGAGACATAAAAAAGACTCCTTTTTGTTCATCTGTAGCATTTTTATAAAATCATCAATATAGAAAATATTTTAATCTCTCAAAATCATAATTTGGTACAAAAAATTATCATTTGGTACAAAAAGTTATCATTTGGTACAAGTACGCCTATTCGCTCTTATTTCGTAGGGTCTTTTCTTTTCAGAACTTTTTGGAAGAAATTTTAACCCACAAGTTTTTCAGGTATAGAAGTTGGTTTGAAGCTTTTTCTTATTTGTTCATTGGAGGTAGTGGTGGGGTCGCTTTGAAAGGAGGGTACTTGCACATCACAGTTGCCATTGGGGGCCCCTTTGACAGCATAGTACTTGCACATTACAATTGCTGTTTGAGTTCCCATTGAAAGTGTATTACTTGCACATTACAGTTGCTATTAGTGGCCGCTCTGAAAGCAAGGCACTAACACATTTCAATTGCTGTTGGTGGCCCCTATGAAAGCAAGGTACTTGCATATTAAAGTTGCTGTTGGGGGCCCCTGTGAAATCAAGGTACTTAATTAAACATTACAATTGCTGTTGGGGGCCCCTTTGAAAGTAAGGCACTTTCACATTACAATTGCTGTTGGGGGCCCCTTTGAAAGCACAGTACTTGCACATTACATTTTCTTTAAGGCTCCTTCAATGAAGTTTAAAAGCAGAGCACTTACACATTTCAGTTGCTGTTGGGAGCCCCTTTGAAAGCAGATTACCTTCAAATTGCAACTGTTGTTAAGGGCCCTTTTCAAAGCAAAGTACCTGCATACTACAGTTTCTGTAGGGGGAACCTTTGAAAGCAGAGTACTATAAACTACTATACTCCTAACACATTACAGGATTACACTTACAGTTTCTTTTAGGAGACCCTTCAATGAAATTTAAAAGCAGAGTACTTACACATTTCAGTGTTTGTTGGGGCCCCTTTGAAAGCAAATTACCTTGAAATTGCAGTTGCTGTTGGGGACCCCTTTCCTTTGAAAGCAAAAGTACCTGCACATTTACAGTTTCTGTAGAGGGCCCCTTTGAAAGCAGCGTACTTACTTATGATCTGCTTTGTAGTACATATATGAGTGAATAAAAAGTTTTTCATCAAAAATAAGGAAACTCTACGCGTGTCTGTGACACCTCAAGGGGGGACTCAAAAAGGGG
>JGI24022J15233_10007016_pt1 | contig 12342 bp, 7 predicted proteins | sample Ectturendosymbi2_FD_15233 | JGI IMG/M metagenome (IMG submission 15233)
ACAGATTGCTATTGATCGTGAGGTATTTCGGGTCTTCCTAGGGCTGCTGCCCCGCAACTCTCCCTAAAGGAAAACCGGTCACGAAAATGAATGAGTGTGCAGGCCCACATTGAAATTTTCTGTTTATGCAATTGTCTTTAGTTTGTTTGCCAAAAGTGAATGTCGTATTCGAATAATTAAGCACATTTGGACGGACAGATGCTTTTTTGCGAAAATCTGTTAAACGTATCAGATATAGCAAGGAAAATGGTGTTGACATCCTAATGCTCCACCACGACACCCTTTTAAAAACCTTTGAAAAAACACTGGATTATGTGATTACCTTAGAATTGTGTCATTCTTTCGTCAACTGATTGTTAAAAGTTTCCGCTCATAGCGTTTTGGAAGGCAGAATTGAAATGCTTGATCAGCGGTGAGGACGATGCTTGCAGGCTCTGTTGTGTGATGGGTACTTTTTGTCGGGAACTTCATCATTATTTGCAAAACGCAGTGCTCTTCTTTTTGAATTGAATGTATCTCTTGGCATTGTTTCAGCAATTGGTTAAACTCGCAGTGTCAGATGAGGCTTTTTGGGGACCTGAGGCACAATTTTTCGAGGGCCCCATCTTTTCAATAAAAACTAATATCGCATGGTGTCCCCATAATACTCGTGTTCATCACGCGAAACATCAAATGAAAAGGGTAGATATGTAATGCGAAAACGAAAACATTTGTCCTATCATAAACCCAGGAATGCGAAACGTTCTCAGTTTTTCCCACCATGTTAGACACTCAAACTATAATAATACTTTGCGTGTTTTTTTTTACAAAAAAATCATGTATCAGCTTGTCAAAGTTTTCTTTCCGTAATAGTTCGCTCTCATGGTGCTTTACTATACCCTGCTCTTTTCTTCTGTAGCCCCTTCAAAAGACTCTTAATACATCGTGATACTTGGGTTATGCGAAATCACGGCAAAGCTACCTAGTCAAGGCCTCTTCTCGTGGCCCCCAGACAACCGCTCCGTGGCCCCCAAGGGAGGTCGAGGACTCCGCTTGAAAAACCGTGGTGTATTGCATTGAACGTTGAGCAACGATTATAATGGATAGGCAGGCATTTACTGTATTGAATGACAGCTTTCATGTTGAGGGTCCTTGACTGTGGGGACCCTGACGCCCGTGCCTCATAGCTAATATGGCACTGTGAACTGGCAAGTCTGGTTCATTTGAAAAGTAATCCTGGATTTCTGGTAAGCATGTATGATTTCATAATATTCATTCCCAGAAACGTTCCCATTTCTTCATTTTCTGTTTCGTTTCCTTTTTTGAAGCATGTATAGCGTGTACTGGGGTACCAAGATGTCACTGATCAACTCATCTTACTTGCAAACATCAACAAAAAGAGTAGCGGGGGACAACAAAGACTCGTAATGGATCATAACCTTCCCCCATTTGCCAGCATTGTTATCTGGCCAATTCTCTTCAGGTTGCGGTGCAACTATTGGGAATCTCTTCCACCGGCGAAAACTCGCACTAATCATGTCTCAGACGAATCAAGGTTGGAACTGGAAGGGGGGTCTTCCACTGGTACCTGACCATCTCGTCTCCTAGGAAAGGATTCACCTAGCAGTACTTCGTCTCCTTTATCGATTTCAAACAAAGCTTCCTCATTACTATCATCAAAATCTGACAGCTGTAGGCTAATACTTCTTCTGAACTAGGAATAAGTTTTCTTCTCTTTGTTTTTCATAGCGTTTGAGATAAGAGCAAATTGAGAGAAAAACGATTTGCAGGTTGTTTAAAGTGCTACAGCACATGCGTATGTACTGCAACTGTCACACAGACGCGGCGTAATGAAAGTATGATAATGCCATAAGGCATTGGAGTTGTGTAAACGTTCTATGTGCTTCTTTCTGTGTGCGTGGGATCCCACCCATAATAAGAGCAGCTCTCACTTCGAGATATGCAAAGGTATCCGGAATCCGACGCTTCTTCTGAATGATAAGGACCTCTGTTGACCTTTGAAAATTACAAACATGAAATAACAACGTAATGGAAGCAATAGAAAGGACAAGCAAAACGTAACGTGCGCCCAGAAAGTCAAACAAAACATGTAACTCAGGCATGCAGATAATTGTTCCAGTTACACAATGAAATTTAACAAGTCCTTTGCAGGGTTTCAACCCATTAGGGATTAGAAATAATAGCCTTCTCGTGTCATTATGGTTCGTAACACGTGTATCATTAAGATATGGTTGTATAGGTGGAACCCCAGCCAAAAGGAAGGAAGGACTTACCAAAAAGGAAGAAAAACTGTTTTGATCGTGTATTCTTAAAACTTAAAATTCAAAGTCATTGCCACACTGAAACTATGTTATGACTTGCATGAGGAAACTTCGCAAAGTAAAATGTGTTGATTGTTTGTCCAAAAGCCTTAACATGCAAACTGTTGTGCACTAGCAAAATGTCGCTTGCAGTGACAGGTTTCTATCAAACTGTGGCCAAACTCTGGCAACAAAACAGATAATAATGATAATTCTCATATTATCGTTATTACAGTGTATAATTCTTTTTGCTATTCGGGTAAAATTACCTTATTGTTTTATTAATACAATGAGCCATGAATCCTTTGAAAGGGTTTCTGTGTCTTCTACATGGTTTCATTTCCAAAGTAAAGATAAATGTTGAAAGCAGAGGAGAACAATACTGTGGACAGACCTTAGTGCTTCGTAAAACAATGGAAAGGTCGAAAGAATGAGCTGTAAACAATGCATCCATTTATGAACGATTGTGAAAAACAGTTAGAACTTTGTTTCCACTTCAATCAAACGACACAGCTCAGACGTAGACGTGCAAAGGGTCAAACTGTGTATTGGAGACTAAATATCAGAAGGAGTGATAATGCTTTTTGCAATATCACCAAACGTTTAAGGGGTTATTGCTTAGAGCTGATCATCTTAAAGTGTGAGGTGCATTTGCTCATGAGACGCTTGTTTTGAAAAACTGTTTATAGTTCATTACTGTGCTGAGTCTTCAGACGCAGAAATATTTGAGGCTTAAACGTGTGTTTATTGTGAAATTGTAGATTTCAAGAACGCAAATTTGCAAACAATGCGTCCTGGGCCTTTTCCAGCTCTTTTCAGCAAGCCAACGCATGCAGTGGCAAAAGCTTTCAGCCAAGAAATCTTATTTGTAGTTTCACATGCAATTAAAAGTGTGTTTTGCAGTAGAAACATCGCTAAATAACTCCAGCGGTGCTGTTTTGACTCACGTTGCCCATGATGCGAATTTAGACCTTGCAATACCCATGCTGTCGTAATGACATTCAAACTTAGATTTGAATTAGAGTTGATCTAAACACCCCTCTGCTAGTTGTAAATCCTGTGTTATTAATTTTCGGCTTTATTGAGACACATCCACATCCAATTCTGAAGCCGAACAACAAAAAATAGGAATAGTTTACAAAATGTTCTCGTACCGTATTATCAACGAACTTTTTTCGAATATCATGTTGTAGCAAGCGGACGAAAGAAAACTTGCAGAGTTAGCACTTCTCCCCTGTTGAAAGGTGAACGTTGAAAGGTGAACGAAAGGTGAAATATTAGGTGGATTAGGTTCTCCTGGTTGTGTACGATGGATAGTTTTTATTATTAACAAGAATAATTGGAACTGTTGTTTGGAACATTTGTTAAAGTGGACAATGCTTGGTAAACGTTTTCAGTACGTACACTGTTAGAATGTAGTTCTCCTTTGGTCATGTTGCTTTCACAACCAGAGCTAATTTCAACATTCTGGACTCCAACGAAGACGGAAATAGAAGACATTTCTTAAGGTCTGTTGCGTATGGTTTACATTATTTTCAAAACCAGTGTTTTATTATTTATTTTGATACTGGTCTAGGACTAAGTAGACGACATCAAATTAAATTCAACATAAAGCTCATTTATGCTTTATTGTTGGCATAAAGTTCAGACATGCAATGCACGACCACTCCTTCCATCCTTCCTTCCAACCTCATTTCGTTTCCAGGTTCTGCAGAAAAATGTTGGGTTGTGGTTTTTAATCCGCTGCAAAAAACGTTTTGAAATCTCACAACGTTTTCCACCCACGACCAGCAACATGAATTTTCTAGAAAGAAACAAACGTCGTTAATCAATAATAATAATAAGCAACGATTTTCAAAAACAATGTGAGGTAATGCTTTCTGCCACAATATCACGATGACGTTTTGGTTTCCTAAAAGCTCTAACACCGGAACAATAACTTCAAATAGGCGTTTTCTGTGTTTTTTGTTCCATGTAACCTCATCAACTGAGAGTTTAAATGCACCAGATTTAGATCTTGGTCTCTCTTCTCTACTATCCATTCACAAAATCTGCTACACTAGTAGAAAGTGAAGCAACTTCTAGTAGAAAGTGAAAAGGGGAAAAGATGAGAGAAACAATTGATTTGGTCATGACATAAATGCTGAAGTTAACATTATACTTGTTTGTTTCAGTTTTCTAAATTCTACCAAGGACAGAGCTTCTTCAACTTTTTTTTTCATTACTTAACTTCCGGCTTGGACTGAATCTCCGTGTCCCACTAAACAAATAAAAAAATCAAATAATAACATCAAACGCTCAAATATTTATGCAACACTGTTAAGATATTCATTTTGCTTTACATGTTAAGACTGTCTTGATTTATTTCAACACCTTTGGATAGATCAGTTCTGATAATAATCTCCGTTAGTCTGCGGAAAATGGAATATCAAAGCCAATAAATAGATGTTTAATGCATTGGTCTCATCGGTTTCTTGAAGCTTTGACATCTATTGTTGCCAAAAAAAGAGCTAATTAAAAGCTCATCGCCCATGGGACCAATGAAATAGCACTTTATCATTGGCCATTTGTATTACAAAAACAGTTTTATCTTCGGTGAAGATCAGTGCTAAGTAGAATAAGCTTTGCAAAATTTTAGCGAAAAAAAACAGAATTAAAAAAACTGCTTTATTTCATTCGTGCATTCCATTCAACTGCCTATAGGTCATTTTATATACTTTGAAATAGTTGGTTTAGATCAAGTATGTTTAAGTAATAATTTTTACTCATTACTCTTGGTGTGAATTCGGCAGGAATACAGTAAGAACAAACATGCAAGTAAGTTAAACTATTTTAGTATCAAAAGAGCTAATATATTTTTTCAACGTATCGAGTAATGCCATTGTCTCATCTCTTACATTACCACTATGTGACATTTTGCTGATTCCTAGGAAGTTCTTGAGTCAAAGTGCAGCGCATGACAGAGCAAACACAATCATGCAAGTATTTTGCAGCAAGTTGCGTAATTGACGTTTTAAATCGCTTTTGGATTTGTCAAGATTATAAAAAGGTTTGAAAACCACAAGATCCGTGTCTACCGTCATTTACGCCTGTTTGTAACAGACATGGTTAGGTGAATGTTGCCCAAACAAACACTACTGGAAGAAATAAATTTCCATAAAAACGAATTTTCATATTTAAGTATTTTTTCTAAAATAGTGGATATGATTTTGAAAAGGCAAGAAAATATTAATGCACGTGACAGGATGGTTTTGTGCATGGGATTTCAAGTTTGAACTGCATCTTAATGAGAATTTGTTACAGTTTGCAAAATGTTTCAAAGTGGAAATGAAAATGATCAGCATAATCAATATACCGACGGCTTGCAGTGAGCATTTTATCGTAATTCAGCCAAGTGTTTCAATCCCATTTGTTATTTCAAAGTAGAGAAACTTTGCATCACTATAACGGATTGATGATGAATCGATGGTCATCTTCTCTCAGAAAGTCTGATTATCTCGGTTCAGAAACAAATTCAGGCGATTTGTCGCAAAATATCTTTGCAAATATTTCATTCATACGTATTTATTGTCAGAGCGCCCACTTATCATCTGTCCAAAATTTCTGAAAGCTTGTTTTTAAATAAATTTTTTTCAATTCTCTTCAAAATTTTATTGAAATCATAAAAAACTTAAAATAAATGTGTAAATCGCAGAATGTTGACAAACTGAGAACCTTTGTCTTTGCAATTTCAACGCATATATAAAAACACAGTAGTTAAAATGATATTGCGAACCGTGTGGTAAATTGCTTGTATAAAACTTGGATTTTGAAAATTTTACTCGCAACATCAATGTGTTTCTGTAAATTTCTTGGCAGGTAAGAGAATTTTGGGAATGGATACTTTTGCTAAAGAACACCCAGTTGAAACCTTCATCCAAGCTAATGTAGTGCATATGCATACTGCCACAACTGAAACGGAGGTGAGGTTTTGGAAATGCTCAACAACTGTCACATTTGAGAGAAAGCAAGCTTTTTATGCCTTTTTGTCCATCGGTGAGGTTGCCACGAGTGGCCACTTCAGCTCCTTGGGCTGTAGCGTAGTCAACAAGGTTACTGTCGTAGTAACTTCAACAGAAGCCGATAGACAAACAATTTCCCTGCATTACGATTGATCACACGGCTTAAAGGTCGGAATTCGTTTTTTCCAAGTCATTAGTACGTTCAAAAATGGAATTAACGCAAGAAGCCATGAAAAATTTCTTTACCTGCAAGAGCGAGTGCGGTCATTTTTGACCTTTCATTTGTAAAACCGTTTATGAACGTTTTCTTTCAAATTACTTCGAATGTTGCCTTGAAACAAGTCAGTCAATCATACTTGCATGTTTTTGTAATGGAAAAAAACAGCCAGGTGAAAAAGTAGCCTAGCAGTTTATTTTCGCATGACACAAACTGGTGTTTTTTTCTTTTCCCAGCTAAGGTTTGATTCAACAATGATTGCAGTTAATGCAGTGCTGGATGTCTTGGGCAACTAATGTGGGTAGGACGTTGCACAGCCCACTACGTCTTTTGGCTTGCAAAGCTTTCATAATTTCAAGTAGAAACTGTCGCCATGACGGTTTCAATTTCGTTGTTAGACAGTAAATGATGTAAGTATTTATGCAGTACAGTCGATTAAGCTGAAACACACAGCATTTGGCAACCGCCTAGGTGCACTTTTATTATTATGGATCTAGTCATCTGGCCCGGTGCTTCCACGCACGCTAACCAGATTAGTTTAGTACTCTACCATTTCTGGAAGAATTTTTGTGGTACTTATAATTTTTACGTTTTTGCGCACTGAGATCAAGATGCACACAACCTTTATTCCTTAGCTTTGCAGGCTAAGTGAAGAAAAAATTTCAGAGCATGCTATGGCTTGCCTTTAATTACCAGCTCTGCGTCTGGCCCATGTCGTTGTTGTTTTCATACAGTACCCACAATTGTTGTTTTTTTCTGCTTGAGATCTTCTGCTAGCTTTAGAACATGGTGAACGAGCTGTCAATTATGGCAGTATAACCCTTATAGTGATAAAGCTACTGAAAAGCTACTGAAAGAGATATTATAACAACCAACTTTCAGCAACTATTTGACACATCTAACAAACAAACCTATAAGACTACTAAATCAGTGTTGCCACTTGGGTCAGTATGGTCAACATCAGATTGTCGCCTTCTTCAACATCAGATAACATCAGATTTTTACATTACAGTTTCATAAAAGCGAAATCAGTGGTCCTTAAAGTTTCAACGCCTCAATACCCCTAAACAAGTCAAATTTGCGTCAATCTGGATACCCCTTTTCAACAGTTTAATAACAAAAAAATGTAAGAAACAAAACAGAACTGGCAAAGAAATACTATATCACTGGAGTAGTGAGGAAAAAGGTCAATGCAAGGGCTGCATCACATTCATCAGCACTAATTTTCTGCTTCATATGGGTAGTGTTGCCAGATTGCTAAAACGAATGTAATGATTGAGTGTTAATACATTGCTGAATACCCCCAACGTCTAATCTCAATTCCCCTGGGGGTATTGAGGCAATACTGAGCTAAATACTTCCATTTACCAATACCTAACAAAGCGCGATGAACCTCATTGTCCTAAAGCAGTGGTTCTTAAACAGGGGGCACGCCTCCCGGGGGACGTCAATAAATTTCCAGGGGAGAGCGAGCTTTTACGCGCTCTAAAAAATGAAAAGTTTGATCAATAAATTTACCAACAAATACACTTGTTTTTACAACTTATTTAATGTCAGGGAGCTTGAAACAAAGGACCATTACTTTACGCGTGGTATAGAAACGGTTAAGAACCACTGTCGTCACTCAATGGAGAAGTCGTTCGTGCGTAACATAAAATATCATTCTCAACGCAGCGTTTGGAGCATCTTCAGTTTGGAACGACAACTAAACAAACACAAAGTTGAGACTTGAGAATTTGATGAAAGAAACTTAAAAATTACATATGAATCTAACTTATTTTCAACCTAGAAAGAGAAGAAATGTGGAAAACAACAATAACTGCCTACTCAACATCAGATTTGTCGCCAAAACATCAAACATCAGAAATTTCTCTCAAAACATCAGATCTGATGTTAAAACATAAGAAGTGGCAACACTGTAGGCTACCAAACATCGGTCTAGCTCCTGGTTCTCAGAAGAAAATCAATCAATTGTTACTCCATTGTTGCGTAACTACTTTCATAGTTACGAAAGAAACTCTACTAAAGCTTCTAACCACCTTTTTGAAGAAACAATCTCCTAATCATGCGCACGTCATTTTTGACCGCTCAGGGCTAGTAGGTAGATGTATGAAATACTCTGTTTCCCAAAGCTCTAACAAAAAAATTCCAATAGCGGCAAAAACTTTATCACAAGTTAGGAAACGTCAAGGGATATGACGAAGCAAATAGCAAAATTAACGAATGTATGAAACGCTGCAGTTAAAAATCGGACAAAAATGACCGTCCCGGGCTTCCAGTGTTAAACCAAGTTTTGCCTTGGCAAGCGCTTGCTCTCCCACTTTATCACTCAGGGATTCTATATTTGTTTTGTTAAAAAGGAATCATGGAAAGGACCTGAAGTATCAACGATACTTGAAGACATAAAACATCAGTGATACTTAATTACCGACAAAGTGGTACAGTTGGGGGCAGGGCCCCTAAGAGAAATCTTTTTAGGCGGAGCAAAACCCATTTGGGTCCCCTAAGACTTGCAAAATGATTCTGAAATAAATAAAAATTGAGGCTAATTAATGTTCATCAAACTTCAACAAGAAGTGCTCGTTTGTTGATCATATGAAACATTATGTCAAAACATACCGGTGTTCAAGTAATGTGACAATATTACCATTTTTTAACATGACTTTTAAATGTTCATAGTAAAATCTCATCAAGGAAGAAATTATAAAAAAAGCCAGAGTCTCAAAATGAATGGGGTCGATCAAGGTTGAATAAAACGCTGCTACTAGTGAATTGAGATCGCGACCTCATTGAGTAACTGTATCCTTGGAATGAGCTTGCGTATTATAAGAAGAACGAATTGACAAAACGAAATATTTTGTCAACCGACAATTGTTTCTGTTTTTGACCGTGAACCACAATAAATATCCACATGGGCCACAGGCCGGCGACCATTGCTTTAAAGTATTCTTCCGAAATACTGTAGGTGGTTAGTTTCTACTGTATGGTTTCGAAATCTTCGAATTTCTGGGTATGTCCGCTAATCCTATACTCACATTCGATTAGAGCAGGGGTTTAGTGCTAAAAAAAGAGGTGTGGGAACGCCGTCCCCACGCGTTCCCAACCTACTACACCCCTGATTCAGGTAAAAACCGAACTCTAACACCAAATATCTCTCAGATGCCCTCACACGCAAAAAGCTCCTTTTGTTCTCGTAACTACTCAGGCAAGCTGGAGCCCATCCGCCAACGGTCTGAAAACTTCAAGACTTATTACTCGTGATAATTTTGGCTCCAGATACGCTAGAAAGTCAACCAAGGACTCGTTTTCAAACGAAACATGAGCCAAGCAATCGCTCGTTGGGTTAAGGGGCCAGGGTCAGGTAACGTTGGCTAAAAAACGCGAAAACATGCCACGATTATGATGTCACCCACAGAAACCCCAAACCCAAAATCAAAAATAATTTTTCAATCTCAACAAGAAGATTTTCCGAATCCGTAAAGGGTTTGAACAGCTCTCTAGCTCAATCGGCTGGCGAGTTATGGTGTTGCAAAGCTCTGCAAAAAAGTGGCGCACCCGGGTCTTAAATGGTGAAAAGAAGATAGCAGAGTTACGATAAATGCAAACAATCAGACGAAGCATGGAGTACGCAAATACCATTAATGGTATCACAAACAGTAATTACACAATCATGCTACAGTGCTGTGCACGAGATAACTTGTCATTTATTCATTTATGTTGCTCCAGGCGCTGCACATAGAAATCTAAATGAAAAATCTAAATTTTCAAGAACGTTACTAGTGCAAAAAACACCAAACAAAGGAATAGGAACGCCGTTCCCACGCGTTCCTACACCACTAAACCCTTGGTTTAGAGCTTGTATCTGTTTGTGGCCCAAGTTTAACAATCAGCAAATTGCACAGCACATCGCCGCGGTGCACTATAAGAACTTGCGTCCTGCTCTTGTTACTTTTTAACTTTTTAGTTATCTCACACATATGCACAACATTCGAGGGCTACTGTTGTTAGTTTAGATTTTTTTGTGAACTGGCATGTTTCCATTCAAATTTCGCTTGAAGCATCTCTTAGTTCACAAGTCTTGGTTTATTGGAGAGAGTTTTTAATAAAGATTTGTTTGAAAATGAAAGACCTAAAGGAAAATTCAGTTCAGTGGACACACTGGGACAGTAATCGTGAATGTCTTAAATTCGACAAAGTAGGCAAACATTCAAGTACAGCAAAAATGTGTAATGCTAATAATTACAAATGCATCATATCAGGAAAATGCACTGTCAGCAATTCACATTAATATGCACTGTACCACCTCACCAAACCCTTTAGGCCAGTGTTTCCCAACCTTTCACGCTTGCGGCACCCTACAGAAGGGAAACATCATTTTTGACACGCAGTGGAGAGCCCATAGCAATTTTCTTTAAGGTTTGACAACATTTTGAAAACAGTGTTTCTTGTGATATTTCAAAAAACGCATTAGCTAGCGGCACCCTAAGTATCGTAAATGGCACCCTGATTGGGAACCACTGCTTTAGTCCAAACCAGTTTTATCACCTGCATTAATTTCGCTATATTTTTTCGAGTTTGTTATTAAGAAACACTCAAATGTTCCTTCAGTCTCGGGCCCCCCGTAGCTGTCGGGCCCGGAACAATGTTCCTGTTGGACCCCCCTCTCATAGGCCCTTGTTCCGGTCAGAGTAAGCGGAGATGGGTGCGGCAGACCATTCACGGCACTCAGAAAGGAGTACACTGCGATTATAATGAAACTCAACTGCTACTTAATTCATGAAAACACTTAAAATATCCCAATCACTTAAAACACCAGAGACAAACAAAAACTACCGTTTTTAATTACTGTTCACTGAAGAATACGTTAGTTGAATCCTGGAAGACCTCACAAAAGATTACAACCTATGCATTTTAATCCCTAACTTAAGACTTCTAAGACTCTAGCCGTCCTTAAAGAAATGCACGAGCAACCAAAATTATTTGTTTTTCACTTCTCTTTATTGTTTTTCTCCCTTGTTAAAACGATTGTTTTTTGCATTTCTCCGTCTAGGAAATAACCTCACCTGTGGAAACATTTTCCGAGATCAAATCGATTAGCAACTTTCGGCAACCTGTGAAAGACTTCGTTGAATCCGGAACTTTTACAAATATCAAACAAGAGTTGCGTAAGAAAAATTCCATGGTTTTACATTTGCATGGTCTTCCAGGATCAGGCAAATCTGCCATTGTCCGAAAACTTGCAGCTGAGATTCCTTTCAATAAAGACAAAAAAATCTATATCAGTTACTTAGTTGAATGCCGTGACAGCAGCGAGGATATGGAAGACTGTTTGAACCAACTTTTACGAGAAATGAAGGACTGTGGCTTGGTTAATAACAAAACTGCGTGTGACCGTGCCAGCGAGCTACTTAAAAGGAAACGAAGTCAAAGCTTTGTGGAAATTTTAAGCGAAGCTTCCATTCCAACGCTTATAGTCATTGAAGACCCACACGAGAAAGACATGGACCTGCTGATCGATTTGATTTTTACGATTAACTACAAGACCTTTAGTAGCCAAATGTACTTTTGCGTCACATCACAGTCAAAGGGAACGTGCGATTTTCCTGATTTTGATGCATTCAAAAAGTTTGAAATAACCGGTCTCACAGGAGAGGAAGGTCTTAAGTTGTTGGGTATATCTATAGAAGCCTCAGATGCAGATAGAAAAGCTGCCTTAACAATTATCTCCAATCTTGGAGGTTCTCCCCTTGGCTTAATAGCTGTGAGAGCAACTTGCAAAAAGTCTCGCCTAACTTTCGAAGAATACAGTCGTTTAGGACCGTAC
>JGI24022J15233_10007021_pt1 | contig 12340 bp, 8 predicted proteins | sample Ectturendosymbi2_FD_15233 | JGI IMG/M metagenome (IMG submission 15233)
GGTATTCACTTACGATTGCCATGTCCTTGCTCAGCACCCCGTCCACTGCCTGCCAGTCTCCATCAGCATGCATCATTGCTAGGTCGTCAGCGTATACATACTTTCTGTAGAGCAATGGTTTTCAACCTTTTTCATGCAGAAACCCATTTTGCAACCCAATTTAACCTAACGACCGCCTTCCTAAAATTTCCAGTCAGGCATATGTAATGCAGGTGTGTTTGCACAATAGAAAATCACAACGACTAAAAAATAGCGTACGATATCACTATGTTAAACAAAAACTCATTTAATAAATTAATGCAGATGGCAGCATCAGTGAAAAAGAACCGTGCCGTATGCAAATCACTCCACAGCACAACTCATTGAAAACTTAAGTTAGCTATCGTATTCATATATATTCAGATATCTAATTCACAAACACAGCACATTCTTACATCACGAAGTGATTCGTGCGTTACCAAATGCAACAGTACTACCGCATTTTTTAAGGCATTTTAGGGACGTGATTCGGGTAGAATTGAAAATCGGGTCCCTAGAATCAGAGAAAATCGGGTCCCTAGAATCAGAGAAATCAGGTCTCTACAGGTCCATATCGGGTACCTAACATTTTCCTTAAAAAACCCTGCTACTATAATGGTCATAATCATACTCAAAACTGTGTAATGTTCATAATCACACGTAAAGCAACTTTGAATGAAAACGTAGACTATCATTTTTGCCAGGTGATCCTATTATTTTGGTTATACGACAAAAAGTAGTTCCATATACGATGTATAAAATATAGAAACAATTGCAAATATTTTTATCAGAAGCTCTCGCGCCCCTAGAAAAAAGTCAAACGATCCCCACGGGGGTTGTGGCCCCAGGTTGAAAACCACTCGATTAGATGGTTTGGGCTTGCAACTAGATTGATGATGAGCTCCGTTGAGGGTCCATGCAACTAGATTGATGATGAGCTCTGTTGAGGTTATCAGCTAATTCGAAGGCTTGGTTCAAAGTGAGTTCTGTGGTTTCTGGTAGATGTTGACGAATAGCGGAAGAAGCAAGTTCATTTATGAAGGCGTCACGAGGGCGTTCCTCAAGACAAAAGTCAGCAGTTACGTCGGAAAAAAAAGTGTTCCTTGGAAGGGTCCTCAAAGGATATGCAAAACTCATTTTGAGTCACCTCTACTCTTACCCACAACACCCCCTCACCTACTAATTCTTACTAACGTGCGTTTCGAATCATCAGGAGTAAAAGCTTTTCGATAAGCAATATTTCAGTTATTTGAAATAAATTACAACTTCCACAACCTTTTTTCAAACTCCATTCTAAACTCTCACCAGGAAAATCATTCCACTTTCGGTTGCCAGCCACAATAAGTAAATGCAGGTATATGCGCGCTGTTCAGCAAAAACAAACTCACCGAAAAATGAACAGCAAAGCTGTAAGTGTGATTCCAAACGGATCTTTTTTCCACATCCAGCACCAACGGTTTCTTCACAGCTTGGAAGTACCCTAACTCTCCCGGACAATATTTTATGAATGCAGTTTTATTTGGAAAATAGTTTTTTTTGATGAGAGATGGCAATATTGAACCCGTGTCTTGCCTCCAGACACCAGACTGGTGCAAATTGTTGACAACGTGTCGAGGAATGCGACTTTTTCTAAGCGAATATTTCTCCTCGCTGTTCTCTTTTTGGACCCCCTCACACAAAGGGTACAGTTTGTCACAAAGCTCTATAGCTTCGATTAAGTTGTAGACGTAAGCAAAGCGAGCAGGTGGCGGTATTGAAGGCACTTTTGCTTTAACATCAGGTGGTATAGGAGGATGATTCTTGGGCACTTCATTCACAACAATAGATTTCAAATGTGCTGCTTCTTTCACTTCGGACAATTCAATGTTGAAATCCAGATATTTGCCTTCAAACTTTTCCCACCTACACGGCCCTTCAACAAAACAGAATATGATATATATATCAAGACATGAAGTATCTTTGCTTGATGGCCGCGTCGTCGTGCAATGCAAATATGTCTTCAGTTCATAATTTTGGTGAAATTAAATGGAGCGATGTTATTTCACAACGTGAACCAAAATGTAGTGATTTCGTTGGTCGCAAAGTTTTGTAATAAATAATGTCACTGCACTGACAGTGATATTTACCAGACAGAAATGTTAGTGTTGTGTTATAGTTAGAAATCTTGTCTTGTCACGTAGATCGTTCGAAGAAACAGAGACACAAAAACTAGCAACAAGCATATAGAAAAAGCATAGAAGATTATAGCGACTAAAATCAGAATCAGAGCCTATTTCAGGTTTCGACAAAGTTGTCAACAGCACTAAACACAGCAACTGAAATTGAGATCGACGCGCCAAGTGCACCAAATGAAAACAAAGACAACAAATCATCGTGGCCCAAACGCTCGAAACGTTCAGCAATTCCGCATTCAGTGAGAATTTTACGAACATTTAAGGTGCTGCACTAACCGTGCAGTTAACATTGCAGTAAAAGGAAAGGTGTAGTTCGGTCTCATATCGCCGCATGCACAAACACTATGTATATATTTGGTGACCACCAATATGCATTGGAGCAAGGGATGCATGGAACGCATGGACATCAGGTGAGGATTGATTCCCAATAGATGATGGGTACCGTTTTTAATAGGTGATCGTAGGAATTTAGGAGATACATGAAAATTGAGTAGCTGGTTGAAGCTTTGGTTACGAATGGTAGAGAGTTCCACAAGCTGGAAGCCCAATGGAGAAAAAATTCCAAACGTCAGACCAGCTGTGTATCGTTCAAAGATCTTGCGTTATTATGCTCTGAAAGTGAACAGGACACTTAGTTGAATAAAACAAGGTAGTGTCATCTACAAAAAGGGCAATAGATGCTTTAATGTTTGTAACAATATCATTTGCATTGAATCGAAAACACTAAGGGCCAAAAATGACTCTTGAGGAACACCATAAGTAGTACCCTTCCATTTAGGGTAGGAACGAGTATGGCTTAAGAGAACCTCTTGAGAACAACGGGAAAGATAAGAAGATAGAAGGATTAAGAGAGAGCCAACAATTCCGAGCTGCTGCAATTTTAAAGATGAAATATGTATCATCAACATGGTCAAAAGTTCTAGATATGCCAAGGAAAGCTATTCTTGTAGATAGATTCAAATCGCAGGCTTGCTGTGATAGGCACCTAGCAATGAATTTGGAGCAGAGTGTCTTTTTCAGAAAATCAGAGTTGTTAGATATCAGCAAATTATGATAATCAAGATAGTTGTAAATTTGTTTGCGTTAAGGTTTCTCGCAAACTTTTGAAGAGACGACAACAACGCAATAGGTCAGCAGTTTTCACAAAATGCTTGCGAACCAGTTTTATGAAGAGGTATTACAGTAGCCAGAGCCGGAGGAAGGGTCCCCGTACTGCTTTACTGGGAAGAGCCCTGGAGGAGTCCTCAAATCTCTGACTGAGGACTTTTGCTACGGTATATAGACACACCAGAATTGAAATCACAAAGAACTGATCTCACACATTTCCCCTTTCAACATTCATATTTATCTAATTAGGACTTAATTAGAGATTCTCAAACTTTTGGTGTTATGGAGCCCATGAAGAGATTGACCATAATTTACGGACCCCCACAATAAATTTCTATGCCGTTATTGCTTCTTTGGACAGTTGCAAAATTAGCCAAGTCAGTATTTTAATAAGTAAACAAATAGCTCGCGGAGCTCCGACGTTTCTCTCGCGGAGCCCTGGGGCTCCGTACGGAGCACTTTGAGAACCTATGAATTAGGTCACAGAAATTCATCTTCCCACGGCCCATAACTTCCTGTTATCTAAGCCAATCATTGCTCATTGCGAAAGTACATTGTGGGTAATTTCGTTGTGAGCATTTGTCTTGGTAAGACTAAGCTGTCTGTTGTGTACAGTAGGTATCGTTGCTGAGTCCACGTTGATTCTAAGCATTTTTAGTATGGTCTAGTAAGAATTTTTTTAAATTATGTTGTAGACCTGTGTTGTACCTTTCATTGTACAAGAATAGATTACCCAGTTTCCAAGATATGCAATCAGGCAAAATCGTATTCGTAGCCCGTAATATCCCGTTTATCTTGCATCAGAGTTGACCAATGAAAACTCAACACTTTACACCAATGCGAAATCAAGTTATTTAACCAATAGCACTGCATCTTTCATGATAGTACAGCTATTTTAGCCAACGAGCAATTGTTTTACAACAGTGTTTAGAATCCTCTATCACATTATGGCGCAAATTTTATTCACATTGTGAAAATCAACGTTGTGTGCTTGTCAATAAAAGTTTCCCTGTTTTTCAACGATATTCCGTACAGAAGTAATATTTTTTACCTATACTCGAGTTAGTAATATAGAAAACTATTTTATTCTTTGCGTGGTATTGTTTTTATCGCTGTGTTTGTCCATGTTGTCTCTGCTATTATGCTAGTTAGGAAACTCGTAGCATAGCTGTTTGTTAGATCAATTAAATGTATTGCTCTACTGGTGTGAATGTGGGAAAACAGCCAAATGTTATCATTCAACGTTAAACCAGTCTAACGTTAAATGTTAAAGTTGTCCTTTAAATGATACTCAGATATGACTGAGTTGAAATATTTTCATCTTTGAAAGCTAAGAATAAGTCATTTTCGTAGTTTGAAATTTATCAAATGCTAAAGTCTAAAGTCTACCTGTTGTAGTATGCGTGCTTTGTATGTTATGTTGATGCTGTAGAAATATGCTTTTATAAACATTTGTTAAATTAAATTGATGTTTCTGTTTGTATGAATATCACGTGTTACATGCAATACATTGTATATGGGGTGCCCCAGAGTGCAGGCTTTGGGAGCCCCAAACCACCGAGCATCGACCCCGACTGTAGCTGTTTTCTAACAGGCCGGTGCCAGGTTTTAGGGTTTGTGGGGACAAAATACATTTTTCGAGGAGCAAGTTTTTTTTATTATATGCTTAAAACAAATTTTTCTGGGCACAACACAGTTTGGTGGGGTCAAAAATTATTTGGAGGGCACTGCCTCTAAATGCCCTCCGTGGCTAAGGGCCTGTCTTTCAAGCTTCAGGACGTACATCAACAGACCAGATCAAATTGAAATAAAAGCCGAAGGTAGTACCGAATGATTGGCTACCCAATTTTTAGAATTCGATTAGCCAATTTGGTAAAATCTTTGCCCTAAACACATGAAAAAGTTCAAAGGCAGGAGGGAGTAAGCGATGAACAGTGGCGTAACTAAAGGTTGGAGCCAGGGGGGCAAACCATACCTGAAGAGGGCCCACTGGCCACCGTAGGAGGACCGCTAGCCAACACTCAGAAAAAAATTAACAAATGACAGTGAATCCCCGGTGTCGTGGATGTCTACTCTATACTAGCTAAAAAGATGAAAACGGCCCGAAAAACGCAAAATAAACAACAACCTACTGAAGACCAAAATAATAGTAAATATCAAAATGTCAGCTATGTCAGCTAAAGGGGGCCCAGCTTTTACATTTGGCTTGCCAGGGGGGAGGCTTGCCCCCTGCCTGCCCCCGTCAGTTACGCCACTGGTGATGATCAGTAAAGAATTGAAAAGGTGGCAAATTACGTTTATCATTGGTTTGAGGATTTGAAATGAAAGCAAAATATTCATTGAAATGACGACAGTTCACACACTCGTCATTGCACAGGCCTTCAATTTAAGTCAATGGGTGGTAATGTTTTCGTTTGGTTTCCAGTACTGATGTAAGAGATTCAGCATTCGCGCTGATTTGCCTTAGTGATATTTAGTGCATTAGAAGTATTGCAATCAATAAAACAAAGCTGTTTGTACCAAATTGACTTTGAAAAAACAGGTTTTGTGGTTTTGGAGTTAGGACAAGATTTTTTAATATTTCGAAGATGACCTCATGTACCGAGCGATTTGTTGTCATCTTTAAAAGGAAATATCCATGTGTAACTAATTCAAATCGAAGCTATATTTTTTTCATAAACACCCTTATGTTTGATACAGTGGCGTGCAGAGGTCTGGTGATCATGGGTGGCGGAACCTTTTTCAAAGTGGGGGGGAACAAATGCACGTCAAAAAACTTTAGAAAATGTTTGTGATTTCAATTGGAAACCGTGACGTCACAAGTATTGAAATATGACTTCATTACCTACACACCATATGAAGGTATAAATTACGCTATTTTAAACAAAATTACACCACTATGAAAACGTATCGGTGAACCAGCTGAAATTCAAATAGGCTGTTACAGGGACGACCCAGGTCAACAGTGTCGCTCGGGCTTATCATGCGGTTTATTTTGACTGAATAAAACCGTTCGACGCTTGCGTCACTGAAATTTCCATTTGCTTTCATTCTGACTGGCATTGTCGTTGCGCTGTGACGTTAGTTACGTAACAATAAATGAGAAGTTCTCATAATAATTTCTCCATTGTTGAGTAACGTACGTCACAGTCCTCTGCTTACTAGGCTCATTCATATTAGCCCGAGTTGCTGGACAATTTATCGTTTGTTTGAAAGTATTCTCGAAATAGGAACTGTTCATTGGATTGGACTTCAAATCGAATGTTATATACAAATCCATTGCTTCAAAAAACTTTCAGTCTGATATGAATTACGTTTTAAAAAGTACTTAATTACACAGGGCAGCTCCGGCTCTAATTGATGAGCCCGAGTAAAGCGCGAGTGAAGGAAGTCGAGAGTACGCCTACTACGAACGATCAGGGTCGGATCAAAGGGGGGCCACTTGGTCGATCGAATCCTCCTAAAACCTACGAAAATAACTACATTCACCGTAATTTTGTACAATTCGGAAAACAGCTTTCGCGTTGTAAAGCCATTTTGTTGTCCATTGTTTTGTCACAACAGTGTTGTGAAGTTATTTTCATCTCTCTTAGAGTAGTGAATCCCTAATGAGACTTGACCACCAAATATTACTGATATCGCCCCCCACCCTAACCTTACTGGCTGGATCCGCCCCATCGAACGATATTGTTTTATTCAGGCACCCCTGCAGGGTGCAACATTAACCCGAAAGGCCAGAAATGGAACTTAAATATATGAACAGTGGCAAGGCCCAAAGAAAAGAGCACGGGTTAACAACTTATTGAAGTGGGAACGTGGGTGGTGTCACAAATACACAAGGAAGCAAGCTCGCGTTCTCCGATGTTAATCGTAATCGAAGACTCGGACTAATCCCGAGGAGTGCGTGTGCCGGTGTCGCCACAGGGCTGTTAAAACACCAAGAACACAGCTTAAAAACAGGCAGAAATGACACAGCATTGATATCTGTCTCAAACAAATTCAAAATCACAACTTTTCCTCATCTTGAACACAGACGTAACATGACTTAATAGTCATTCTACAACTGCATTAGATACCGGAATGCAAAGACAAGACAAAGCATATGTAGTAACTAGCAAGTTGTGTGTAACGATGCCAATTGTGTTGCCAATGCAGAAATAAAATGTAGGTATTTAGTGTTGCCAATGTAAAAACGAAAACAGAATTGAAATTGATCTGTCAAATATTTCATTTTGCCTATAAGATTCAGCAAAATTGTACTATTTAGAATGATGTTAAAACGCTTGAAATTACACCAATTTTTATTGGTGTGGCACTAACTTTTTCCTACACGCAAGCATGGGTGTCGGAAGGGGGCAGGAATTTGAAAATTTTAGCAAAAAAGGCTGTTTTCTTTGTTTCCAGTGGTAAAAACAAATTTCATAACTTCTTCCCCCCCAAGAAAAACTTTGAAAAAATCCACTAGTGCACCCCCTGGAAAAAATCTTTCCGACGCCCGTGCACACTAGCATGTAAAAGTACACCATTTTTGTAAAAATTCGTGTTGTATTTCACCATCCGACAACACTGTTCAACAACACCAATGCGGTAAGCAAGCCATATCAGGGTGACAGACTGTGCACTGTGTATTCTGCCAAACAATTGCGAAATCCTGCCAAATTGTAAATAGTATAATACGAACACTATTGACAAAATACTGTCAAAATGGTGCAACGTTTTTTTCATTAAACGATTTACTTTAACGATGGATCCAATACTGATTGTGTTACTTAAACTTATTCAGGCAAAATTCGAAATTTAAAAGTGGGGGGCCAGCCCCCCCCAGAAATAAAAGTGGGAGGCCTTGGCCCATGCAGCCTCCCCGGTTCCGCCACCTATGCTGGTGATGTGCGGGGCGACTGCTTGAATGTATGCCTCCTTAACAATATCTGGCATTGAGCAGTGGCGTTGGTGGTCATTGTTACTGGATATACGCTGTTTGTGACGTCACAATATGATGTCACATTCACGTTGGCGACATTTGTTGATACAACATGCATATTATTCTACACGCACTCTCCTTGTTCGTTGTTTTACAACGGGGGCCTCAATCACGCGACCCGCAAGGGCATTTTGTGAGGCCGACGCTTTTTAGGAATTTTCATATAGTTAGCATTTACGTTAATTAGCTTATTCACGGCTGTCAAATGTGCTCGGCTAGCCAGTGAGTGAACAAGTTTGAGTTGGCGACCCTGTTGTACAATGTGTCACTGTAATGAACATAAATTATTATCAGCGGTCCAAGTTAGGAGACCGGAGCAAAAAACAGCACTCAACGCTAAGACAGAACAGTTTATAACTGCCAAAAATATCCGGCAACGCGTAACCCTGGATTACTATCATTCGATTTTTGTCACGTTAATACTATCGCCGGGTGTGCGAGACCCGGTTTTCAAAAACAAAAGAAGTACTTTCCTTCAACTGCAGTTTATCACAAAAACTACGCTGAAAATATGTCTCACTGAGCAGTTTCAGCACTAACAAAGTTACTTTACTGAAATATCATACGATTTTTGATGAAAAGTAAGGAGGCCAAATATAGCGAAGATGTCATATATGCCTGAACTGAATTACTCACAAACAAAATTATGGGAGTAAAGAACTTCTCCTTTTGTATACTGCTAACAAGACCGCAGAAGCATGCACTGAGTGAGTTTCAGCTTTTCACAGCCACCTGGCGCATAACCCCTCTAACAATAACGTCGGGTCAGCGTGATTTCGTCACCTCACACTAACGTCGGGTCTGCTGGACCCGAAACCACTACCTTTGCAAAATCGATGAAAATCGTGGACGACCGCACGGCCACCTACTAACTGGTCACACACAAAAATGAAGCTACTGAAGAGTTGAAAGGGCGCCAACGCGCGCTTACGTAGGTACCACGTGATGAACTCATTTGACCCGGGTCTGCCAGACCCAAGATAGTATTCCAGGGTACAGGGGGTAGAACACACTCAATGCTGCGTCAGCGCAGTTCACAACTGCAAAAATATAAGGCTGCGCGAATGTCTCGTTGTATAGCAGTCGAGCAGAGAAGATATGCGGTTGGAATGGCGGACACTACACAAGAATTGAGAATGCGCATAAAGTACGCAAGAAAACTTTCGTTTTTTATTATTTGGCTGTTATAAGTACAACTACTGAGGGGCAGAACTTGTGTGAGCCGTTATGATCAATCCGCTTGAACTATCAGTTAATGACCATGCTTGAAATGATGCACACATTATAAGCACAGGTGTGCGGCTGTATTAGTGCACGCCCACGGTTGCCACACCAAAAAACGAAACGGGAAACTAGTGATGCATCAAAAAGTCAACTAAATCAAGCAAGTCGAAATAGGACAGTTTTCAAATTTGGCTCAGAAAATCAATTGAACGTCCAAAATTATCTTTCAATCCTTTTTTATGATTTTCATTTGGGTCGCACGATCTGGAACAAGTCACGTCACTATCAGTTTGATTGGGTGTGCGCCGCATACCTAGAGCATAGGTCTCTGGTATTGAAGAATGGGAGAATTGCTGACCTTTGAATACGTAAAAACTAGTGCTGACAAAAAAACATGTCCCGAAAAATGAAATCCATGCAGCATGTGTTAGTAGCCTTACAATAGGAAAAATCATCTAGTTACAGCATTTTTATTTTTGCAATTTTACTCTTTGGATGCCCCCCTGCCTTGGATGCCCGAAACCGCCGCCCCGCTCGCACTCCCCCACACTGCAAGCCACTGATTTGATACACCAAACACGAATTCCATCAGGTAAAACATAATCGACTTTACAGCGCCGTTACCTGGTGAGATATCGACATCCATGGTTGGCCTTCCATCAATGTACAAAGTGATTCGTTTCATTGCAATTCTTCTTATGTCAATGTAAAACTTGGTGTGCATGGAATGTTTGGTTGTATTCACTAAGCTGTAGACAAGGTCAGAGAGTCCATCCGTCTTGGCTTGCATCACTCGCAGCAGATCCCGTCCATAGCTGCATGCCATTACCGGAAATGCATTTAATAAGATGCATCCGCAACATGGCTAGTATTTGCGTTCGATGCACAGGAAGCAAGCGATTTATTTGGGATGTTGTTCCAAGCTTCAGCAAAACCAAACTTTTTCTCAACATTTCTAAGTTTTCCTATTGGGTCATTTTTACGCATTTGATAGGAATATAAAGTCTCTGGCCAGAGCTCAGGTTAAATTGGTGCATAGCAAACTGTATATCTAAAGATGTTGTTGACCAATTTCTGTCCGTATTTTGTTGAGGTTAGCTTGTCTTTGCCTTTTTTGCCCACATGTGCAATCCACAAAACTCTCCGCTGAGTGCCTGGTTGTTGAACTGTTGCAAAACCGAGGTTCAGCTGCTTCGTATGAAGTTGGATTGCAGTTTTACGAGACAATGTTGTAAACGTGACAGCTAGATCAGATAATGTTTTAGGTGTCAAATAGCAGGAAGCTTCAAAGATATTGCGTTAGCTACCAGCATTGCTAGTGTAAGGCAAGCAAGTGGAGATTGGCATTGCAAAATCTACGGAGTAGGCCCAGTTTATTCGTGAAGCCAGATATACACGCTGCAGTCAACATGTTTGTGGTAACTCAAAAGGAATGCTGTTTTGAAGCAAGAATCTCGTTCGCAGCATGCTTGCGTTACACAAACAAACGCAACAATTAGTTTTTTGATTTGATAAACACAGAATTTCAGTGGATATGAGGCAGATGTGATCAAAATATCGTCCGATCCTACAACTGCGACAAAGGTAATATTGCAGCACATAGGCGTTTACGACGAGTGTTGTGTTTTGTTGCATATCTGCTGATAAAGCAGTTGCAATACGACCCCGCTCCTTCATAACAGTGGCCACAGTAACAGCCTCTCGTGGTAATGGTTGTACCATCTTCTCTTAGTTTGCAAAAGTTGCTGCGCTGATTGCGTAGCCTGCAGACGCTACGTGAATGGTATTGCACTGACATGTTCTCATGTGCTTCTAAAATTCCTAATAATTTGCATTCTATCTAATGATCTGAGTCACTTGGAGTTGTGGTCTGATTTGTGGAGTGTTAATGCTGCCACAACTCAATTTCTTGATACTGCAACAAATAGAGCCGCAACCAGCTGAAATTTTCGGGGGGAAAATATTTGTAACTTGTAGTTTTACTTATCAACTAAAAAAAGTTTTTGGTGCTTTCAAAATGTTGTTACACTCGTATGTCACAGTGAAATCAGTGCACACTACATACTGCTATAACACAATATTCAGAGGAGCTCCCTGGCTTTGGTGACTCCAACTTAACCACGGGCTATTATACATTTCCAACCTATTCTCTTCTAAAATAACGCTTTGTCTTAGCCTGAATTAATCCTGAAACATTCACTGTTCTCAGGCAACCAACATCTCGTCATCAGTCATTTCAATGTCAATAAATAAACCCATGTCCCATTGCGAAAACTCTGTTTCATTCTCTAGATTCGAAGCATCTGCCGTTCAACTTGTTGGTCCCTTTATCACAATCATCACTTTTAACCTCAGGCTTTTTTTTACTTTTTCTCCCATCTGGCGGCTTTCTGGTTCTTGCTGACTGACTTTTTTGAGTTTTTGGAAGTAGTTCAATACACACGTCTGTTTGGTGGCTATGCTTGCCGATACTGAATTCTATTACCTGACAATAAAACTTATCATGATGTTATCAATGTTTTTGACAGAGAAGTGCTAAGTCGTACCTGAACTACTTTAACAAAGCACACTTTTGCAACTGCTTCCATAAAAAGCTAATCCCGTTTAACGTGAAGCATGAAAGGGCAATATTTGGTGCTTCCAAGCTATGCGTGGCATTGTTTGCTACGATACAGTCAACAGTGCATGGGACTGGGAGATCTTGCGTTAGTTTCGAAATGCAAACAAGTTTCGCGAAATGAACTTGTGACTTCAGCGTCTTGTCTGCCTTCAAATCCGGTGGACAATGAGCAGAAGCAAAGGTTATCGACTGTTACTCCTCGAGCAGCATGTCTCT
>JGI24022J15233_10007024_pt1 | contig 12338 bp, 13 predicted proteins | sample Ectturendosymbi2_FD_15233 | JGI IMG/M metagenome (IMG submission 15233)
TTTCCAGTAAAAACNNCAGCGAAATACTACCACCTAACGGTTGGCGCCCAGGGCCAGGCAAAGTGGGCCAAGGTGGCCTAAAAGCCCTCCACTTATGTCGTCACTCACAAAAAAAACGCAGCCCCCAAGCAAAAATTTTTTTTCTAGTGCAGACAAGAAGACTTCCCGCGTCTTTTGACGCTTCGACCAGGTCCGTAACCCGTACAGGAGCGGAGATATTCCCGAGAAAAGCCACGTGCGTTTAGGCGCTTTTTTTCCGAAAATCCCCGAATCCACCCGGGTGCCAAAGTGTCCTAAAAAATTTTTCCAGGCTGGAGAATGACCCAAACTTTTTTCCATACTTTTCCCGACGCCGTAGGAATCCTGTACAGAGCACTGTTTCTTCATGCAACTTCTCATCTGCTGATCAGCTCATCAGCAATACTATTTATTCGAAAATGTTTCAACAGCACCAAAATATTAAATAAAGTGCGCTATAACCGCTTTTATTCCCACCGCAGATATGTATCTCTTATTACTCAGAGCTGCGGACGACGCGGCTACATTCAGCGTGGATGCTGCCGTGATAGCAAGTCACCGGCAGCACTGCGAGTAATACTTTTCTTCGTACCTGGCTAGTAACGCCAAGAACAATGCCAGAAAGGCCTAAAGTACCATGTTTTCACAAGCATTGTTTCATACAATATAGCAAATTCACAATAGGGATTTGTGGCATTAACAAATGCTTCTGAGCAAGTCAAAACACAGAAGCATATAGATCCTGGGATACAAGACTTCTGATAGCATCAATAGACACGCCCCTTTATCGATTAAATCAAGTACTGAGTTCAAGCAAAACACCTGATTTGCAAATACTGCGCAATACGTATGTACTGGAATCTTTTTCCAGATATAATATTTCCTCAATGCGTTCATTCTGTCAATCAAGTCGTAGACTACTGCACCTCAGCAATCTCAATCAGATGCATGGGTTTCATAATTCTACCTTGTAAGACTACATACAACGAGGTTTCAGGATTCCGTTTGGAATCCATTGTGCACTATACTTTCACAAATGCTTACCTTAATTTTACTAAATTCACAACATCTCGGTAATTTTTCCCAATTACACTCTCGCCGTTTACAGAGAGTATGCGATCACCTGAAATGAAAATATACTTTTGGTAAATCAATATTGCGTTTTTTTCAGAAAGCAACAAAATACAGACCTTCCTCAACACCACACTTTTCAGCAGAACTACCCTTCCTGACACTCTGCACAAATGTTGTTTCCAGTGGATTGGCATTCTGAAAACCAAACATGTATGCATTACTTATCGTTCACATAGCATGAAACAATGCACCTGTTTTGGGCCTGCAAAGTTTTATCTTAACCACAAATATCAGCAAGTCACGAATACAGCTAGCAAGTTCTTTACAAATGCATCAAGCAAAGTACTTGACTTAGCAAACTTAGCCTTATGTTTTACTGAATAAATATAATGTATACAAAGGCAGTGGGCAACGTGCACATGATTATATCAAAAGGTGCCAGTCCCTATCTGCCACCAAAAGCATTTATCACCAGTGCGAAGGGTGCAAGGGAAACACAGTCTGTTACTCCTCTAAAGTAAACCACTAAATATTGAAAGCCAAATGTGTATGTTCTGACCAGCTGCACTGAAGCAATGGTGCTGCCGTAAATAGTCCTCATCAGCACACCTCATTTTGAAAAAGAAGCATTTGGACACAGAGTTAAATTTTGCACTCTAATAAGTTCAGTAGCAGGTTATGGCAATGTAGCATATTCAAACAACAGTAAATTAACGATTTCTAAAATGGCAGTAGCTGCTAATGTCTTCACCAAAAATAAGAGACAAGAGAATTAGCATTCTCATACTGAAAGGTCTGATACCTGTTTTGATCTGTGCATTTCAACTTTGGAACAAAATTGAAGGAAAGGTGGCACAGCAGAGTCTGGTATTAGTTATTGCCAGTTTGGTACTTTCTGCTTCATCATTGTGTATAATGAAATGGTCACAGCTATATGAAGACCAACAGGGTGCAAGTCATAAAAGTTTATCTATCACACAATCACATTGCCAAAATAACTAAAACAGGTTGCACCTTTCTTGCTTACAATCGCAGTAAACATTTCAGTACATTTGCAAAGCAAAGTCTCCTACTAAACCAGCAGTTCCCAAACTTTTTTTCAACTTGACCCAAATCTGAATTTGTTGAACGCCTCACGACCAGTGTCTCGAACAACATATGATAAAAATAATTAATCATTGTATGGATCATTTTTAGTAGTAAGTTGCTATTTCGTTTTCACTGTCAACAATCTACTCTTTTCTCAAGTACCACTACAAACAGACGAAGACAAGCAGTGGTAACAGTGAAAATATACAACCCAGGTTTAAATCACCTCAGCGCAACCATTTTTTGACTCTTTGCGACCCATGTTCGGGTCACGACCCATACTTTGGGAACCACTGTACTAAACTGAGCAAGATTTACTGTTCTTCAAACACCTCCAGCAATAGTTTTTGGGTTACAGAACTCTAACTTTTCAAATAAATCAAGACAGCTTCTCCGTTGATTCCCCAAGCTAAATACTTTTGATCCATTTGCCAATTACTACTATTTATAAAAGTTTACCAGCATACCTTGGAAAGATGTTGGAATTGATAACAGACAAATGGGAGCAAATCTTTCATACAAATTAAATTGCAAGTGAAACATAACTACAATTAACAGAAACAATTGCTATTAACCTTTTTAAAGTTAAATACAATTTTGTCTGAAAAGTTTGAAAATAATTGTGAATATTATTGAAAAACCTGCAGTAACAACCATTATGCAGATTGCCAATAAATATGATGTACGAAAGTATATATACTACTGATAAATAATACACATTGTGTATATACAAAAAAGTTACCAAGTGTTCAATGGTCTTGTTTGGGTAAACAAGAAAATGGCGCAATGTGAATCCAAATCCATTATCAGCTTTGGTTAACGAAACACATTTGGCAGAAGCTTGAGTGTGATCCATCAGTGAAGAATACTCACGTAAATCCAACAGCAACCTCCATGACATTAAAACATCCCACTTAACATAGTACCTGCCAAAATCTGAGAAAAATGAGAAAATTAATTTTCAGTTTCAAAAGTCATATATTAAATCAATGATAAAGGCCACATTGTGTGTGTCCAAAAAGCACAACTCAAAACAAATTGAGAGGCAAAAACATCATCAGCCTAACAGTGAGCTTGCTTGGAGGTCATTTCCAAGTATGTAAACCAAAGCCCCAGAATTAGCAAGATGTACACTAGCACTACCTATGATACATTTGTTACCAGATGCAACAGTAAGAAGGATAGCACAGTCTGACTCAGTAAAATGACCATCCCAGACTTTAGGGTACCTTTCCTCATTTTCAAATCAAACCGCAAAACTGGTCCATTGTAAAATGCAGTACGGCTAACAGGCATGCACTGCAAATCAAGTCAACATTACCAAGGGTGTAAGTTTCGTTTTATAACTGAAGCAATATCAAGTCAAGCGTTTGATATTACTTGCAGCATTGTTCAAAATTACTTGTGTTCAAAGATCCAAGACACACTTCGACATATGTTTTCATAACACTTTTAATGCGAAATGTTCTTGCCATGATTATTTGAATTCAGGTGAAAAATACATACATCATATTTTCTTAAAAAATAAATGGGTATGACTTGTCTGATCAACTTACAGAATGCAAGCAGCTATTTTATTTTGCTACAGCAGATTGATGTGCAATTTACTACTCCAGTAATGCTGTAGCATAACATGAAATTTTCCAATTTCACATGCCAGAATCAGCTTACAACCTCTACATCAATGATTCTTAACCAGGGTTCAATGGAGCCGTTTCAGGGGTTCGACAAACGTAATCTGAAACATGACTAAAAGTATGATTATATCACAGCAAGCTAACCACATTAACCTTTGTAGTAACCCATTTTTACTTTCTGTTATATTGGGCAAAAATGGGGTTTGACAAAAGCTTGGAAACTACGTAAGGCTTCAGCATGTCTGCAAAGGTTAAGAACCACTCCTCTACATGATTTCAAAAATCTGGAAAAAAGATGCAAAATCTCTGATGTACCGCATCAAGACCAGTTTGAAAGTAGGGATTAATTAATTAATATGTTGTTTTTAGGTCAAAACATTTGAACCCGAACCCTAGAAAGTCAATCAAAGCCTCAAAAGATTAGGATTCTAGCCTAGTTTCCAATACTTGAGCAAAATATTTCCATCTAACGGTTTGCGCCCAGTTCCAGATAACCCGAGCCAAAATGGCCAAAAACCTACTTTATTTATGACATCACCCACAAAAAAACAAAACCCAAAACCAAAGATTGTTTTTTCAGTGCAGACTCGAAGACTTGCCAAGTCTTTTGAGTGTTTGAACAGCTCTCAAGCACAATCGGCTAACAAGTTAAGGAGTTGCCAAGAGGATGCTAAAACATAGGATTTTACTGAAAACTACCTGTAGCGAAAGTGTTAATTCCCACTTGAGAATTCAGATAAACTTTTTGTGGCACAATCCTTTGGCAAGTGGCAAAGGTCTGGCCAGGTAATTTTGCTGTGCCTATATTTCTCACAAATCCTCGATGTTAGAATTTGGTAGGGAGGCATAAAATCAAGTATTCGCCCGGGGTGATCATTAGACCTTTCCATGCCCCTGTCTAGAAGTCTCTAATCTAATAAGTCTGTTAACTGTGATTTGTTTGGTCATTAGACACCTTATTAAGGTTTTCCAAATGCCTGCAATCATTGTGAAGCTTTAAAAAAACATTTGTCCCTTAAAACAAACTTTTTTGTAACATCATAAAGGGACAATTGCATTGTTTTCAACTTGCAGCCATCAGGAAATCTTGATAAAGTCAACATTTTTCCCAGGAAATTTACCTTTTTCAAGTCCTGGTCATTGAAATACCTTATTTACTCAAAAAAATGTAATTTTGGGTAAAAATTACCCAAAAAGATATTTTATCCAAATTTTATTATTTTGGCCATAATTTTTTAACCAGAAACACTAGAAAGTAATTTAAAGGCTTACAAGACTCTGATTTTAGCCTAGTTTCTAGTAAAAATTTGAGCAAAATACTAAGGCCCGATAAGCTCGGCCAAAAACCGCCTAAACCTACCCCACTTACAACATCACCCACAAAAACCCAAAACCTACAAATTATTTTTTCATTGTCGTCTAGAAGACTAGCCAAGTCTTTTGAGGGTTTGAACAGCTTTCCAGCATAATCAACTGGCGAGTTGTGGAGTTGCAAAGTAGCACGAAAATAGCTGCTAATGCAGGATTTGTAGGTAAAATATACTTGCACAGCAACTCCCAACATGTTAAGAATACACCAAGATATTTGACTTAGAAAATTGTACATTATTACCTTTCACAGAGTACACGACTTTTCGGTCTGAGCCGTTTCAGTCACGGGATGTTTTGGTCATTGTTGTTTCAGTCTTGAGACATTTCGGTCAGACTATGAAATCATGCAGAAATCTTACGTGTTCACTTTTTAATGCAAACGTACTTAAAATCTACGAAAGGTTTTATTTAAAAAAACTACAAACATGATCCAAGATTCAACAGTTTATCAGCATCAACATATGATTTTTATTATCATCAGCAAGCAAATTAATCTTTCGCGTCCGGTAAGTTTCAAGAATTTCACGCCAAAACAATCGGATCGCACGTGGCTTTGCACAAGCATAACTCTGGTGCTGAAAACGGTAGAGAGCTGTTCAAAGGTTCAAAAGATTCAGCAAGTCTTTTAGTATGCAATGAAAAAAAATTTTGGTTGAGGGTTGAGGATTTGTTGAGTGACGTCACAAGTGGAGGACTTCTAGGCCACCTTAGCCCACTTTGCCTTGCCCCAGGTCCAAACCATTAGATGGTGTATTTCTCTGAAATTTTTATTGGAAACTAGGCTACAATCTGAGTCTTTTGATACTTTGGGTGACCTGCTAGGGTTTCGGGTTCAGAAGTCTGATCTAAATTAAACAAACTATTTGATTCATCCCATAATTAGATAATTAATTTATTTGTTGATTTTAGATCATAACTTTTGAACCAGAAACGCCAGGAAGTCACTCAAAGGCTGAAAAGACTGACTCGAGCCTAGTTTCTAATGAAAACTTCAGTGAAACACTTTGGCCTAGAGTTTGGGCCCTAGGCCAGGCCACATGAGCCAAAATGACCCCAAAACTACTTCACTTATGACGTCAGTCACAAGAAATCTGCACCCCCGACCAAAAATTTTTTTTGAGTGCAATCTACTAGACTGGCCGATCCGTTTGAGTCCTTGAACAGCTTTCCAGCATAATCGGCGGAGGAGCTAGGGCGTTGGTAAGGAAACCGAAAACTGCTGTTTTGTAGGCCGAAATCGAAGTACGAATATATCGTACACCGGCTCTCAAAGTGTTAAGTTGTAAAATGTTCTTATATTGTTTTTTAGTCAGATTGAGTGTTTTACTGTGCTTATGGATATAGCTGTACTGTGTTTATCTGACTAATGACACAGTATATCAGTACAGGGCTAGGAAAAGGATAACTTGTAGTTGTACTGTTGCGATCGGAAATCCCGAGCGGCATGTGTGCAAAGCTTCCAACTGTGGCATCAAGCAACAATAGAGATCATGCGTCGCAATTTCTCTTATTGTTGCTTGCTCGCGCTATATATATCATGGTGATATTCTTCACGCACATCCCGTTCGTGGTAAATCACACAATCAACGCAACACCACCGGAGAGGTTGCAACAACATCCAAAACTTTTTACAACGAACCACACCAATCGCACGTTCTTTGTGTGAAGGCTGAACTCCCCACAACCTCCCCATCCTGGTCACAGCACCATTTTGTTGCGATCGGAAATCCCGAGCGGCATGTGCGCAAAGTTTCGCACTGTGGCAACAGGCAACAATAGAGATCATGCATCGCAATTGTTCTTATTATTGCTTGCTCACGCTACATATATAATGGTGATATTCTTCACACACATCCCGTTCGTGGTGAATCACACAGTCAACGCAACACCGGAGAGGTTGCAACAGTACTAACAAGTAAGTCCAACCATCCCCATCTTGGCTAAACTAATAATTCCAAAAATTGCTTTTGCCATCTGTAGTTTGAGGTTTGCTAAAAAGTCTTTCTGTTGTGGAAATAACACAAAAAGTTGGATTGCATAGGAAGTGATTGGGTGAAGTGTATTGTCAGTTAACTCACACAAGCAAATGCAATTCCACATTCAGGAACTTTTCATCGACTATCAAAGCGATGATGAAGACCGTACCATGTTTAATTACCGCGGATGGTTCGACATTTGGATCAAGTGCAGTGAGCCTTTTCCAGAAATTTTGGGGAAAGTTAAGCTAATATTACTACTAAAGTTTCCCACAAAATATGTTGCTGAGCAAGTTTCAAGCAATTACTGCATATGTATAATAAACACCGCAATTGTCTTGACATGAGCATAGACTGGTGGAAATGCCATACGAGTTAAAGCTGACCAATTTGCAAACTGCTTTCCAAAACTTGCAGATAAAAAGCCGGGCCAAGGTTCGCAGTAGTTGGAACTAAGGCTGTGGAGCCGAAACTTAAATTTCAGGCTCCAGCTCCAGGCATCCAAATTTTTTTTCTCCAGCTCCAACTTCTAAAAGTTTTTGGCTACGGCTCCACAGAAGAACTTGCTCCATTAAAAACTATTGTATTATTTGTACAATTGGCTTGCTCCACGAACTATGTCTGTTGAATGGGAACTCAAATTTCAGGCTCTGGCTCNACCACAACGTTGAAAAATTTTGGCTCCACTTCCAGGCTGCAGCTCCGAAGCCTTGGTTGGAATCAACTGTGTTTGGAGACAAATAACATTGTTTCTACAAATGCAAGCGCATTCGTTTTGTTTGTTCGTTTTTTGTGCTAAAAACTACCCCTTGATTTTATTAGCATTGAAATATTCTCAAATTAAAATAATATTTTAACCAACACCAAACTCATAAGTGAGGAGCGATTTTTAAGCAAAGTTCCTGTAGGGGGTGATTAAACAAAGAAGGTTGAAGACCACTGCCTTGAACCATTAACTTAAAATCATAAGCCAAAAATTCTAACCCTTACATAATGAAAATCCTAGATATGACTCATATATGACTAGTTTAGTTTCTGTTGATAACCTGAGAATAAATTTTGAGATGTGCAAGCCATCAGAACATCTACTGCACCCAGTATGCTGTTTGAGGATCATCTTGTGCATAGCCTATAATTGCAGAGCAGCTGAAGGTCTTTTAGCCAACTCTCAACCTTGCTTTTAATGAATTGTTCCCTAAATGATTCTGTCCCAATATTGCTCCCATATGGCGTTCACCTTGGTCTGTAATTTTTCACCTTGGTCTCCCTTCACATATTTCACCTGCAATAACAGTAGTGCCTGCTATTAGATTAGATACAGGGTTGCAAAGTTCAGATGGACGAAAATGCCAATTCGCTCATCAAAATGTAGGCTAGCAGCAAAAAAATACCAAATAACCTGAAACAGGCCAATGGCTATGGTTTTTGAATGACCTAAGGAGTAATAATTATAATGGAACCAAGCCTAGAATCATTTCATATAAATAAACAAAATAGCTGTTAACCTCAAAGCACCATCTTTTCTTAAAAGAAGTGACCACGGATACACCTGGCCTGACGCAATTCAAATAAAAGGGCCAGTTTGTCAATCAAATGGCGGCGATCTCATGGCCTACGGGTTACGTGTCACAGCTGCTATGCCAATGGTTTTCGGTTCGGCTCTCAACTTGCCAACTTTCTTTTTTTTCTTTACTTTTTTTCAGGCTTACGTGTTACCTTTAAGGGTTAGTGTTAGGTCACGTTTGCCAGATTGGCTTTTTTGACACCAAATTTGGCAAATTTGGCTTTTTTCTGAGGCAGTTGACGTCAAAAAAAATTGTTTGGCTTTTTCATTTCAACCTTTGGCTTTTTTTGGAGTCAGTTGGCACATACTATCAGACTGGTGTTTTTTGCTTTTTAAATCTTGGTGAAAAGTGTTATTAGGCCTTTTGAAACAGTGAGTACTTGGTGTATTTTCTCAAAAGTTATTTGGAAATCCATGATAAAAGAATAAAGTTGTAGCATATCTGGCAACTGATAATGCCTAAGGTTTGAGTGGAAACACTGTAGAAAATGTGGAAAATGAAGATTTGGAATTGTTCCTGTAGAGTGTAGAGGTATGCTACAACTTTGTTCTTCTAAAATGTCCTACAATAGAAAATTTTTAATTTCATGTTTATTTAACAATTTGGCCTTTTTTCACCCAGTTTGGCTTTTTGTCTCAAGAAACATCTGGTAACCCTGTGTTAGGTTGGGGATACGTTTTACGTTAGTGTTAGGTTAGGGATAGGATAGCATTAGGTTATGGTTAGCGTAGCTTTACTTAATGCTTAGTTAGGGTTAGTGTTACGTTAGCGTTAGGTTAGGGTTAGCTTAGGTTTAGGTTAGCTCAGCTTAGGTTTAGGTTAGGTTAGCATTAGGTAAGGTTAGGATTAGGTTAGGGCTACGGAAACGGTTAAGTTTAGGGTTTATCTTTGACATTTAGTTCGTTTCTACCAAGCCTACTGCACTCTCGTAGTGCGTTACTGTTACGTCACAGGTGGCGTATAAATATGTTTTCAAATTTCAAGATCCACAGGCGTATCTATAGCTACTGCCAAGCAAAAATGGTGAGAGCAGAACCAACGCACAATCACCAAAGTGAACCACAGTTTCGACTTTTCCCAGCCTCAATTTTCTGGTGGATGCGCGCTTCGGTAAAAGTTTTTGTTGAAAATACAATCTCGCAGCGGGCTTTTTCCAAACAAAACCACCAAAGTTAAATTTAAATTATCTTTATGCAAAGCACCACAAAAAATTACCAAAAAAACTACAATAGCAAATAAGCTTCGGCCAAACCTTGTTGTTCAAACGCAAATTAGACAAATTTCCGGCCATCGTTCAACAAAAATTTTATACCTATGCGTTCGTATATTCATGCAGATTAAAGTTGCAAAAGATTTGCGGGTTGCACTTACCTCAGTTTCACACACGACACCAAAACGTTGACCTTGTTTTATCAGCATTGATGCATTGATATGCGAAAACTTGTCTTAAATCGCAAAAATAGTGCCTTGATTCAAACGCAAATTAGACAACTTTCCGGACATCGTTCAACAAAAATTTCGATTTGTTAAAGCATTTCGATTGGCAAAGCATAAAACATACAGCACAGGCAGTGCCGGATTATTGTGGCGCGGGGACTGTAGCATATTAACAGTGTGGGACTCAGTCAAAAATACACTTGAACAAGTGAACAGCCGTTAAATCACCAATTCTGTGAACATCCATGTGACTACCATAACAAGCATACTGACTTTCGTTAAGTGCGAAAAACCTGGTACCAAATAGCATTTGGTGGACATGGGCTACACATCTTATTTACCAATAAGTACATATGTTTCTTTTTCCAAGAAGGAGTATATTACTGTACAGCTCACAAATACAGTACAGAGACAGTAATTAATACTTCAAGACTCATTAACAAATTTGATCATTGCTGTATTTCGACAGGTAGTCACACAGTATATGTTTCAACGTCGATTGTTAAAAGCAGCAACCTACTGCTTAAGATTGCATTTTCTAGATTTTTCCTTGGCGAATTTATTAATGATACTGGTGGTAGTGTCTATTTCACAAAGATGTTCCTGCTCTATACTCTTTAGAATCATATTGTTCAGCTTGCTTTGTGCAATGGTGTTCCTTTGTTTATTCTTCCATCTTAAGTTTAGAAAATGACCGTTCTCCACTGCAGTTGGTCACCATGAGAGTTAAACAAATGCACCAATCATTTCCCGCGTTTGTAAAAGATGACAAGTACACTGCTCAATGGCTTGTGAATAGATGGCAAATCCAGGGCGGCCAACGAGATTTTTTGGAAAATCTCATATAGACTCACCCAAAAACCCAGATTTTAACAGAAAATCCAAAGTAGACACAAATTTAAGTGAGTCTTTTATCTACTATACCTGGGTATCTGTAGTCACAAAACGTGCAAGTGAATATGTACGGTAACCTTGCTCATGAACTTTTGTGTTTGGCGGAATTATTTTATCGCAGCAACATGGAGTTGTTTGCATTTCTGACGGTGATCTGGCAGCATTTGCAATAATCAAGTTTTCATTGCCAGCGTCCTTCTGCAGCTAACCTTTGAGATCTGGATCTCTCAACCGCTCTACCTTAATGTGGCTAAATCAATTTGAAAGCAGCAAAAAGGTAACGCAATTTATAGAATACGTCAATGTGATCTAATAACACTGGTCAACAGCAAAATTTAAACGGTGATTGCAATAAGCGTCCCTAAAAGTATTTTTGACGCTGATTTCTAAAATGTCAATATTTTTTTATTGCACATTTAGGTTTTGAGATCTGTATATTTTGGTTACCAGTTACCTAGCCTACAACAGGCCTATGATCAACCGAAGGTAGCATTGTTTTGCATTATGACGTAACATAGAATATTAATTGATGTAGCAGACATACCATTTGCGAAAGGAAAGCAAGTTTACCAACCTTAACTGAGTGATTTAAATGCTAGAATCTGTTTTATTGAGTGACATATTGATATCTCTGTGCACACAGGCAATTAAAAAAATTAAATCCCCATTTCAAATTCTGTTAATTTCAATGAATCGTATGATAACAATCAGATTGCTTTGAATGCTTTTTAGTTGGCTATACTGACTACCAGTGGAGCCTGCGTGGAATTCTAAAGGTCATGAGCATATTAATGGGAATGCACATGGGAGTTACCAAGTACTGCTGTTTTCTACGTTTATGGGACAACCATTCTAGGTGCTACTGTGGATCACTATGAAAAGCAACATTTATCCACAAGAAACTCATATGTTCTTAGAGTGAACAGTGTTCAGGAGCCAGCATCCTCCATTAGCAAATCATGATAAGTTTTGATGTCACCTCTGCATATAAAATTGGGCTTGATGAAAACTTTTATGAAACCAATGGCCAAATGCAATTACAGTAGCTTTGATTTAAGATGATACATTTTTTTGATTAACAGGAGTTTTAGAAGCGATCAGTACGGACGTGCATATTGCTTGGCGCGTTTGAGTGCGCGTCTTTAGTGCCTTGCTCAAGCGCACAGCAGCGATAACACAGGCAGGTATAGGGAGTCAGACTGTACGATCCGGAACTACCGCTTTTGCTAACTATCGCTGTGATACTTGCTATTCAAGCTCATTGCATTATCGAAGTC
>JGI24022J15233_10007025_pt1 | contig 12338 bp, 9 predicted proteins | sample Ectturendosymbi2_FD_15233 | JGI IMG/M metagenome (IMG submission 15233)
GCTTAACAAGTTCTGCACAGCACTTGGTCGATGGAGAGGGTCGTCAGGGTCCACCAGTTGTTCCAGCAGGATGGTGCCACCTCCCACTCTTGAAATGAATCATTGGCTTGGCTACAAAGCATTTCCCTGACTGACTAATCAGCCTCAGGTGTGACCCGCAGTCGTCGCCGCATTCACGGGACTTGAACCCCCAAGATTTTTATCTGTGGGGATACCTTAAGGACAGGGTGTATGGCAACAACCCCCGGACTATCCCTGACCTGAAGGCAGCAATCACAGCAGTAATAAGAGCGATCCCAAGGGAGGAATGCGGGAGGGTCATCAAGAACTTTGCCCGCCGGATCCAAATGTGCTTGCAGCACCGGGGAGCTCATTTGGAGCACATTTTTGAGCGCCAGTGAAACAAAGAGTTTTTGTAGTGCAGACTTGAAACTTTGGAGATGTCTGCTACACATGCTTGACCTAATGTAGCTGAAGTTTCATGTCAATCTAAATAAAATTTTGGAAGTTATTCGATTTTTGGTGATGACCGTTTTTTTTGTGTCACCCTGTACATACAGATTACAGAATGGTATGAAGCACTTAGGTGCTGCATACAACAGTGCTTATTGAATTATGCATTACATACCCAGAAATGTTAGTGTTCATCCATACCAAGGTAGCCATTGTGTCAGGACCTTTGATGCCTTGTTTAGAAACAATTACAAGTTTACAACGTTGTGCATCTTCATCTTACTTTTTTTATCTGATCAAATGTATGATGCTCTTTGTAAATCTGAGTTTTTCCTTAATCATTTAACGTTCCTATATGATGGTGGCCAACTGAAGTAGTTGTTGGTGTGTTGTTTCAATATATGTTTATCTTAAGTATTGCCTTTTGTGTAGCAATCAAAAGCAATGCGCTTTGTAGCGCCTCAGGATTTCTGTGTTTGAATGTGATTCCTCTTTCACCTCCAACATGTAGACCATATGTCATGTCCAAGCCAAACAGGTAAAAAGTGAATATGTATAACTAGTACCATATTTTATATACCATAAGGCGCAGTATCAAAATTTGAGTGCTGGCTGTTTTTTCCATACTTGAGGCACACTGGATTATAAAGCACATTTAATAAAGGAAAACTCAGATAACATAAGAAAGAATTTAATCAGAAAGATTAAACTCCCTCGCATTACTGTACATACGACACAGTTTAATCTGTCACACATGCCTAATCTGCTAGACACAAATAGAATAAAATAGAAGTTGTGCTGTGTTTGATTCAGTGTGCACCAATGCAATCAGGGCTTCATGGAGTAAAAATTTGTGGTATATGCTAGCTGCTCTCAGAACCACATACACTGCTCATTGCAATTGTTGTTGGTTTATTGCAAAACATGATAGTCTGTTAACAAAAAATTGTAACTAGCAATTTAATAAATAGTACTGTTTACCACATATAATTGGCTCTAGATGAGAAAGCGCTACCAGACCCATACATTAGGTGCACCACGTTATAAGGTGCACTTTTGATTTTTGATAAAAGTAATGGATTTTAAGTACGCCTTATGGTCTGAAAAATACAGTAAAACATCAACCATCAAATCTTGCTTTAAATTCAGTGAAAATAATTGGCTATCAGCCTCATGCTAAATGTCTTGCAAGCATTTGAAACCTTGATCAAAACAATTTACATGCCTTTGTGTGCCAGTGACGACCCCCAATCCCATCCAATTAAATTTTTTCTGTGAGTTGTTTGCCTCATAACCTGATGTTTGTGTGGCTTTTTTCTTTCCCACTGCCAGATCCCTGTATGACAATGAATGAATAAAGTTATAGTTGGGGCACTGTTAAAGTGTTTTGCTCGTCAGTGTTGATTTTGTCACTAATACCTTGGACTCCGTAATGCGCTATGACTAACCGTTTTTGTGCTCTTGTGTTATTCAGTTGCCCTTGTGATATGGAGCGTGAGTCTGTAGCAAATACATGAAAAAAGAGAACTTTTTGATTTCATGTTGTTTAAATAAAGTGGTGCACACTGTATACATGTTACAATCTGACAATTTACAGTTTAGCTATTACTGCTTCATAAAGGTTTGTTTTAGGAGTAATAAGTTTGTCTAACCATTAGTTTATTATGGCAAAAATTACCTTTGCCTAAAAAAAGTACTGTATATACTTTTTATAGGACATACACAGTTTGGTGACAAAGCTATGGATACTTTAGTATACACGAAATAGGCCAGCTTACATTTTTTCAATGAAGCACACAATGCTTCCACATTTTTAATTTTTGCTTATAACATTTTTAGTCCAATTCATTTTTTTCTTATATGTACAGTTTTATTTATTTCCTAGTGTTTCTACAGGTATTCGTTGCTTAGTAAGCAGAAACAAAAAAGTCTTCTGACAATGCAACCTTGTAGATACATCTAGAGCTCGACCGATGCATTGGCATGGAGATAATATATCAGCTGATATGACAATGTTGCCAATGTATCATATCACCAAAATTCCACCAATGTAAATCAGCAATATTTGCTCATAAAAGCGTTAAGGTCTTGATCTGCACGGAGTGTTTGGAAACCCAACTTGCTACTTTGTCTCTGACCCTGGCTGATTAACTCATTCTCTGTCCTGTTCCTATGACACGGAGCCTTCATGCATTATAATCAGACCACTGTAATCGTCCCAATAAAACACAGATATGACTTAACATTTGCTTGCAGGTTTTGGTAAGTTAAGCAGATGGTTGCCTGTGAACAAACTAAGTTGTGTGCTGTTGTGTTGATTGGCTGTTTTAGCAAAGTCTCTCTCGGCTAGGCAACCTTGTGTTCAGCATGCATCAAAAAAGTGCATACATCACAGCGAGCAATGACCCAGGTTTGCACAGAATTTGATGTTGCATGGTTCTTCATCACAGTGAAGTGATGGTTTTAATGCGTTGTTCATTGTTGTTTACCCACTCATGAGACTGAGCATAGGCACATATGTCTACGCAGGGATTAGGCCTACTGATATGCAACACATGTTTGCCTGTTTGTGCATTCACCTGATTTAGAGTTAAACTATTGTGAGTCCTCGAAATTGCTGAGGACTGCAGTAGGCACAATGGATGAAACCATCCTATAGAAGTAGATTTGAGCTTGAGTCAAACACAGCTGGTTGAAGTGGTCATGTGACGAGTACAATACATGAAGAGACAAGGGTTTAGGTTTTGCCTAAAGTTCACACAAAGCAAACAAGAATCTGTTAACAGCTTGCCAGCACTGAAACCACGTCAATTCTTGTCCACCAGACTGAGCTAATTATAGACATTGCAGTCAACTGAGAAAGTCATGCATTCCAAACTTGTCACATGACCAGTTCATAAATCATGTTCGGCTGATGGCATAATATTTCCAGTTGTGTGTATTTGGCCTCATTAGGCAAAATAGACACTGCTTCTTTCTAATTTACTGCAATGACAATCTGCTTTTTCATAATTGTAACTTATGTAATTGTTTCTTTTGTCGATGTGGCCTACATATGGTAGATAGGCTCAAAAAAAACTTTTTGGTTGAGCTCTAATCTGTGTCCTGTAATTTTTTTAACATTTATACTTCATACATGAAAAAAGCAATTTGGTACACCACCATGGAAGCATTTTACTTTAACATCAAAATTCAACCAAACTAAGAAACTCTATTTGGTTTGTCATAATCTTTACATATACCAGCTAACAACTTTTCTTCGTAGCTAGCCATATTCTATTATAGACTGAGGTGTGGATTTGAATTAAGGTGTTGAACTGTAATGTGGCCAGTGACTGTAAGCCAGACAGTTTTTTAATATTGACTTTGGAACATTAAAAATAAATATGTTTTATTAGCAAAACAAAGTTTTTTTACTTGTACCTCAGTTTAATACATGCATATTTGATTGGAAGAATATAACAAATTTTTAGTCTGTATCAATGCATTATTTTTCTCTATTATAGAGTGTAAAAAGGTCTGTGAATAAACTAGTAAAATTATCATGGAAACACTTCTTAACATGTACCATTGTTATTTTTTATTTCACATGTAACTTACCTTTGTTTTCTGTTGTATATTAGTAGAGGAATGCTGTTTAGGTAATGCATTATTTGTGAAATAATTGTTTTAAAAAGTTTTATTTGAATTGGATGTCTAATGTAAAGTATCAGTTTGCAACGGAACACATTGCGCTTTTGGGGCTTCATGACAGGTGCATTAAAAAAATCCAAAAAAATGGTTGTCCGTAAGGAAACTGTAATGCCAGAGAACCTTCTCCTCAAGCTTCCATCTGGTGCTACTGAAATGGTTACAAGGAGATTTAACTGGTTGTCCAATGAAGAAATTGCTTCAATTCTTGTCAATTTTGCAAAACATGATGAATGGCTAACTAAATCGAGAGTAAGCAGGTATATATATGTGATTTATACAAATTTTTATAAAGTCCTATGGTTAAAAATTATCTTTACCTCATTTTTGCTTCGTGCATGATAGCATTAAGTGCAATATTGCATTTACATTTTAGTAGTGAAAACTTTACTGTTTTAGGGAGATTTAGCAGACTTTTTGTGATTACACGTATTGTACATAGTGTTGAGTACCTCCCGGGTTAATTCAAGCATTTCACAAAAAACAGCTGGATTGCACATGGCTTTGTGCCGGAATATCTCTGCTCCTGTACAAGTTACAGACCTGGTCGAAGTATCAAAAAACCCGGCAAGTCTTGTAGTTTGCACTCGAAAAAAAATTGTTGAGTTGGGGTTGCGGATTTTTTGTGAGTGACGTCATAAGTGGAGGACTTTTTTGCCATCTTGGCCAACTTCACCTGGCCCTGGGCGCCAACCATGAGATGGTAGTATTTCGCTGAAGTTTTTATTGGAAACAAGGCTACAATCCGAATCTTTTGATACTTTGGATGACCTGCTGGGGTTTCGTGTTCAAAAGTTATGATCTAAGTTAATAAAATTTTTGACTAATTAGTTAATTAGATAATTAATTTGTTTATTTAAGATCATAACTTTCAAACCAGAAACATTAGAAAGTCGATCAAAGGCTTAAAAGACTCGGACTCGAGCCTAGTTTCCAATGAAAACTTCAGCAAATTACTTTGGCCTAGCGGTTGGGCCCTAGGCCAGGCAACATGAGCCAAAATGGCCCAAAAACTACTTCACTTACGACGGCACTCACAAAAAATCCGCAACCTCCAACCAAACAATTTTTTTTGAGTGCAATCTAGAAGACTGTCCGATCCATTTGAGCCCTCGAACAGCTCTCTAGCGCAATCGGCGGAGGAGCTAGGGCGTTGGTAAGGCAACTGACAACTGCTGGTTTTAGGCCAAAATCGAAGTACGAATACCCTGGCTCTCAAAGTGTTAACTGAATCTTTCAATGATAAGTGAAGCAGTGTATCTATATATACATTGTATATTTTTGGCAAAAGCAATCATCTTGCACTCAAATGCCAAAACCACCTCTAGCATCTGCAGAGCTGTGCTTCGTTTTCCCTGTAGACCTTTGTTTAGCATGTTCGGTTCCATTGTCATATCCATAATGAAGTGCAGCTTTTGCAACCCATCCATCTGGTCCAGATAAGGAAAGGTGAGCCCTTTGCCTTTCCAAAATGTTTGCATGTGTGCAAAAAAAGATAATACAAAGCAAGTTTAATGATCTTAAAAAAAAAAATAATTATGACTGTTTTCTCTTTGTGCTTCAATGTTAAAACGAATGCAGCTCATAACATAGTACGATATTGCTTGTTTGCAGGCCAGAAAATGGAAGAATACTAATGTTTAATCGCAAGCTTGTAAGATACAGGCAAGACATGTATACATGGAAAACAAAGAAAAAATCCAAGTGGCCCAGAGAAGATCATGTTAAATTAAAGGTATCAATTATAGTCTTTCGGCAAGGCATGTAGCCTAAGGCAGTGGTTCCCAAACTGTGGCGTGTGTACCAGTAGTGGTACACGAAGGCCTTCAAGGTGGTACGCGATAAAAATACTGTATATACGCAAAAATAATATATTCAAAATATATATTATTCACAGCTATGGTTTTACTTATCGGGTTCTTTTAATTAATTCCTGAATTTTTGTGCAGCCTAATTTACTTGTTGGTTTTTAAAAATGGCCATTATAATTTCTCACAGCCATTATCCTCATGTTGCATTTGTGTCAATTCTGGCTTTCCAAACTTTTGATCAAATGATATTTGGTAAATTCAGTTTTCCTGGAGCAAGGTGGTATGTGATGACAGTATGGAACCCACAAATGGTACGCGATCAGAGAAGGTTTGGGAACCACTGTCTTAAGGCAAAGGGTGAAATTAATAAATTATGTAGTTACACGCTTTTCTTTTCACTTCAAGATAACATTGCATACCTCTTGATGTATTCAGGTTGATGGTATTGCGTGCATTACAGCACTCTATGTGCACTCAGATATACTTCCAACATTTCATCGGCGTTGCTACTGGTTCATACAAGTACGCATTTCTTCTGTTTGTGTGCATGCAACAGTCCTTTCAACTTTGTTTACTAACATCAATGCCATTAAAACTTTCTGAGCTAAGAAATTCGTATTTTCAGCAGCCGTTTCTGTTACTGTTGGTAAGAAGTGGCTCAGCGGTTACATCTCTGTTATTAGTTGGCAGTATTGTGAAGTCAGTACAGTATATATAATTGACTTGGGACCAAATTGAACTTTCATGTTGCTGCTAGTTGATTTTTTTGTTAAAAAATGTTAAAGCGCAGGTTACTTGTAATATAACATGTAGAAAAACTGTTGGTTTTCGGCAGTTAAGTAGAGCAAACGCATTTCACTTTCATTTTGTTGTAGCTCATGTATTGTGCTTCATTTTTCTGCTGTAGATAAAGAACGTTATTACATGAAAAACGCTTTCAGTGAATTATTTCCTAATGCTGTGCACTCATCAGTACTTTCAAATATTTGGTTTCATTTTTAGAATCCTGATATCGTGTTGGTGCATTACCTTAATTTCCCGTACTTGGATGATGGAAATCGCGTTACCTCCGATCTTGCCCTTAACCGACGCTGTGAGCAATGGGAGGACCTTGCCAAGGAGGACGTTGTGGAGCAACTGCGACCTATGTGTAAGTTCATGAAAACATTAACCCCGTTGCGCTCACTGCTTGCTCTCCTCCTGCCTTCTTACTTACTACCGCAATTTAAAATAAGCGTGTGTGCAAACGCAAAAAATAAAATATTTTGGCCTGTACATACTTAATCTTTTACTGTGTTGACTCAACATCACAAAACGAGTACCATGCGTTTTTTGAACTGTGCGAAGCATTTTGACATTTGGTCGGTTTCGTTTTATTTCTGGAAATGTTTTCTGTGCGAGGTAATTTGTTGTTGAAAGCAAGGCAAATTTGTATCATTTTCGACCACACTTTTGCCCGCACTTCTTTTTTCGACATGTACTTCGTCGCATTCTTTCCAAGCTTTCGTTGCACAGCGTCATCGGATGAACCACACTGGAGGATGTGAGATTACATACTACGTCAGGCCTGACCAACCCGCAGCTCGCGGGCCGCATGCGGTTCTTTGCCTGGTTTCATGCTACTCTCACGCAAATACCGTATTTATTCGTATACAAGTCGTAAAATTTTGTAGCAGTTGTTCACTTTGAGAGTCCGGGTGCGACTTACACACGCATTGCGTGTAAGCGTGCTTGGTGGCTTGTGCAAGCACATACGCACACGCACACGAACGCATTTACGCGACACACGTGTTAGTTACCGTGTTGCGTACAAGCGCTTTGAAGAGATGAGGTGATGTTCATGTGTGCCCATGTGTATGATGTGGCTCTTTGCGGTAACACAGCAAGAAATCTGGCTCTTGGTATGTGACTGATGGTTGGCCTCCCTGTGCTACGTGGACGTGTGCGGTCTGTTTATCCAATAATATGAAGTCTTATTGGGGTTGATTTTGCTTGTCAAACTAGCATACGACTACGAGCAATGGATCTCAAGTTTGCATGACCGGTTTGATAAAATGTTGCGAAATGTGTGAACTGTTAACGCAGAATTCTTCGATTTCCTGCCAAAATCGCGATGTTACAATGCTGATAGGGTGATAACGTATAAGAAGTTGTCGCTATTGTGTCCGTGTNCTGAAATTTGCAATTCTTAAATCACAGAAAAGCGCGCTCTTTCTCGTTCGCCGTCTGCGGTTTCTCATTATTAAGCGACGCCTCTAAAGTTTNTTGCGGTCGGTCCGAAAAACACAATTTTCCATATATGNGTTGGCGCGCAGGCGCACTTCGACTGCGAGGTCGATTGAATGCCTTCCGTATCAGCGACGTTCGATGTATTTCTAACGTATTGCCAATGACCTCAATGCGAGCTGGGAACTGGGCTGTTGGTGAAGACAGGAAATATGCTGATGACATGCACGATGAAGTGTTTAATCACGTGCGTTGTTTTTATTTCAGTTGCTGATATGCCGTGGCCGAGGTTGGATGGTCAGCCACTGGTAAGCTGCACAGAAATTGTTTTTAGTATATAAATGCTGCGGATACCCGCATTTTTCAGGTGGTCATGTGTTAAAAACACATTGTTTCTCATTGTTATCAATCCACACATTGTTCTTACCTAAGGAGAAAATCATGACTGAGTGCGTGTTTTTCTAATGGTTTGGTTTCGCTTCCATGGATAGAATCACCTATCGTCGAAGACATACGCAAATATCGTGCAGTCTCACACTCAGCTTTTTCTAAGGACATCTTCGCTAACTGTTTCTTGCCTTTACTGAATATGCGTAACGCACCTCAGTTTTGGCCTGCAGTGGATGTTGGAAGCGCACAGTGGATCATTTGACGTTTCTCAAAAACCAAAAGTGGTTACTAAATAAGGTCATTGAGTTCATTAGTTCGACAAATCAACAGTTTGATTATATTCGTTGCGTGTGACGACCACGTAAACATCAAATCTTCAATCGCAACCGCTAAACAAGCAAATATATGACTTTGCAGCATAGCGCGATTCGACGTAGCTGGTAGCGGATTCGTCTTTAACTTCAGACAAGACAAACTTAATTTTTTTGGTTGGGTGTGATAACAGACTTGCAATACCAGCTTGAGCACTAAAGCGGTTTAGATAAATCCTCTTGATGTTATAAAAATATATCGATTGGGGCCGCTCGCTTGCGAATTTCGAAAAGAAGCGCAGTTTTAAGAAAAGCGCTTTCCCACCTAGTGGTGGCACCTTGTTTTCGTAGTTTTCCAGAAAGTATACTTGGGAACGATAGCTCTTCTCTACGGTGAGCAACGTGTGAATAGTCCACAAACTGACCATCAATGTAACACAATTCCCCACTGATCAGGTACTGTGTAGCCCCGTCTCCAGTGGATCATCTGTTTGAAGAGCTGGCTTTTAGTGTTGAATAAGAGTTAAAAATTGAAGAAGTTTTTAAGTGCTTTCCAGACCAGCATCTCTTGCGTAGCTGGTTTTAATGTTTCTGAAGATTTTTACGTTTCCTTGGTACGTGTGTTTTACGGGAATACGTGTATTTCTGGTATGTGAAACAAGTGTCATGAAGCTGTCACATCGTAACGCGCCACAATGCCTTTTAAAGAACACGCGATATCATCAAACCCTATCGGTTTTCTGTTCATGTTTTTGTATCTGAAGACTGAAAACACCCCACAGCTTAAGTGTGTGCTTTCCAGTGGCACTGCCCGGTAACATCACCGTCAAAGGTTTGAATGTAACAATGCCCGTTCGGCATTGCAAGAACCAATCTACGAATAAGTTCAGTGCTCAGGAATGGATCGCTGTCAGGTGTTATAAAGGTTCTTCAGCGAACGTGGCGTCAATATCAGATATTTTTCTCCGAAAATAGTTTTTATCTTGAAGCAAACATTGGGGCGTTCAGCTCGCGACCGAAGAACAGCGATGTGACGCTGCTCCTAATTTGCGCCTCGTCTTTCAACTGCATGTTTTCGTTTATCTGCGTTTTTTATCTGCGTTATTCGACTGATGGCAGAGCAACAGTTCTGAAAGAACAAGAGTCGCTAGGCACAAACTGTAATAGCAGTGTCTGGATAGATTGCCAATTGCTCTTACTTAGTAGCGGAAATGTAGGATCAGTTTCAACAGTAAATGCGTGATAGATATGTGCTTCAGAAACAAGTTTCATAACCTAAAATTTCTATCCGAAACTTCCATGAAGGGTTGGTCCCAACACTGACGTTTCCGCTGTTTGTCGTTTAGGTCTTCCGGTTTGTTGTCGCGATTTACCTGTCTATTGCATCATACATCTTTACTAGATAATGACTCTAAGTTGATGTTTGTTTACTGTTTTTCCTAAGTTTTTTTCCCCGCCTATTTAGGCATAATTGCTTTTCTTTAAGTTAAAATTTTCAATTCGTTAAGATCACACTGCAAAAAACGGTCCGTGTTGTTGCAAGCCATGTTTGTGTTCTACGCATCCCATACGTGTTACCGGTGTTTTCCTTTTCGTTTACTGCGATTGAACGCTGGTGTGGTCCTATTCAACAGAGTCCGGAGCAAGTGAACGCTGTAATTAACAAGTTGGTNGATGGACATTACAGCAACTTTTACAGTCCTCTTCAAACCCATCAAAGGTGCGAATATTTAAACTTCATCGAAGCTTATGTATTTACAGTGGTTTTTGTTTTTTCGAATATACGGTGCGATGCGAAGAGTGAAGCTTCAACTAGCCTCACTCCCCGTGTGGTAGAAATCTTTTGAAGTGTTCAAACCAGATATGAATCAAACAGGGTGGACGTTTGAAGTATTGCGAAAGATTACAAGAAACAACAACCACTGATCTCATTTAAGTCATTGGTCGTTTTGATACAAATAAACGTGGAGCCCTCGAAATTATACTGTCGCGCATTTTCCACCAATCGAAAATGTGGTTTTTGCTGCACTTCAAAATCTTTCATAAATTGCAGAACAGTAGATGACTCATTAGATTTTGTTCTTAGACGTAAGCAAGCAGTATAATGTAGACTTGTTTCTTTTGCTTGAATTCCTTATATGTTTTAAGGCTCTGACCTTGCTAAAACCTTCAGCGGTGATTACTGGGTGCATTAGACCCTGAGAGTTCAATGCAAAACTAATCCAGTCGTCCCACTGACAAGCCTCACTTTAATCATGCACACTATTGTGCTGTTTCGGGATTAGATGTGATCGATTTTACTCGCGGAACTTAATTGAACCAAGTTTCCGTAGCTTCGTAATGAGCTTTAATGAACGCACACTTTCCATCAGAAGTACGGCGTCCTGTCTTGCTTGTTTGGCTGATGGCGTTTCTTTTCTCAATGCAAAAAAAGCTTAATATGTTTTTTTGAGCCACTTTGAACGTAGTTCGTATAAACATCGCGTCTTTTCTATTCGTGTGTTTCATGGACCATCACTGATGTCTTGGTCGACGTCATTGAGTTGCTACTCGATGTTTGACCTTGCAGTAGTGGTGTGAGAAACCTCGTGGTGTGCGTTTCTGCGGAGTGAACACTAAACGTGAAGTCCAAAGAAAATAACTCGACAGACGTTTGGCCAGGTGTTCGAGAAAATTACAAACCCTGACGTTACAACATGCCACCATACCTTGCTGATATAAATAGTTTTAGAAACACAATGTCGTGTTTCCAAACGTGTTTTTTCCGTAAAATCGCATAAAAATAACTTGGTACTCGTTTTCTAGTGTAGCTTTAAAAATCGCCTTACCTCGGCACTATTTATTGGCTTTGAACTTTACTTGTATTACTCGGGATTCAACCCGATGTTGTTGTTCCCGGGTATTTCAGCTCGGCTTTACGTAACAAATCAAACGGCCCTGCTTAACCTGGGAAAACAGGAAACAGGCCACGGAATCGTATGCTTAATCATGAACATATGGACACCAAGAAGCTTGTATGAGTGTTTTCTCCAACTTAGCGCATGACTTGTCCCAGCTGCCTCGTCGTGCGATCGAAGTGAACACAAATATCTGATCTGTTGAAAGTGGCTGCCCTTCACTCTCAAAACAGTTGTTGCTCCATACTTTGTTTTGGGGGTCTTCTTTCGTCTCGCTGAGCTTTTCTGCTCTGATTAATGTTGGGGTTTTCCTAGCAGATGATACACGGTGATGCTGATCCAAAGACTACTAGTCTAGAGCTGAAAATTCGTACTTGTAATCTCGAGCGTGACATCACTTTTTGTGACCTCGTTGGCGCAAAGGGAAGAAAAGCAAAAGTCCTGTATAACCTTCCCGCTTTTTTCTGCGAAATTTTTAATCGAGTGCACGTTTCCTTCCAGAACTGGCAAAGCCCCGCTGCGCGCCATCGAGCCCAAGATCCTTCTGACCGTGAACGGGA
>JGI24022J15233_10007026_pt1 | contig 12337 bp, 13 predicted proteins | sample Ectturendosymbi2_FD_15233 | JGI IMG/M metagenome (IMG submission 15233)
GGGCGTTGGTAAGGCAACCGAAAACTGCTGTTTTAGGCTGAAATCAAAGTACGAATATATCGTACCCCGGTTCTCAAAGTGTTAATAATTACAAAATTATGGAGCCAAAATAATTTCTTCTAATATTGATTTATGAATTTCCATAACATTTAAAGAATGCAAACACAGAAATATATGCTACAAATGAAAGTTCAACAAATCCAAAGCATCTTATGCACATACCTCCATCTACATGTACTTCATAGAGCCCATAACGTGGCTTTGTCAACATTCGCATATCAGAGCGAAACTTTTCAGCTAAGACATCAATGACATCTTCAGAGTAAGCAGAGCTAGATACACGGACACATTTAGTAGCATATTTCCCATTATTTGATGAATCTTGATGATAAAACCGAATAACCCCATGGCATTCAAGCTCCTGCAACATAAATTCAAATTTAACATTTTGTGGTATGAACTACATCACAATTGTTATGTAAAGCTATAAACTATGCTATTTTACCTGGTGTGCTCACTGCATAACCAATCAAATGTGACTGCTTACTTTGCTATTCAAACCACCATTTTAGTCAAATAATAGCTGCAAACACAACCTCTTGTCTGCAGAGGTATATAAAAGCCTAATAAAGCCATACATAACCCAGCAACAAGCATTATAATAAACTGTGTAAGTATGCGGTAAGCCAGTGGCAAATGTTTCACACGCATTTGAACTCAGGCCACTGATAAGCTTTTAATCCAAAAGTCGAAACAAAAGACTTAAAAATTGAAGAATTTTGATATTTTATGCTATTCTACATCCAAGTATTTCATAGCTAACATGTTACGCCCCTGGTTAACAATCAGTTAAATGTTGCTGATTCCAATAAGATCTTTAATATATTTGTTGAAAGGTAATCATTGAAGCCATGCACACAATTCGTTCATCCTTACCACAAACAAGTGAACATTTTCTACGTGTGTCAAATTCTTGTAGAGTTATGAAAGCACCACATGGCAGCAGGTAGATTCCTGGAATACCCTACTTCATTTTTATAGTGTAGCATAAAATTTAGGATGAGTGCTGACACTTGAACGTTGGCAAAGGAGCACATCAACAAATGACAAAGGCCATGGCTTATTAACTACTTCTAGACTCAATGTGAAAAGTTCACAATATAGAGCTATATGCACGTTGCTCAACTCTACAAAATGCAATTTGCATTTGCAAACCAAAACACACTCACTTCATTAGGAGAGCTAATTGCAAACAGATCAAGGCGACTTTCATTCCATGCTTTAACAGCAGCAGCCAACTTCTTCCGATCCTTTTCCATTTGTTGCCAAATTATATGAAAAACTCTATACAATTCTGAAGCACATTTGTTACCCCAGTGCAATATTATATTAACGCAGATTGCCACAAATGGTAAGCCTGTTGCACACACTGTCAAGAAACACATAAAAATACTCCTGAGCAAAATACAAAACTGCAGCATTACAAACACATTTTCTAACTATTGCAACAGGTGGTAAAGTACACAAGGTATATTGTTGAGTTGAAGTTCATGATATGATGAGGTAAATAATGGCAACAGTAATGAAACCATGAAGTGAAGTTATTAGTAAACAATGACCTCCAACTATAAAGTTTCAACAAAATCAAAATTAGTAAACAAATTGTAGACTTATTTCGACCACATGTTAATAACTCAAAGTTGTTGAAACAAATTTAACAGTATTTGGCAACACAAAGCTTCAGTAATTTTGCAAATAAAACTAAGTAAAAAGTTTTATCGTAAATATACCTCTAAAACAATTATATACTTACACTTTACACCTTGGAGGCACAAACATTACTATTAAAGATGTGTTTCTAGAAATTGGCACATCCTCTTGATGGCGATCAATAACTTTTAATGCAAGTAGGTATATTGACTACAAAATTCTTGTCGAGCCCACCAATCCAACAATAATTTAAAAAACATTCAATTATTATATAATCTTAACTGCTTGAATCAGCAGCAACTGTGACAGTATGCTCCTTGCAATATCAGCAAATTAGTTTTTCCTCAAACAAAAATTTTGCTAAATAAATAAGCATTTTAATAAGGAACTTTTTGACTGGGATTTGGGTTCAAAATAGCTCAGCATTGCAACCAACATCACTGTGTTAAAATTTTGGCCTCACAAGCATAATTCAGCACAATTAACATGCTGCCTCTATTTGATAATTTTGAACCACTTTTGCAAATCTCCAACAAGCGTGACTTGAATGCAATTGTCATTTGACACCCTCAATACACTTAGCTAATGACAAAGTTTACAGTAATTAGTCAATGAAGCATCCTACAAAGATGAATAATGGTCTGCTGGTGCTCTATGCAAACGGAATGTGCAGTTTATCTTCTACGCTGCCATGAACATGAGAATAAGACAAAACAGCTTCTTATGAGAAGCTCAAAGTTATGATACTTCATATAAAAAAAGCTATATGTACAGTATGCCTGCAAATAAAAGAATTGCCTTTTAGACAATTATTTTAAAGTCATGTCACCTATGCAGCATATACAACTTTACAACAATGATATTGTGTAACAATAATTAATCCACTATATGATGACAGAATCACCATGTTGTGTTCCATGAATTAAAGCATTTTGAATTGTTTATTATCAATAACAACACCAGAGCCAAGTATTTATTTGGTAAATATACAATCCAGATACCTTAAAAACAATGCTATTTGACACCTTGATAATGACCGTTCTATTACCAAATTGACAACTCGATGATTTCCTGTATTATTTTTGACAAGGTGGCAATGGTTATGAATTTATATTTCAAAGCAATGCTAAAAGAAATGTTGCCACAATTTGGATATGCAACCTATTCTTTGACATTATCCTTGTAGCTTAAAAAATGTGAGCATCATTTTTTCCCTTTATTTACAGAGACATTGAAAGGTTGTTAAACAACCAGAATTAAATTTGAAATGTGCTTACAAGAAAATTGCCAGCACAATGAAACAAACTACAACCTGGAAAGCTTAGAAGTATCACAATGGCATTCAATTAAAAATTTTTACTAAAATTTACAAAGTGTATGTCACATTAACAGAAACTGGTAGTGAAGTGCTAGACTATATATGTATAACTGATAAGATTGGTAAATTAAGCCAAACTTTAAGGTTCTGTGCCATTAACAAGATACATTAAAAATATCACTGTGCTAAACAAAAAAGATAATGCAACTTTGGAAAAACTAGTATGAAGTACCTAAACAAATGTAAGAATTACAATATTAAAAGCAAGTAACTATCAAAAACGTAAAAATTTTTGAAAAATGCAAGATGTAAAACTGGAACAAATGAGCGAATAAAATTTATTACTAGATTTCATGGAGCATAACTTAGAATAAAACATGTCTAAAGAAGTGTTTAGATAATGGCAAGGTTTACAACTAGAACTTCAATAAACATCACCTCAATCAATGATGTATCACCAAATTTTAGCAGGAACTCACAAAAAACAAACAGAGGAAGTTAACACCTTCGCTGCTGAGTTCGTTTTATCTTGAAGACCTGCGTAAGCCACTTATTTACAGTGACTTTGCAACTCCATAACTCGCCAGCCAATTGTGCTAGAAAGCTGTTCAAACCCTTAAAAGATGTGGCGAGCCTTCTGGTGTGCATTTTTTTTAATTGGAAAGTTTTGGATTTTAGTTTTTTTGTGGGTGATGTGGGGTAGGCCTTTTTATCTTGTCTGGCCTAAAAACAAGAAAATAATTCATTAATCCCCTATCATCAAATCGTTAATTATCGTTTTTTTGTTGTTTTAGGCCAGAACTTTTGAACCAGAAACATTAGAAAGCCAATCAAAGGCTCAAAAGACTCGAATTATAGCCTAGTTTCCAATAAACGCTTGAGTAAAAAAATTTCCTCTAGCAGTTAACATCCAGGGCCAAACTGGCCTAAAACCTACCCTACTTATGACACCTCCCACAAGAAACCCAAAATCCAAAACTTCCCAATTTTTAAAAATGCAAACTAGAAGACTTGCCACATCTTTGAGGGTTTGAACAACTCTCTAGCACAATCGGCTAGCAAGTTATGGAATTGCAAAGTGGCACAAAAATAGTGGCTCAATACACGATTTTATAGTACGAGTATTTCATACACCGGCAGCAAAGGTGTTAAGCACACATGTGGACAACCTCACAATGAAAAAAATCACAAACTGAAGAAACATCTGATATAACTTTGAAAAAGCTACGTCAAAATACTTAAGCACAGAAAAGCTTAACAAAAAGACAAGATCAGAATTGGAGAATGCTATAGCAGTTATGTTGGTTTTCTTTTACATATGAATATAAAATTTAAAGAAAAACCAACATGCAGTTTAAAATGCTTGACATATAAAATGCACCCCGAAGTGAAATTTCTCATTTTTTAAATTTCTGTTTGTTGGTACTCATAGAGTTAAAAACATAAGAAAAGAAATAGATTTAGAGAAGATTGTTTATGGTACACTTATCTTCATTGAAAAAAATTAAATAAAACACTATCTCAAAGGAAACTATCCAGCTTTTCTTACACACAGGAGGTGAATTATTATTACAAAGACACCCTTGAAAAGCAGTGGTGGTTAGTGCATTTCACACCTAGGATTTCAATGGGGTTCTCCCTAATTTTATAAACATTAGTACAGCTCAATATTCTTCAAACAGGGTGCATGAGTATGAAGGGGTACGGTTCACCACAAATTCTGTATATGTTAATGGTGATAAAAGTGTTTACAGAGATTGAGTATGGTTGCAATTAGGATGCAGTGATGAAAACATTTTTGTTACCATTTTTTGTTTCATCTGAAGAACGCCATATCAAAAGCCTATCTTCAACAAAGCATGTTAAGTATATTACTCTTACCTTGCAACAAAGTTTCTCTGTCATGTCACTTATAATGAAAGTCTGAAAGAGGAAATAACTAGTTAGCACCAATCGGTCACTTAAAAATCTTGCAAGTGTAATGTAGTGATCCCCAAAGTCCGGCCCGCGAAGGGTTCCAATCTGACCCACAAGGCTTCGTAGGAATGTTAAGCATTGTAAAAATTTTGTGTAAATAAATTAATGTAAGATACAATCACACAAAGAGCAAAAATCATTTGCTGTAATTGAGAATTTTATTTCGATATCAGCTTTAGAAACAAAAATAAACTAACCTTTCTGCTTCAATCAAAAGCTGAACTGAAAATTATACATGTTTTATTTTTAGCCGTTTTGGATTATTCTTAATCCATCTTCAGTCGCACTGTTTCGGCCCCACACCTGCCATTGTGCGTCTGAAAACCACCAAAAAATCTCATGTAACATGTTTCATCACTTGTGAAAATTTCTTCAGTGGTTCATTTCAGAGCTAACAGAAGCTCAAGCGCAAAACAATGTAAAGTGAAAATGGGAAACCGTTTTGTCAGCCTTGAGCATTTCGTTCTTAGCTTTAAAGCACCGTTGAAAAAGAGTATGTTGTTCACTGACAAACTCTTTAAATTTGCTCTTCTGCTATTGACCATATGCCCAAAGTTTCCAGCCATACAAAATACTCGTTCATAAACAGTGTTAGTTGTCATCACCCAAAACCTATTTCTTGCAAGATCACTGAGAGCTGGAAACTGTAATATGTGGTCTCGCCATCATTGCAGAGTGTTGCTACATCTTTATAACCACAAGTTCCCTGTAGCTTTACTTGCTCTTGTCACTTTCACATGCATTGTGTCAACATTCAGTTACCGCACAAAGGATTTCATATCCCGCACCCGACTCGCCTCGCACCAAGTTCAACCTGCACCCGTCCTGCAAATGCGGGTACTCGCAACCTGCCCAGGTTAACCCACTCCACGCAGATCATTAGTGTGCACTAGCACTTTAATATTTAACATGTGCTTGTCGCCTAGCAGGCCCGCAACCAGGAAGGGACAATTGGGCAATTGCCCCACCAAGAATGCTTTTTCAGACACATGTTTAGTTGTTAGGTACAAGTTACAATCATTTTTGCCCCATCCTCCTGAAAATATCAGCTCTTGTGCTTCGACTGGTGTAGCCTCTACATTAGCCTATATAGTGCTGCGAAATCTGTAAATTGCAGTAGGCATTTAGAGTTTGAAGTGTAAGCATTATCTGGCAGTTGCAAAAAAAAATTCAATTTCACATTTGCGCGGGACTCTCCATATTGCAGCATCAAGCATGGAACCAAGTATTAAAACTAATATGCAATAAAACAAGAAGTTTCATAAGTCACATTGCAAAAATGATACCGAGCAAGGAAAGTAAATAGCAATATACACAAAGGTGGTTAATTTTATGCCTGCTGTTTATGTTTTTTAGATGTACGCAAAATAGTTTGGCCTGTGTACGCTGATGAAATTGCGAATATGGCCCAGCATCCAAAATTTTGGGCACCACTGGGGTAATGTTATGCCACGTGCACGGGACGATTTTGCTGTAATTGTAAATTAAACAATCAACGCTTTGCTCTTGCAGTGGGCCTACTCGTTCTGCTGGTGCAAGCCAGCTTTACACCTCACGTGCCCAGAGTGTTTGAACCAGTTTGGTCATCAGTGTTGTGTGGTTCTCAATAATGTTGCCATTGCCAAGCTTATAGTTATTTTATTGCAGGTGCCGTGTGTTTTAACGTAGCGTAAACTTTCAGTGAATTAAAGCCTGAATGTCTGCCTTTGTGGCTGTCTCTGCTGCCAGGTTATCACAGTTAGTACCCACATTTTGCTTTCAAACACGCTGACAGTTGCCTTGAGAATATGCTCAAGACCATTCTGCACCAGTGCACCAAATGTAACATCAAACTGTTTTTGCCTGCAGTTCATTTAAATGAATGAGATTCAAGCTTTACAACTTTTGATTGATGATTCCACAGACAATGAAGAACTACTCTGGACAGACATATGTCAGAAAATTGTGTTGAAAGGCATTCCTTATGTTGATTTGGAATACAAAAAGCTGCCCAAACCTAAATATAAAAGGATGTCCTAAAAAAACAATTTCACTACTGACTCAAATACCCTCAATATACTCGTGTAAAACCAGGTTTTTCCACTTACACCAAATAAAATGGAAGAAATAAACTCAATATAGAAAATCGATGTGTAATGCAAAGACCACTTGAAATGAAACTATATCCCCACTATGAACTATTGTATGAAAGATTGGAACAAAATAAGTAATTTGAGTTGTGATAAACCTTAGCTGCAATGTTTTTAAACTTGCCCTAGTTCATTGGATAACCATATTTACTTTTACTTCATAACCCTGTTCAACTACACATAAAATTTTATTTTAGCAATGGGACTACAACCTCACCAGATTTAAACAAGAGGCACCATTTTTGTTTGGAAATCGAGAAGTAACTTGTTATTATTTACTAGCATAGTAAAAGTATGTGATATAACCCTAGCATTGACTTTTCGCCAGCAATGTGTCAAATTTTAACAATGACTAGGCAGTAACAAGCATTTTTAATAAAGGCTACCAAAGCAAGATATGTATTAGTACGCAAAAAATATGGCAAACAGTATGTCTAGATCACTTGTCATGCTTTTCATCAATCATGGTCCATTGTCACTGCTATATATTTTAAAGTTGAGGACGTGCCCTGATTTTGTGCCTTTCTATTTTGTGTCACTTTAACAAAATCTAATTCTTGAAAGCACTTCCTTTCTTTTTGCACTACCTTGCATCTGAAAATTTGTTGTTCTTGTGAAAAAATTTAGTGACTTCCAACCTGAGAAAAGAGTTATACAAAGTAGTGAGCTACTTCCTATTTGAATTAGCACTACCATTGCTAATTTTTAGTGAGTAATGGCAGTAGTAGAGTGATTATTTTTTATTACTGGTTGTCCGCCTCTGAGTAAACAATCATTCCAATTCATTTTTGGCCTCTTAAAAGAGCTACTTCACATCTTGTTTTCTTTCTCCCCTGGTACACTCTCATTTCAACATCTTTGGATGCAAGAACATTTGAAATTTTCATTGCACATACTCAGGGTTAACACCAGCAAAACAGGTAAAAAATATATGTTTTGACATGATTAATAGGATACATCAACCTAAAGTGTGCATGACATCTAAGCATCACATTTGCAGTGTACATAAAAAAGTTTGAAGAGTCCTGGTACAGGTGTAGAGACTGTCAATATTTGCAGAAATAATAAGACTCATTGCATAACAGATAACGCATGCAACCAAAATATATGTCAATCACACAATAAACCCACATCTCACCATTCAACAAGTGTCCTGCCACTGTACACACAGCAACACCGACCTGGCACAATGACAATTGATTTAAAATGCAGTTCACTTATGAAAAGTCGTGGCACCAAACATTTTTAGCAATATAATTTGCAGTACCCTTCAGAGGCACTGCCTATGGTCAATATTTTGAAAATGGGTTACAAATCTTTTTCTTGTTGCTTGTGATAAGCTTGTTAGCTTTGGGCCTTTCGAACAGTGCGCAGCTTTTCTTGAAAAGTCTGTCTTAAAAATGGATTTACAACCCCCTAACACACACCCAAATCAATTTCTTCAATTTTGGGCCATTGCATATTGATAGGATAGCCATTAAATATGCTAATAACATTTTAAAGTTAAACAGTTGAGACTGAGAACACAGTTTCCATTGGAGATAACTTTTTTCCTTTATGATGCAAGGGTTACTTGTAAGACTATACCAAATGTTTTAAAGATAAAGAAAAGTCAAGAAAAGCATGGGAAGTACCAGTGGGCCTTCTAGCTCCATCTGGCAAATCATTAATCTGAAGCCTGACTAGATAAAGGCAGAGGTCATCAAACTTTTTTGACAGGAGACAGATAGCTGAAAGACTTTTTAACAATAATGAGGAAGAAACAAGAAGCACATGATGTACCAGTGGGCTTTTTAGCTGGCCTTGCTATCATCATATCAAAATCTGCTTTAGTACAAGCAGTGGTCAAACAGAAAATTTTTTTTTTACAGCTTTTTGCACAGTAGGCCAGATAATTGAGAGAATCAGTTAACAATAAAGAGACAGCAGAAGAATTGTGCTTTGTTAATAAGAACCTTATAGTTGACCTTGCTGTAGCTAGTTGAGAATAATGTTCATTCTGAAAACTTGTACTGTTGCAACATTGTGTTTGAATACTTGTCAACCATGACAATTTATGTTGGCTGAATTACGATTAGTTAACCCGCTTATTCCTGGCTGATGAGTTATTGAGCGGTCTACCCCAGTTGCCTCAAATTGTCATGAAATTTGTGGACATGCCAAAGGCACCCTTCACGTTGTCGCAGATATGGCTATTGCGCAAAGTTGTCAATAACAACAAACACAGCCATTGGTCATCACAAGCACATCAAATCAGCCAAAGTCACCAGTTACAAACAAGTTCACAATCATGATTAAAATTCTGAACCACATAGCTTGGTATTTTTGGCTGCCTTCAGTAAATCCATAGATCTGTGTGGTGCAGGCACAAATATGTTTGAAGCTTTACTGTATTTAGTCAAGTATGATGCGCACTTGTGTATAACAGGCACCCTTAATTTTTTTTTATTAAAAATTGGTATAAATTTTTTTTTCACTTTTTCTCAGCTCAGACCAAAGATTGTAAGTGACAAATGCTGTTGAAAGTGTGCGGCTACGACAAAACATTTATTGACAACATACGGTTTGCAACATTTTGAATTATTACATCATAGAGCCTAAATAGCATTGAAACTGCAAACAGGGAATTTATCTACAACACATTGTATCCACAGATACCACGCGGTAAAACGCTAACACGCCGGTTTTAGGAAGCACTGTCCCATTTGACAGAAGCTCTGGTATACGAAAAGAACTAGGGCTGCATTCTATATCCAGGTCATGCATCGTGCAACGACTCATCAAATTCAAGAAAAGCGCAGCTGCTTACCAAAGCTACCCAACGTTGTGCAACACAGATACAGCAGGAGTGATGCTGCCATTATGTAACGAAGGTTTAAAGTTATTTTTTTTAACCAAAATTTTAGTCGTGCAGTGCGAGACTGGGTTTTTGCACCCTTGCGCTATGCTGAAACAGGCTCTACAGAATATACCATACTTGCGCGTTCTCTTGCGTATGACTTGTTTATTACGCGTACCTGAACTCATGTGCCCTCTGGCACAAAGGCATAAAAATCTAAGACCTCATTTATAACACGCACCAAACTTTGCGTTGGTGTTTTTGGTATACAATTTTGCACCCTATACTTGAATAAATATGGTAAGTCAGCAATGCAAAGGAATACATGCATACTGTTGAAAGCTTTTGGTCAGCACAGTGTTGAATGTGGAATACACCATGAATGGGGTGTGCACTAAGAATAATAGAATAATCTCATTGAGTGATCTCTATTGTTGCTTACTGCCACAGTGTAAAGCTTTCTAGCTCAGCCATTTTTGTTTAGTCATATAAAATCATATTTTCTGAAAAATAAAGTCATATTCAGGGGCGTAACGAGGTTAGATGACACCCGGGGCAAAAAACAAGTTTGGCGCCATTGTGGTCGACCCGGCGACTCCATGGTCGAAGTTTGGCGCCCCCATGGTCGAACCAGAGCCCTTTCGAAAGCAAATTATTGTTTTGAAGAAAGTACTTGAGATTGTTGGGACTTTTCGGCAGCTCCTGCAATAATTCGGCACCGACGCAGTGATTAAGTGCTTCCATAGTGAATTGGCACCCAGGGAATTGTGCCCCCCTTGATCCCCTGGTCACATTATCAAGCTTTTTAGGTCATAAAAAATGGCCTTAGTGATGACGGAACGAGAGTAGAAAAATAACTCGTTTCATAATAAATGAATGTAAAAATACAATGGAAAAAATATTTTTTCATTTCCATTTATTATTACCTTCCCCCACACATGAAATGCTAAAAGTTAACATTATATTTTCACAACAGTTCAAATTTAAATATGGGCCCCACTGGAGCATGTTATTAAGAATGGAAAAATGTTGGTGTGACAGCGATGGTGGCTAAAATTAGGCCTAGGCTAGCAACAAATATTATTTTTACTACCATTGTGCTGTCATTGCTCGGAACTTGAAAATATCAGTTTGCACGACTCTAGATATGTCATTTTATATCCGCCATCAAGATCCACCACTGAGGGATATCTGTCTTTTACAGGGCACCTTATCTTTGTAACTTATCCTAGTGGAACTTGGACCATCTTTGTTGGCAGTTAGCAAGTTCAGTGAATCGTTTATCTACTGGTCTAGCTTAGCAACCTAGAAAAATAATCTGCAGTTTTTATTTAACTTTGCTTTATACACTGTTGGCTGTCTTCACAACAATGTTAGTTATTTCAGCAAATTCTCAGTTAAACCTCAAACACATGGGTGCTTTGCTAATCACTAATTACCTGCATGGGTCACTAGCAACTTGCGTCGTGTATACAAGCAAGTAGGACATTGGCAATTCGGAAGTTTTTATGCAATATCATGAATATCACATAAAAATGTAATGGACTAAAGCTCAGAAATGAGAAAAACTTAATAAATTTAATGATTTCCTGAATGTCACTAAGTGATATTCATGATACGTCACTAAGAGTTTGATGAACAAAAGTTCAAAAACACGTAAACTCTCCGAGAACAGCATGCGAAGTCAGTAACAAGGTACTTGATGACTTTGTGTAGTACAAAGTGCTGTGTCAATTTTTTGATTTAGTTGAAACATGGCTCCCTACAGTTTTGATAAAAAAAGGAAGTGGCCAAGGAACTGCCTCCCATGACGCAGTTTAAATAAAATGCTGAGTTTGTCACTCAAGCACCACCATCGTGGTAGCATAGCAGCAGCGTTTACATCTGCTATGCCAGTGGTTTACGGTTTGGCTTTCAACTTGGTGACTTTGGTAATAGTGCTTACATGTTTCAATTCATGGGACCTGTTTTTCTTTACTTTTTTCAAAAGTTTCCAAACTTTAAGTTTCGGGGTTAGCATTAAGCATGGGCGTCAGAGCAAGGAGGGCAGGGACCCATGGATTTTTAAAATTACAGCAAAAAAAGTTCTTGACAATTACTATTTTCAACCAGTTGCAGTCACAACCACTGGTGTATATGGCAAGTCCACCCCTTCTTGAGCTGTCTCGCGAAGAAACTCGTTGACATTTCAGGCGACCCCAGGGAGCGACAGTGGCTCCACCAGCGCCTGTCTCTGGCCATGGTCAGAGGGAACACTGCCAGAGTATTGGCCTGTGTGCAAGTTTTGAAGAGGACAACAGTGAATGCCTGTTGTTAGTGGACGCAGATAATGCCTTCAACAAACTCAACAGAAAAGTCAGTCTA
>JGI24022J15233_10007031_pt1 | contig 12336 bp, 14 predicted proteins | sample Ectturendosymbi2_FD_15233 | JGI IMG/M metagenome (IMG submission 15233)
ACTTAACTGGGATGCGAACTTAACTTAGATATTACTGAACATATGTTCAGTAATCTCAGTCTAAAAAGCTTTTCGCATTTTATTGAAGATGTAACAAGTTTTTCCAAAACCTTGCGTTCTAGAATTTTGCTCAAAGCATTATTATGGCGTAGTAATGTAAGACAATCAAAGCGCTTTGAAGAAACCTTAAACGGTTACGGTACGCTATGCAATTTAGCTTGATATTTGTTAGGCTAAGGCAGTGTTTCTTAATCTTTTTCTACCTCAGCACCCCTTTTGGCCATGCCTAAGCAGTTCAACACCCCTATCATTGGCTAACACCTGGTTACTATAAGGATAAAGAAAAGACAAACGTATTTCTTTACTAACTTATGCGATCATTTCAACTAGTAATGTGCCCTTGTAAATCGTAAGCTGCTAGTTTTGATAGTCATGCTTGTCAGCAAGTTCATAGATGAGATAGAGCCCAGACTCTGTTAGAGTCCAGGTTCTGTTGGAAGCGAAAGTGGTGGAAGCGGAAGCGATAGGTGTGGAAGCGGAAGCGGTGGACGAAATAGCCGCTTCCACATCCCTGGTTTGAACCAACTATAGTTACAAGTAGAAGGTTTAAAATTCGCCTTTCCATATAGATATGAGTATCCTATAGTTACAAGTAAGATACTCGTCTCCCTGAAATAATGGTCATCATAGTAGATGAAAAGTTCAAAGACAATCCTAGTGTACGTTCTCTATGGGATTGCCAAGAGGAGCTTAAGCTGTTCTTTTCGAATAATCCAATATATAGCTCGAAAGTACATCTACCATAAACATAAACAAACCAAAGAATATGATGTACTTCTTGAATGCAACTGGATAAGAATAAAGATAGGAAATTCGTCAAATGATTCCATCAATTTCAATTACCATAAATTGTTCTCTTTGTGTAAAACAGTGAAAATGTCTTCTAAATAGAAGTGGTGCCTCATTTTGCTTAGTGTCACATACACATGTGAGACCTGAGATAGGTATTGCTCCTAGAGAGTATCTTCCCTTTGAATGGGGTGAACTCCCTTCAACCATCAGGAGAAAAACTAGGGATCCTGATGTTCAAACAGAAAGTCCAAGAACACAAACTTTTTGAATTGAATTTACTACAGTTCTCTCTAGTTCATCAACTGTTCAAAGAAGGAAAAGGTTGCAAGGATCAACCTCAGAATCTATATACTCAGAACTATAAAGAGGGAATTTGACTGGATCGAATTGATGACGTCAATATTAACCTCCTGAATAACAAACACAATTCACAATCCATTTTTCAAGTGTTCGTGGAATTGTGACCTCCTACTGTTTTAAAAAAAACTCCGAAGCTTATAGGAGAATGATAAACAGTCGTAAAAGAAACCCCATGAAAATACAATGTTTTTGTAAATTATTATTAAATACAAGCAATTACCTATGTATGAAGTGGTTTCATCTAATGTGGTTTTATCTAATCCTTGATAAAAAATGACCCCTTCAATAAACTGAAACAATAATGATAGGAAATCCATGACTTCCACGGATAAGTCTAATTCCTTTGTTGTAATATTTTTACTGGATGTGGTGATTTGTTGAAACTGAGTGAAATGTGAATACATTTCTTACTCCCTCTATGTTCCAATGAACAAAATGCCAATAATCACCTTGCAAAATATCAAACATACACTAGAGCTCTGAAGAAAGACTGTAGAAATAGAGGAAAGATATATTAGGACAATCATCTAAAACCTTAAGCAGAATTCAAGTAAAATCCGAGATAACCTCCGAATAATGTTGTGTGAACACATAAGTGAGTGTGATAGGAAATATTTGGTTACACTGAAGTCACCCATAAAAAAAATGCGTCAGTCATATTTTTAAGAAAGTTCCTTCACTAAGTACGTTAACCACATGTGGGATTGAAACTTCTTCACTAAATGAAGTGGGTGACTAAGGAGAGAATGGCATAGGTCGAAAAATACATGCAAGTGATTAATTTGCAATGAGGCACTTTAAAGTTAATGTTTTAATTATAGTCCTGAAATTTCTACTGAAGTATACCAAAAGTGGTTAAGTTGATGTGATTGCATCTTACATAAACAGAGATTTTGATCTCAAAAAGTAGGTTGGTGTGACACAAAATTTCAATAACCCACGGTTACGAAACAGCAAAGCATCAGTCATCTTGATTTAAGTCAATTTCAATCTCACATATGACCCCATAGTAGAATGATTATGGAGATATTTGCTTTGCGACTCATGTCCATGTTACAGAAACTCCTGAATTCGTCTTGAACTATGAAAGGCTCGAAAAACATCAATCAATAAATAGAAACTGGTACACTTTGTTGATTTTTGCCAATATCCGTATAGGTGCAATAGATTATTGAAATCGGGATGATCAGATCATCATTAGTGCCATTCCAGGTACTGTACAATAATTCTTCCATATTTCAACTTGGAAATCTATACCAATTTTAGATGAGAATTGAAGTAGTTACTGCTGCTAATTGCAAAATATCTGGGAACGTATAAGTGAAAGAAGGAACATTCGCACCAGGTGTCACTTGTATTATTAGAACTATGCACATCTCAATGAACACATAATTACTTGAAAATCCTTAAGAACTGGTGGCAACCACATAGTTACAGATTTACAAGTGAACAATCTACTTTTGCATTACATGTTCAACAAACGAGGATACCTCCAATCCCCGTGTAACACCGAGGTCTAATTCTGTTTGTGGTAATGTAACTGTCTGCAGTTAATCATCTCGAAATCTAAGGATTGATAAACTTCAGATGAAATATAATTTGTAATCTTAGCATTGCCGGTCAGTCTGACCACTGAACGAGTAAGTGGAAATCTTTTCAGGAAACCCAAATACTGGTTTTGCTGAATCATCCCTTCAAAGCCTATTGGAACTGGAACATATAATTGATTGTTAATCCTCATGCATTTTCTCTGCCGATTGTTTCCGAAATTCGGAAGATCAGGATTGAAATGAATATATCTATTTCCACTAATATATGAACCAGGTATTTGCAAATAGAGAGTTTCATAAGCTCGTTTAACAATATAAGATCTTGGAGCATATAAATCATACCACAATTTTTTATTTGAATTTTCTTTGGCCCTTATTATTCCTTCTGGAAAAGTTGCCATTAAACCTTTTGGCTTACCGGTCTGAGGTCTTTTTTGATACTTCTGTTTTGATCGATCAGTCATAAAAAGCGGCATGGTAATGCAGGGCTTGAAAAAATCACCAGGTAATGTGCAAAATTCTTCCTCAACTTCTTCAGATGAAATGTCCCGAGTATGAATTGTAACCTTATAATTGCAGTCACTTAAGATCTGTAGATTGTTCGCCATGGTTTCCCGTAAAGGACTTGTTAGAACAGATTGGTAAACGTTGTCAACTTTGATCCTTTGTCGCTAACAGCTTAAAAATACTAAGATAAAAAGTCCGAAACCTAAACACAAATAAGCATTGGTTAGTTCCATAACTTTACCTTTTGCGGTAGAAATGGACGGTACACATCACTAATACATGCCATGTGCAGTATTTACTTCAACTGATCTGCTGATAATCGTAGTTATCAAAGAAGATTGGGAAAATTCTTTTGAAGTGTCACTGCTACCGTTGATTTTAAGATATGAATACAATTTACCGACACCTTTCTCCTTTTGTTACAAGAACTATAAAATCAATATTTTTATTCACTCTGTGCATCTCGTTTCGACTCATGGTGGTTATTTAGTTTACCTGTTAGGTTTCTTCAGAACTAATGAAGGGATCCCTTCCTTCATCAAGATCCCTGTTTTTACAGCTCAAATGTACTTGCCTCTAAGCTAACTGCTATTAAATTAAATCTACAGGTGGATAGAGTCATCCTTTGCTTTCTAATGGGTAAGTTTCGTTCAAGATTTTATATATAAGTCAAAACTCTTTTTGTTTTTGATTAAAAATGAAAGGTAAATTTATGTATAAATTTTAAGGTGGAGTTGGTATTTACCCCTGAGATCAACAACGCCCATTTCATATTCTAATGTTTATTGTGAAGAGGCTGAGTTCCATTGTAGGTGATGGAAACCTTACTCCTTCACCTACCTCACAGAAGGGTGGGCGAATTTTTTAATCTCACAGTCTCTTTTGACAATATGTTAGGCACATTTTCTGAAAAAACTTTACTTTTTTGATAAACTTGTCGAGGTTAGGCTACCCGAAGCAACAACATATTCACATTACTATGTCTTAAAGTAAATTAAAAATCAAAAATTTTGTATTTTGATATGCCGCCGGCAATAGATTAACCCATATGTTTTAAAGCCCTTTATTGTGTTAAATGCGTGTTTAAATTTTTTCAAAACTGAAGTCTATGGGTATCTTGCTTATGGTATTGAATGATAATTCTATTATAACTCGTAGAGAGTCTAGTAAGGTGGGCAATTCTACTAAGCTTCCTGTCCTTTTTAAGGATGACAAAGATTAATCAGATGTTTACAACCGTCTGACCTCATATCAGCTCTTATAATAGGGACAGCAATATCTCTTTAGTTTTGGAGATAGCCACAAGATTGAATAGCTTAAAAGGTTCACGGCTCCATCTTTGTTTCTCAGATAAGTTCATCTACTGTCAACAGACCCAAATCTAGAACGTGTATTTAGGGATAAGATGACTCAAAAAGGCGCATGTTCATTGTTTTGGATGCGTTTATAAATTCTAAGGGACGTTCTGGTTAGAAAATGCTTTGCATATTCATTTATTGCTTGCATTAGCCTTAATCTCTGAACTTCCGTTTTTATTTATTTATTTGAGAACATCTGTTCCCTGTTTAATTTGTCGCAAACCTTTTGACCTAACCACCTCAACAAAAGGACATCTTTCAGAACCTCGAAAGGAATCATCTCGAATGAAGAGGCTAAACTTCACTGTATATTGTATACAACAAAGACTTTTCTGTCACTAATTCAAGTGTACAAGCAACTATGCTAACCGCTATTCAGCCTTAGGCTGGCTGTCAAAGAAGACAAAGTCAAAATCACAAGGTTTTGTACTTGTTTTGTACACGAGTATAATTTCAAGACACATAATATCACCAAAGCGCACAGTTGAAGAACCAAGCACGAATAGAATCAAGAACTCACGATAATCTTTGTCGAATCCTCTAACAACATTGCTTTTAACTTTAACTGCCGTTACATGTTTAATCTCAGATTACCGTGCATACTTGCACAACGAGCCATCGGTAAATAAGAAGTGAAGTCTTTCAGAGCTCGTATCTTTGTATATGTATATGAAAACTTGTTTATAATTCACGCACGATGAATAAAGTCCAAATCGTGCCAAGTTGACCAGAACATGTTGAATGAACAAGCAATCATCCAAGATCTGCTTGAAATAAATGGTGAACGTTAATTGAGGTTATCGTCTTCAACAAAAGACTTTTCACCGAAAACCTTGGTTTGAGCATCATCTTCACACAAGCTTGAATCTTTTGCATAGGTAATCAGCATTTTCCATGAGAAGAGTGCCCCTTTTTAAAATATTATACAATTCAATGCTTGAGTACCGAATTTTGCCATCTGAACTGCTAGGTTCTTTCAACCATTTAGGTGCCACAATGAAATAGCAATCCACCCACTCATGGTTGAAGCCGGGCATCACTTTAGAACAATACCAGGACGCATTTTCTGTGAGCTAAGTTCTGGATGATGTTTGAAGTAGTTAGCAATTTTCTGCACTAGGGCTTCGTTGGTAGGTTCTTTAAAGCCTTTAAATACAGGATAATAAAACAGTTCCACTTGTCTTGTGGTCATTTCTGAAGAACAGATGAGCACAGTACTTCAGTGATAAAGACTGATTTTCAAATCTTCTTCTGTATTCCTTCGTCCACCTTTTATATCAAACACTTTTAAGAGTCAATTTATTTTAAAACATGACTTAAGTTCCTGTGCTTTTCTTTCCTAGAAAGGAAAGAAAGAAAAGAATTAAAGCTTAAAATTAATCATAAACAAAAATGAACAATGAAATTTGAAATAGAAATGTTAAAGAAATGGATTTAGAAAATCCACAGGTATGACCCATAGAAGAAAGGGTCTACACCTGCAGGAGATTGAATGTCAACCCTTCACCTCCGGGTATGTGCTGGGGCAGTTTGGATGAAACAACCCATGAACTTATTAAAGAGTCCAGCAATGACTATGCACTATGAATGTGAGAACTATAAAGTTCTAAGGGTGCTGGGGTGTGAAATATGAGAAATATTCTATTCACATGTCTTTGTTCCTTGTTATAAAACCATATTATGTTAAATGGAGTGTTCGCTGCAGGAGACAGAGCATAGTTTTCTGTATATATAAAAACGCCTCCTGGCAAACCGTGATAGGATCAACCATCTCCTGTCCCAAAGTCAAAACCGTTTCGCCACTAGATTTATCCTTAATGTCTTCATGATTAAATAATAATGCCACCACATTCACTTATCCGCATTAATTTTACATCAAAAAATCCTAAAACACAAAAATTAAACATCAAATGATCTTTTCTAAATTGATATATAGAATTCTCAAAACAAGATTGACTTTGAAACCTTTCCATGGGTAAAGTCAGAAGGTTTTGAAAAACAAGAGATGTTTACTAGAAAGAGCTAATAGCATATAAATTTTATGTCAAAACAGAAACACAAGCGAACACCAAGCAGTTTTTATGAAGGTGTCTTTTACTGACCATTTGACAACGTTACCATCTAAAATAAAAAACTTGCCCCTTTTCTCTGACACCCCTAGAATACATAGACTTCTGGTCAAATTTTAAATATTTGCATGAACAGTGTTTCATGACAAAAATACAGATTTAATTAAGGGCATTTTAATACGACACTTAGCTGTTCCATTCAAGTCTACGTTTACAACAAGCGAAATCACTAAAAACATTGATCGTTTCCAAGATACTGGAATCTGAAGGCGGTGAGGCACTCCTACGTAATATCGCAGATAAGTTTCATACATGGTTTTTGCATTAAAATCACACCAGACTACCTAACACATAATATTTGGTCCAAAACCAACTATAGTAAACTTTACATGTACATTATTGGTGATGTAGAAACAAGGTTTTGACAAAATGCATTTACATAATTCAAATTAATGCAAATAGGTGTACGTCTCGTCGAGCTGCGATCTTAGCTCTTGATATGACCTCAGATTTCAACAGCTGCTAGTTCTGCCTAGCAAGTGCAAAAAATGGATTTCCCACAGGATAATTGTACAATATTGCTTACAGATAATAACTTAAAGGAAAGTCTTTCTTTAAATGAAGCAGAAGACGTGGAGCTTGCAATCCCTTTTCAATGCAGTACAAATATATATAGGCGTCAATAACACGTCTACTGACATCTTTGTCCACCACAGGTATCACAAAAATGCTACTAAGTTTTATCTTTTCCATCCTAAATTCCTTGAAACGTTTAGAATAGGTACGGTCCACTATTTATAATACTAGCTTTTAGCCTTCAAGAAATTTTACTGTTTCGATGTCGAAAAGTGAACACATACTCTCCAACAATTATTCTACAATTCTTTGTATTTTCAAATACTTATTACAAGAATGAAATCACAGTACTAATTTCAACGGTTAGTGTTTTGGATAATAAATCTATAGATCAAGCGCAAACCTAGCTTAAAACATTTATTGTCTTAAAAGGTTCAGAACAATTCTATCACGATTTTTCATCCCTATAAGTCGTTGAAAAATTTTCAATCTATAGTAATGACACATTTCTAAATAAAACGTATTTGGAACTACCACCTTGTCTAAATCTCGGTTCTTGCAAATTGATTAATATTTCTGTTAACGAGTAACTGTCTTCTTGAATTGGTCTGTTAAAAAACACTTCCCAGATCATTTCAATTTGCCATCGCCAATGTTATTGATTTATCAAGTTCAGTAAAGCTTTATATCTCCAAGGATTCCTTCGAAATTTTCCCGATAATCTCTGTTTAAGTGTACAGAAAAATACTGGATCTTCCTCAAAACAGTCCAGTTTAACCTAGAGTTTGTAATCTGTCTTGCAAGACTTCAGCTGGGATTCGAGACCAAGTAAAATGAATTGACTTAATTTTCTAGAGTACTTGAGCAACTCTGGCTTCTCGCTATAAAACTTGTTCTGCGTTAATAAAAGATTGCATCTCTTTTTGCTGTACTTTGGTAGTCTGTTCATTTTTTTCTAAACTTGGGTTGGCTTGGTCGTTTACATTAAATTCAGCCATTGCAAATTTCAAGTTTCTGTGCTTCTAAAACATAAATACATTGCTAAGTATTACAATTATCCCTGCCCATACTACCGGAATCGAACATATCGAGTATATACAATACAAATTCGTTCCAAACCATAACATTCAACTATTAAATTAGTATTGTGACTAAAGATTACATTTTGATCAATTTTCACAAGGGAGCATTTTACCGACATAACAACAATTTCAACATGATTAATCACTCAATTTCACCAGGATTTAATCAGTACATAACCGTTACACAGTTTGATGTCGAATAAGTCTTTAAGGATCCCATGAAACAATTAATTCAATATTGGGATCCGGCTTTCTAGTAACAAAAATGCAAGTTTTTACTTTGGAAAAATTAGCGGCAAGTGCCAGATTGCTTCTACCGTCCTATCACCAGCCATAAAGTTTACATTTTCTACTTGGCCTACAAATCTATTTACTGCCACTTTCAAACTTGCTAAGCGTGTGTCTATATCTAAAGCAAGTATATCTTCAAAGTCAATTGCGTCCCTGTAAATAATAAGTTTAAGCAGACGCATATTATAGTAGCATTGTCTGAGTGTATCAGAAAGATAGCGTGTGCACTCCACTACCAACGTCTTACAGAAAGTATATACATGAATCGAATTTTAAAGGCGAACACAGAAACATTTTCAATAGATCCACAATAAGTGTTCTTTATACAGTCCCTAACAGAGCACGTCTTTGCTTCTTTACAGGTACCGAGCGAATTGTTCTTACTGCACCAAAATCTGGTTGCAATCATACTTTAAGCCTTTAAATAATCTTTAACGCAGGTCTTCTGAACACATACCCTAATTTTTCTACATGGGGCAATGTCTGTGCTGTTGTTGTGTTTTTAAAGTTTATAAGTAATTTGCAAAAGTTCGAGATGGTCGCATATCTTAGTTGCAAAAATACAGGTCGCTCAGTGCGCGATGAAGCATTCAATTAACAAAAATCCACAAAGATTTTTAGATCTTATTTGTTAGAGATCTACTCACTTTCAACTTTAGCTTCACGCAATGCCAGAAACAACGTCGCTCATTTACAAATCAATCATGATATGGATATACTCATAAGTGTGTTCTGTTATGGGCATATTTATCAAAAGTTCCCAAAACCAAGTAACTTGCCAGTGATAATAGTTAATATTTACAAACTTAAGAAGCGGTCGATATGATTGAAATGGATCTCGAAATTTGCCATATAACCATCGTTTGAACACTGAAAATAACACTGGATTGGCATCTAAAATTTCTAAATCCAAATTGGTCTCCTGGAGATGAGCTTGCAACACAATTATCGGTCACTGACTCCAATCAAAACTCACACTTCTAATTACTTGTAGTGTACGAGCTGCCTCATCAGTCAAAGCACTTTCAGCTTCAATATCTGATATAAATGTTTTTGATTCAGCATCCGTAACACCAATGTCTCGTAAACAGTTCAAAAACGAAATCTTTAAACTTGAATCGGCTAAGTCATCTTCAATAACTTAACAAGCTTGATCCACTTTATCACTATGCAATTGAGCAAATGTCAAAACAACAGTCGGCATCATTACTGCAACTTTAGAGGTGCTAATTCCTTCCACGAGCAACTTTTCTACACATATTTTAGTAGCTTTTACTGACATTTTGACTTTATTCACTGTAAACTTATCTAATCAAAAATATTTGCTGCTTAGCGTATTCCCATCTGCGGTTTCACTATTATATTCTTGTCCTTTTAATGCAGTTAGATAATCGTACTCACCGTTAGACTGGGGTGTTAGTATTGCTTTGCGCACCTGTTCATAAGTTTTATCATCAGTTAGTCTACGCTTTATCATGATCAACATTGTATTGATTTGCCATATAAAGTGAGCAGAGACAATGAGTTCTACCAACTCATGGAATCGTCTTGCCAACCTCCGGTATAAATTCCTGCGAAATACATCAAATAATTCAGGATTGCTCTTTAAGTAATCCGAGTCAAGGCCAACAGTCTTTAGTTCTTTAGTCAGCACTACTTCTGGATCTTGAATGCAATTGAGGCGCAAATTACGTAAAACCCTGGTACACCTTTCATGTGCGTCTATTGACATTTTTACTGTTACTTTGTTATTTCGAATCCCTAACTGGTCTGAAAAACAAATAAAAATTTTCACAAACTTACCACTGTTTCCATCTTTGGAATTCTTTCTAATAGATGTCTGTTCTAGTGACGTTGTACTGCATTGTAAGTCATGCCTATTCTGTTTCTGATTTCAGAATACAAAAACTCTGTTCTGTCTAATTTCCCTAACTCCTGTGCTAAGTCATTCTTTTAAAAATGGGGTTGGTCGTTCCAAGTTTAAGTAAAGGCACGAAATTTTTGAGTTACTTCACTCTCTTCCCATTGAAACGAAAGTCGAACAGAGGTGGTACCCTTCACTACTACAGGCACCACCTCACTGGCGCCACCATTTTTATGTGGCAGTCATCTTTAAAAGAAGACCACTACACGTTTACAATAGTCCCCAGAGAGTGCTGGTTAATTTATAACAGGAACTATTCTATAGGAATTATAGAAATATTCAAGGTGCGCTCGAAATTACAATAAAGAAAATCAGACCCGCCCATTTACGTTCGACTTCGCGCTCAGTAAATCACAAGAAAATATTATTGTTTCATTTATAAGTTTATTAATACAACGTTAAGCAATGCGCCATTACTCATGATTTATAGGCGCACAAAGGTTTAATATAGTCAGAGGTTATAAATACGAATTCAAGTTCTTTTTTCAGAGGAAGAGAGTGATCCGCTTTGTCATAAAATAACAGGGACCCATCAAACCACTAGACTCAAATTACCTCCTTTAGTATTAGTCCAACAGACTACCTGCATAGACCAGTCAGCTTGGTATCTTCGTGGCTGTTTTGGGTTTGGTAAATTCGGGATACCCATGGTTTTACCAGTAGTTGACTTGGAATGCCCTCGGTTCAACTGGCTGGATGTCTCGAATCACGCCCATTAAATATGCCCAAGGCGGCGCGCTTTGTCACGTGATCATCACGTCACGTCACGTCATTGCGTGATCGCGCCAAGTCCGCAATCAAGGTCGTGCATCAGTGCGGACCATTTCAAATCATTAATTCTACTTGCAATTCGTTATTAATTATTAATGCAAATTATTTAACAATATCCGTGGTCACTCTCATCCTTAATATGGTTCAAAAATAAAGTACGAAATATATGTACACTACATTTTGCAGAACAATTCACAATAACGGCTTCAGCCGGATTGCATGTCTCAGTCTTCATATTGTTCCAGTTTTATGCTTTGAGGTGCAAGTCCATTTCTCTGTATAGCTTCTTCTTTTGACTTGTTTTCCCAATCATTGACTTAACTTCTTGACTGTGTTCCAGGGTCTGAGAACGTTTTCCTGTTGAGATTGCGACGTGAACTAAACACTTTGCTTTCTATACGAGTGAATTCTAAGCTGTAAAGCAATTTGCATTTTCAACTTGGTCGGTTTTGGAGAGTGTTTTCCAAGGTGCTTAGGTGTATAATAGCTTCGTTGCAAGTAGGAGGGAAGCCCAGAGACCGTTGAATTGTAACACTGTATCAAAAACATTTCTATTTATGCAAAATACGTAGCTCAACAACTGATTATGTTACTTGAAAAGCAACAGTGGATGTCTGTAATCGCACAGATTATGCTGCTCACGATTGACATCGCTTAAAAGACAGACTGGCAATTTTTACTCAGCGTTGATGTGCATTTTTTTTGTTCAGCAAAAAGTTTGTTTTTTCACAGATGCAAAATTTTTGTTGCTGGTCTTGTGAACGTTGTAAGCATCTAAAAAAATGCAAATGGTAATAAAAACAGACAATCCTGTTATCAAGGTGGAGTAATAGCAATATCATTCACGGTTCTCAAAGAGAACATTTTTTTCATCAGACTAAAGTCGTCAGATTAGAACAGTGATGTGGACGAGTCATATTTGTCGAGTCACGAGTCGAGTCGAGTCACAAGCCCTTCGAGTCAGAGTCGAGTCAGAGTCATCTGAATTTTTTTCGA
>JGI24022J15233_10007033_pt1 | contig 12335 bp, 5 predicted proteins | sample Ectturendosymbi2_FD_15233 | JGI IMG/M metagenome (IMG submission 15233)
GCTGGCGATCTCCGCCTTGGTCATCTGCATGTCGCCGGTCAGTTCGCGCACAGTGATGCCGAGCGGCTCCAATCTTCTGCCGAAGTTTTCCGTCATTTCAGCGGCGAGCGCCTTCATGGGAGCCACGTAGACTATCTGCATTAACAGGTCCACAACAAAGATCTCGATTAAAAGTAAAGTCGTGAGACTCGACGAACATTTTTTCAGTTGCAATTCAACATTTATACTGTTATATGCACGTTACGTCTTTAACAAAAAAAACAACAATACACCCAGTGTTTTCTACGATGTTTAGAGACCGACAGGGTTCCTCAAATTTTTCCAACCATCTCTCAAAATACGCTAAAACCTCGCTTTATGACCATCTCGGTATACAGATAATAGTTGCGGTCTCTCAAAACATCTTAAAGGTCACCAAGGTCAAACCTTGAAAAACCTGAATACGTCATTAAGTTATATAATCGCGTCACGCATGTGCCTGCACCTGGAAAAAAAGAACGGAGCAGAATCAGTTGCGTGTGCAATTTGTGCTGATAAACCAACGAGATCACCTTAAATTTATCTTTCTGGATCACGCCCGATTCAACGTTTCGCATGATTTCCTTGACAACAGTGAGCATGGCCACGTTGGTCTTTCCGGCGCCAGTAGGGGCGCAAATGAGCAGGTTTTCGTTGGTTTTGTAAGCAGTCTCGAAAACTCTCGACTGAACGACGTTTAGCTGCTTCGTGCCTCGAAATGCTGCTTGAGCGATCTGTAAAAATCGCTTGTGACAGAAAATAGAAAAGCCATAAAAAAACAATGCATGCAGATTCAATCAGTTTACCTCTGACAAATTCCGTGCACACAAAGTTTTCTGCAAAACTCGACAATTTCCTAAGCAGAACGATTGTACGCCTTCATCTAAAAATCTTACAGCACCCTAGGGTCTATATTGTAGAAGTAATCACGTGATTTTTAAAGGTAATCCCATGATCCTTTGAGGACCGCGCGAGGGCCACTGCAATGACCTTTGAGCTAAATTTAGGCCATAACTCGGCGAACGATCGTGCTAGAGAGTTAATCAACGCCGCATAAGAAGCGGATTTTCGTGTATGTACTTTCTTTGAAAAAAAAGGGGTAAATTGGAACTTGAGTTTTTTTCACAGGTCCCAATAACTTCACTGGGACCTTCTCGTGACGTTACTTTGCCCCAAAAATTTTCAACTGCCGATTTACTTAATTGTTTCAAATCGAAAGTACATGAAAATCCGTATCTTATGAAGTTTTCAATGACTCGAGTGCGTTCGATCGTCGATTTATGAACGATATTGCATTAAAGCCAATACAGTGTGGCTTCGCTTTTGCTCGCTTTTTTCCATCCATTGTTTTCTGTTGCACAAATATCTCACAAGTCTCAAGGTCCAACCAGATGTATTAAATGCTTTCTCAAAAAAATGGTAAAAGGGTATTTATCCAAACAAATTAAGAACCTCGTCCAAATCCTTGATGTTAACTTTCGGCCATGGCTCTCCCACGTAGCCTTTGTTGGCTGGCAAGCGGATTTCTTCATATTGCTTGGTGTTCTTTGTCGTGAAACCCTCTGGCATCGACATCTGAAAAATTATCCCCAGCGTGTTCCAAGCAACGAGAATGTGTGAGCGCGTCGATTGCAAGCTTAGACTAATATCCCGCTTTACGATACACAATTAGTAGCAACTTGCGAAACTTCGACACTTCAACGAATGACCTCCTTTACAATGTCAAAAAAAGATATCCAGTCATATAGAACATTCCATTCACCACCAGCATTTGTTGTCATCACCAACGTTCGTTCGGTTCGTACCTCAGAAAAGGCATCTGTCGCCCATTTCAGTGTTTCGACTCTCATTTATACATTTTCTTCAAAACATAGGGCATGAAAAATACTGTAGATTTCCAGCAAGTTGTTTACTACTATTATTGCAACAAATCATCAAATCCAGTTGTACAGTATACTTGACATAAAAAATAGCTTTCTGACCCGGCATTCAAACTTCTACACCAGGGGGGTCTGAATCGTTTTGAGTGAAGGGCCACAGCTGTTTAGCAGATTGCTTCGAGGGCGGTGGTGTATTTGCCCTGCAGGCTGACTGCATGTTGGCCGTACACACGGACAAAATGGAAAATTACGATGTTAGAAACTCACAATATCCTTGTTTGGCCAAGTGACATGACGCGCAACGTGATTACAATACCGCAATTGTCCAATCAATGGCCGATCTAATATGACGATTGGTGATGTAACATAGAACATTTGTGAAAAAAAACATTCAGCCGTATCGGGAGACATTCTGAAAAGAAAATGTCACTGACTCATTGGTTAATTTTTACTTTGGGAAGTTAATGATATCGCGGACCGCAGGTTGGTCACAGCTGTTCTACACTTTCCTCGCCTCAGACTTCTCAGTATCGCAAGTCTACCATGGGTCTGAGTCTTCAAATTTTTGCATGGTCTGGTTCTTGAATATTAATAGATTAGTCGTGACTTCGCTATTGCATTCTATGTTGGTAAAGCGAAACACATTGCGTTTTTTGGAACACAATGGTAAAAAATTATAAGTTGATGAAGAAAATTAAAACTGATAGACGAACAAAATGTTGAGTGAAGCGGTGGACAATGTAAAGCAGGGGTTCTCAAACTGGGGTACATGTACCCATAGGGGTACATTTGCCTGTCTCAAGGGGTACATTTAAGGTTAGCAATAGAAGGAAAAATATGTTTGTACATTATTCATACATGAATCAGTGAATATCATTTCAAAAAATCATCATATGCTTATTGGTAAATATATTTTTGTTATTTTCCTCAGCCTTGTTGTCATAAGAAATTTTAGGGGTACATGCTCATCTATCGAAATGCTGAAGTGGTAAATGGTCAGAGAAAGTTTGGGAACCGCTGATCTAAAGTATTCGGCAGTCGTGGTCCTTTCGTAGAGCCAGACCTCTCCGGTCGGAATATTCGGCATGAGTTATTGCGGCGCTGCTTCCACGAACTTCACATCGTTTTAGTCCCAGTGATAATTAATTGATTTAAAATTCAAAGACTTCGTTTACAAAAAGAAACAAAAACGCAAAGCTACCACAATGACAAACAAAACAGCTGATTTATAAGAAATGCTTTCAGCAAAATTGAATCTCTGCTGCACGTCGCCAAAGACTGAGCTAAGTACGGCAGGAGAAACCAAGATCGTAACCTTATGACTTTCATCTGCAGATTAACGTTACACCAGTCGTATTTGATGAATGTTTCTTACCCGCACGCCTCCCACGAAAGCCGCAGTTCTCTGCGCTGATATCTGCGAGTCGTAAACGAAGGGGAATTTCTCGACAGGGCCCGCCAGTGGTTTGGAGTTGGAGAATAGGGGCTGACTGGCAGCAAGCGACAACTCCATGTTTCTGCAAACACGTTAACGGCTGAGGAAGCACGCTGATCTTGAGGCAACGACGAGATTTCGCTGTAAAGCTTCGAGAAAACAGCGATACAAGCGCTATGACAGACAGACAGACAATTCTAGTTTATTTTTTACAAAACGAATAATCTGTCAAAACCGATTGTTGCGTTGTTTACGTTGGGTAATGTCCAGTATACTTGCAACGAAAACCGAATTGCTGGTGAGTAAACGGAAATGCATATAATATTACTTTATTTCAAAACAGTCTTAGCTGAACAACACAAGGTAAACCAGAAAAATGAATGAAGAATGCGAATACGGGCATTGTTAAAATAAGAGTCACATACAACCAAGTGGGATTAAAGGAAGAAGAGCATATCGCGATTCAAGTAAAGCCGAAAAGTGGATTTCCCACAACAACCACAGGCACACCAGTATCTACCTTTGCTGCCGTAACAAAACAGGATCGAATGTGTTGCTTTCATCACTTTCCTTAATCAGAGCGTACTTAGCCAACGCCTTCTGTTCCTTGCGAATAGCTTTTGCTAGCTGTTTTTCACGGTCCGTCTGTCGAAAACACTGGAGGTGAGTGAAGTTGACAATGACAATGTCTAAAAATTCAGCCGCTGTAATTTCGTAGCAACGTGATTCGACAATCCTTCGTATGGAACGGAGTTTATGGCAACTTCTGCGTATTGTCAATGCTGAAGTGGTACGTTTGTTATCCTTGTCACTGCTTGAAAACATACACAAGCAAGCATTTCAGCGACATTAAAGTTACCGAATAGAAACTATTAAAGCGTTCAAAACATCTTTCCGCACAATGCGATCTTTCAGGTGGACCGCTTAGTGATGCACTACCGCACTTTAATACAACAGCATCCCTGACGCAACCGTCATAAGAAACCTTTCTTCTTCTGTGTTATCACCATAACGCGATAAAAACAATGCTGTGGTTTCGTAGCGCATTTCCACCACTAGCACGTTGCTCTTGCCTCATTTGTGAGTCTCGCTCGATAGAAGACCATATTGCATGTTTACCAGTAATTGAATGAAAAACTACTTTCAATGCATTCGAGTTGTTCTTATACGGAGCTTCAACCACAAACATACACTCATGAAATTTTCTTTACTCAATTCAGGGCTGGCACACAGAGGCAGATTCACCTGAACTGTAACTTGACTAGCAATTGTCGGAGGTGCAGTTCTCGAGGAATTCGACACTAAAGAACAATTATAAGAGAAGGTAAACTAAAAAATATGAAAGTTACACACAACAACAACAGAACAAATTAGAATTCTCCACAAATTTTTGTAGCACAAAGCTAAAATAATTCTAAAAAACGATTTTCATGCGCGAGTGATGAGAAAACCGCAATGGGTGATTACTAGGGCTATTTAAAATCATAAAAGTCTTACATTTTTCTGTGCTTCAGGAAGCTATGAAACGAATTTTAAAACAAAAATCGCACCCCTACGAAGTCTATAGCAAAAGTTATGAAGTCATAAAAAGTCATATTTTCCATGTTTGGTCATGAAGTCATATAATTTGCATATTTTCAACCTAATTCAATGAGGAAACCCTTAAAACAATCTCAAAATATCAGGGTAAACTACTATATCGCTAGGTCTAAGCTCCATCCTGCAAATAGACCCACTTGGGCACCCTGGGAATGTTGGTAAAGACGCAGGTGAACCAAGTTATTTGGATGAAATGTAATGCACTGCCTAAAAATGCATGTTCTTGTTGCCCCGATAGAAATAAACCAATGTCCATGCATGTTTTCAATTTGCTTCAAACCAAACATATGTTTTGCTCATGTTTTAGTTGTTTATTTTAGTGGGGCTTCAAAATAGCCATGGGATTACCACCTCTTATGCCTATTTTCGCTGGTAATGCTTCTTTTCATAGTAGTTGTATGCTCTAGCTCAGTCATTTTTGCTTGGTCATATAAAATCATTTAATTCTGAAAATTAAAGTCATCTAATCAAGTTTTTTAAGTCACAGAAAACTGCCCTAGTGATTACAACTAGTTTTGGTCCGTGCTTCAACTTATGCGTTGATACATAGAGATATTCAAATCACCATATATCTGCGAAACATGTACAGCAGCATTGGCTTAGAAAACAAAACTCCGTGTTGCACTAAAAGCAGACGATTTCATCACATCGTGTAAGTAAGCCACACGCAGACACAGCGATTAGGTACATGGGATTTTACCTTGAACTGTGCACGAGGACCAGACCTTTATTACTATCATGGACATCAGCGAACCCTTTTCAATTCACTAGCGGCTGGAGCTAAACCGAGGAGACAAATAACGAACAATGTTTTTCAACGCATAACTTTGATCTGTCCATTGCTTTTACGTAATTCAGTCGTTGCCCCAGGACACAAAGCTCGTACCTTCCCAATTTGGGGCTGGGCAAGGGTAACCCGGTAAACTTTTGTGTTTTACATAATAGTTTATATCATTGGATTCAGTCGCTGAAAGCAAAAATAAAGTTAAAAATGCGAGCCTAAGCCACGTTTTCAGACGATGAATTTCGTGCGCCAGTGCTGACGATTGAAGGGTGCTGAGGTTGTTTTGCGACAGACACTGACCACACCAAACAAAACCCACTACAATCTTAATTTGATTTTGTGATATCCTAAAATGAAAATACTGTTGTAATTTAATGCGGGCGCAATTCTGTAACATTAAATTCAAAAGCGAACTTTCATGCTTTCTTTAATGCCTAGACGTTAATGCTTGATAAGACCCATGATGGACTAATACACTTTTGACTTTTAACTTAGAAAAACCATTTTGGTTGGTCTGAGAAAGTTGTTGCGTTAGAAGCACTGGACGTTTATCAGCAGATCTTCTGCACATATTGTAAGAAACAAGATGTCAATTTTAGTCCACCCTGGGTCTTATCAAGCATTAACGTCTTACTCAAACATCTAATAGAACCCGGTGTTTACTTATTTGAATAAGACGTCAGTGATGGTGGCAAGACGTACACGTGGGAAAGCTTGTTCGTGTTTGTACCGTTTATAAAACTACCGGTTCTAACGAATACATGGCAGAACATAGGCTCCAATTTTATGTTATTTTGCAAAGCCTGGCTACACAGCAGTATATATTTTTGATGTAGTGTTTTGTATATCCTGGTTACAGTGCGTATCGAGTGTAAGGTCATTAACCACTATGAAACCTACACATGACAATGTGGTCTTTCACAGAAACGTACGTATCGATCATCATCAGCAAAATTAAATTTTCTATACCTTGCGGTACGTTTCTTTTTCAGGTTACACCTAAAGCAGGTTTTTTTTAAGGAAAATGTTAGGAACCCGATGTGAACCTGTAGGGACCCGATTTCTCTTATTATAGGGACCCGATTTTCTTTGATTCTAGGAACCCATTGATATTTTCTGATTGTAAGGACCCGATTTTCAATTCTGGGGACCCGAATCGGGTCCCTAAAACGCCTTAAAAAACCTAACCTAAAGCATCAAAATGGTTAACATCACACAAAATCTCAGTGCGTCCTGGTCAAGAATACCAGTGCAGAGCACACAAAGTTTCGAATGAAAGTCATCCCAGTAGGTTCGTATCGCGATATTCAGCCACAAATTTATGTTTCGTGAAGCACAGATGCTGTACAGACAGAACAGAAGACGGAGTAACCGGCATCGATACTTTCGGAATTCCCGATGCTGAAATGTCCGCACATGAGTGTATACAACGCCGACTCTACGGCCATGTTTGTTAAACTTCGCGGACCCTATCGCAGTTTCTGTTGATTTTCTTAAAACTTTGCAATCACCACTTCTTGTGCTTCATGTTTACTATATTCCGCGACCGGAGGTGTGTCAACATCTGGCTGAAATCTGCTACTTTAAGTTACAATTGACAAAATTTCTCTCAAGCACCGATGAAACTGCGGTTTAGCTTACGCAAACAGTGGCAGATGAGACGGTATGCGGTAAAATGCATAAACTGAAGTCAAGAGCTTCATAATATGACGGCGTCATTGCAAATAAAAGCGAAGACACGCATTCGCAGAAGAGTTCTGTTCATCCTTACTATTGCTGCTTCGATGGATGTGTCGTGTTCTTGCTTTCTCACTGTCGCGAAGTAAACCTTCCCTTCTTCCAAGGATCTCCGCTATCAGGTCAAAGCGCTCGAAGCCAAGCAATTCACACAACTATCAAAGTAAAGCATGTAGATTAATTTACTTCTCTTATTAATCAAACTATGTGTAATTTATAACAAACTTCTTATAAATCTAACTGCCTCGGTCTACTATCACACGCTACTTAGAAGACCGCGAACCTCATTTTGTATTTCTTCGTTGTTTTTATCTGATTTCAACAGAGCGATTGTGGGTTCTAACAACTGGTCAGATTTGAAGGATCTGCAAAACACACGATCGAGAAGACATTAAGGAGAAGCAATCAATCAATGGCAGACTCCAAGATGTTAAAAACTGGCAGTAATTTCAGATGCAAAAAGATGTCATACCGTTTAGTTTAAATACACTTGTGCCAACCGCAGTGTTTGTTACGCAAGCATAACACATGAAGAGATCAAAATTTTGTATGGCGTAGTTTATCGTATTTAATTGCTATATAAAAACAACTAATTGCATCCGGCAATAAATCTTTGCTTGTTGTTTTCAGAATCCTCAGCATATGTGGAAAGGCGTATACGTCACTTAAAACAGCTTGAAAGTGTGAACTTTTACTATTTTACCATTACTACTTTTGCGCATGCTATAGAGAGAAAACGAATCAGCAAAAATCTCGTTCCTTCTGAAGCGAGCCACGCATTTTATTTCAAATGTTACAGTAGTTTGTTTGGAATCAAGTTCCTGATATCAAAGCTGTGAAACAGCTTTCACGTTAGCAGTTTGCAAATGACATAAATATCGTAACTAAGAAAACATAACTTACACTGTAAAAGTCACGACGAGCTTCAACAACAAAAATTTACACTCCAAAACTCTTCATGAACTCTATTCCTTAAACTGAACTAAATATTACGGCGTGAACTTTAATTCCTCTATATCCCTCATCTAAAAGTGCGCTCTTTTCAAAAATGCAGTTGATGTTAATTTTCAACCCTGTAAAGTGTAAAGGATCGACGTTGGAGCGTCTTTACAACAGTATTACCTTCATCCAGCAATCAGCTATAAAGCACACTGTTTTGATCAGAAAATAAAATTTCAAACCACGACTAGCTAACCTAAAGGTTATTTCAAAACCATACATCTATCTCGGGACGAAAATTTAAAAAAAAAGCTTGTCCACAACATTTACAGTATGCATGATAAACAGTATTTCATTTTTAATTACTCTATTATTTCCCGACGTAGCCAAAGTAATCCGTTTGTGCTCAAGTTGGATGGATCATTCGACTGGGGTTTGCTCTCTATTGTTGAGTCCCCAAGTTTTTGACGTACGTCACGAAAATCACTGACAATGTCAAGACTTGCACCAGTGTTTTCTTCACACACATGACCACATATTTCAGCAGAATCGAACGAAGGCAGTTCAAGAGAAACCTTGCAAGCAGAAAGACCCAACGTGAATCACAACAAACGTTTATGAGCAGTGATCAAACTTATCGCAAGTAGGCCACATGATGCTTGCAATACCTTTATGGATCCACCGAATTCAACAGCATTGACACTGGACTCAATCATTGAACAAATTGATTCTGTAACCTCCGGCTGAATCAAATCAAGGATCGTTTTGACACATTCGTGTGACTGTTCGACAGTTTTTCGGTCAATTGCACCCAGAGAAGATCTATATTGTAAATCAAGTTTTTTTATTCCCAATAAAGTAAAACTTGAACATTATGTAAACGCTACTTAACTGCTACAGTTAAACGTTCTTTAAAGTAAAACGGTGTTGACAATAAAGTTGCTTCAGAAATTCATTTTTCGAAAAAAACTGCCCTATCATGGACTGGTTTTATATTTTTAAAATGTTTAAATGGGCACATTTAAATTCCCTTATGACAAAGAGAGTGTTGTGCATTTTTGTTGCATATACCAGTAATCATGTGTGTAGAATGGTATTGAATAAGTACTTGGCATTAATGCATTTAGAATCTAACCGGTAAAAGTTTATTAATCTTCGTTTACTAACTTACAAGTATAAACATAGGGATCTGCCTTATACACGGTACATACCTATCCTATATGTGCATACATATTCAGTGAACTGTTACTTTAATTTACAGTTGCTCAAAAAATAAGTGGTTGTATCAACAATGGGGCAAAAATTGCTATTCAAAGGGGTGTAGGTGTAGTTTATTTGCGTAATTATTCAACATGGAATCATTGTTATGACTGCTTATTCATGCGCGATGCAGCAAACTAGCAGAATGGATGTCAAAGCAATTAATAGTGAGTCACATGCCAAAAAAACTATCATCATGTCAGAGTACCGTATGTTTTGCTTCACAAGTTGAGGTTTTAGTTACAGTTTTAAAAAATTGACAGCAACCTGCAGGATAAGTAAACATCTCCCTGACCTTCATCAACGGGCATTTTTGGTAATAAGTAAAGCCAGGCCACTACTGAAGTATAAGCACTGATTTCATTCCTAGACAGCACAAAATTCTCAGGTTCTATACTATCAAACTGAAGAGCTGAAAATAATTGACATGCAGAAAAACTGAATGCTGAGGATAATTTCTTGTGGAATGGATATAATGCATGCTGGTTGTGTTAACATAAAACCATTAATTTTAAGTTTGTTGCATCTTAAGTTCATTTTGCACTTGTATGTATATCAATGGAAGACTTCCAAGTTGCCTGTTTCTACCAGTGACAAAGCTTGTTGTAATCATGCATTTTTTACATATCATTGAAATTTCAGTCGCTATATTTGGACCAAAGGACCCTGTATGTTGTAACATTTTTGTTTGCTCGTCATCTGCAATATGTTTGTCACAGTACTAACTTGAGTGAACTGAAATTACAACAACTATGAAAAATCAGTTTTTATGTTATTATAGTCCTGCAGTTTGCTTTGGCAAGAATAGGCTTTTGGATGGAGAAATATTGCAGGGTATTTTTTCACACACAGAGTAGCCATCATGCGCAAGCTAGACCTTGCTCACTGATATTAACAAAATGCAGTGAGGTTTTGTTTGCAATTTGTTGAGACTTATTCCTATTGTTCCACTTCAGCTTTACTTCTTCTGCTAAAAGAACTTTTAAGCCATGACTTGACATTCCTCTGAAAGCTATTTTTCAGCACTGATCAAAAACAAAAAAAATCTACTAAGGTCATGAAATCAAGGTAATAGCAAGTTTCCTGACATCCTACAGCATGGGAATCTGCACTGATCTAGAGCAGTGGTTTTCAACCTGGGAGTCGGGACCCCAGAGGGGTCATGAACCATTTTTGGAGGGGTCATCAGTAGATATCTCGTGTACACAGTTGTATTACATATGCTTTATTCAAGTTTAAGATGGGGGTCATTGGATTATAGACATAGTTGGTTGCTATAATGGGTCGCGGTACAAAAAAGGTTGAAAACCACTGATCTAGAGCCTCACATTCAACAAACATACACCTATTAATGGGTTTCTGCAGAACCTGTGACATCATAGATGCCTTGCTACAATTTTTATGGAGGAAACCTGCCATAGGTTAGTGGTCCTGCTTGCAACCACTGATGGAGTCAATAGTAACTCAACATAATTAACCATAGCTTGGCAAAGTAAAAGCAATCAGATAATAACTGCAATTTTTTCAAAGTGGATGATTGCTGTGATAATCTATACACAATGTGATATCTTTTGCAAGTTTTCTTATCTGCTACATGCCTTTCATAGCACTGCCCACCAGCCAAAGTTTAAAATGGCATATTAGACTTTTTGAAATGGAGAATAAGTTCTTGGAAGTTTTTTTTTGCACAAAAGAGTCACCTTGGGCAAGCTTCTTCCGCCAATCTTGATAAAAGTAATGAGGGCCTGTTTGAAAACCATGAATACAAACAAATTTTGAACACACAATGGATTTCATACTTAACCCATTGTAAATGAAATGTAATGTAATTGGGCATTCAAATATTTGCAAGTTAATTCAATTTGCATTGAAAAAATTTTGCAGGCACTGAAGTATGATCATAATTTTAAAGAAGTAATGCACCATCATTAGTTTTCAATATTAGTCACTGTCAAGGTACCCTGCCACTCTTTTCTGCTTTTTGTAATACAAAGCTTGACAATGTACGTTACAGATACCAATCACGCAAGATGCAAGCGTAAGACATATCATTCATGAGTTTTGTTTCATAATTACATTGTGAACAGTAGTGTTTCCAATTCAGGGCAAAATTTCAAAGCCCGGGTTTCGGGTAGCTGAGAAAAGAAACCTGGGAAAACCCGTTTTTTTTTTCGGGTTTTGTAATGAATGCGATTTTGAGCGATAAAAACTCAATATCATTGCGAAATTACTTCTGCTTGTCCCTGCGCCATTTATGAGCGAATTATCAATTATGTTAAGCACAGTTTTTCAATGATGTTTATAATACTGACGCATGACAATCAAAGCACACTTTCATCATTCAGTCTGTTTCTGAGTTTTGCAACAAATAGTCCCGTGGCTGAAAAAGCCCTTTCTGGATGAGCCTTGTTGTATAGTAAATGGCTTCAAGCTTCTGATTTTCTGTGATTACTAACGTCTTCAAACTGAATTTGTATGATTAAAAATATACTTAAAGTTTCTTCTAAGAAAGCCAAATATTTTGTGGAAACTTACTGTATTACAAACTGAAAAGGAATGAATCGAGTTTGCAAAGAATCACAGCTTTTAAATGAACTAACACATAACAGCTCATGAATAAACTAACAAAAACAAGTAACTACGAAATTACGGCATACCTTTGGAGAACTACCTCATGTGGTCG
>JGI24022J15233_10007035_pt1 | contig 12333 bp, 8 predicted proteins | sample Ectturendosymbi2_FD_15233 | JGI IMG/M metagenome (IMG submission 15233)
ACTGAAAGAACCAGCTTTCTACGTGAACGTTAACTAATTTTTAATTTAAGTAGAACAACCGTTTGCCCAAATTGGGCAGAGGTTACCTGAGCAGGGTTAAGCATCTGTCACTGAGCGGATATAATTTTCTAAATAATTCAGAAGTGCTTAGTTGGGAGATCAATGTTATGTTTTGAAAATTTATTGTGTCAAGACTGTTTGAGTATCAACAATCAACAACGTAAATGCTTCGCATTCAATCGATTCATGGGAGATTGGTGACATCTCTGCTTCAAGACTTAGCACCTTTTTGGCGACTACTATTTGGTGCCGAGCTCTTTTGGCGCCGAGCTCTTTTGGCGCCGAGCTATTTTGGAGCGAGTTGTTTTGGTGCTGAGATGGTAACAACGTGTTTTTCTTCATTAAAGTATTACCAGAAATAAAATGAAAAGATTCATAGCAAGAAGGAATAACCAACGTTTTCTCTCAAGATATCTATATGCTTTTTAGACAAATGTGAAAGCAACCAACTGCGCATTGGAAGCATCACGCCCTTTTTGTCTGAAAACAGAAAGAGCGTTATGTTCCTATGAGCATTTGATTGGAGGTGAAACTCCGAATAAAAATCCTTAAATTAAGGCTGACGAGCGTGTTTTGATCGTCGCAAAACATTTTGACTTATGGGCACCACTTGAATATCTGTGAGGTTTAGCTCACAAATACAATACAGTGCATATTAAAGTTTCATCCATGTTTTTATCCATTTTCATTACACACATATGTCAGTCTTGTAACTAGCCTAAGGGGCTCAGCGCTAAAACGAATGATGTCAAAACAGCTCGTCGTCAAATGGCCGGCACCCCATAGTTGTCGTCAAAACGGCGGCGCCGAAAAGTACCCGACTTTTGGCGTATGTCGTTTCGGAAACAAATTGTTATAACAAATCTTTTGGTCTATAATAGAGTCAAAAGATTGTATTTAGATGCAGACTTTTTTATACGTGAGTTCGATTCATAACTGCATCAGGGAGGATGTTCACAAGTCTCTGCTTGCTTTATCCCCCTATGGCTTCTAATGCTTATAACATACAGTCAGAGATATCAACACACTTTGGATGTAAGTTAATCTATGTTTTATTAAAATCAGACATTTATAAAGTACAAGTTTAGACATTTACCGATTTATGCAATGCACAAATTCACATGAACTCTACTCAGATCAGATTCACAGACACACATTACTTTTAGGAACCGTGCCCACAACCAACAAAAGAATCTAGAAACATCTAGAACGTTTTTCTCATTCTAAGAACTGTCCCAACCTTAACTGGGTGTTTGACTAAATTGCCTACGGTTCGGGAATGAGGACTGGGACTGTAAAGATCGTGACGGACGTTTCCTAGTTTTCGTAGTTTTCGTTTGATCGAAGATTAAATATCAAGTTTCCGAAATAACTGTCATGTTTTCAACGTTTACATTTTTGTCAAGCTTCGCAGAGCTTCCTTGATAAACGAGTTAAGTTTCGGCAGGCCAAATTCGTGATGACAAAGGCTCTGTTGATCCAGTTAAATTTATCATAACAGACTGCCAATTTAGAGTGGCAGAATTCTGTTCGGTTAATGCTAATTTATCGGTTAGAGTGACAGCATGCCTCTCGGACAATGCCAAATGTATGGGACAGAACGTCAGGGATTCACCCGGACAATTGCCACTCGTGTCGATCAAGAAAAAGTCTTTCTAAGTGACTTTATTCGTGATCTGAACTTGCAGGCCACTCATGTCCGCTCTTTTTCCTGCACAGGCAGGTTGCGAAACTTGCAAGCGAACTGTTCTGTCGTTGGTCTTTATTGCGTAAAAATAACAGTGCAACAATGAGACAATGACTGCTAACAGAGAAAAACAGGTAGTTTTATACAGTGTCAAAAAAAGCATCGGTGAATCTGTAGCAATTCTTCCACAAGTTTGGAAAATCCATTGTTAGTGTGAGATGCGTGTGAACAACGTGCCTGGGTGGATAACTTAATCAAATTACGCTTAGGCTACTTAGGCTCCTTTTCACACAGTACAAAACTTTGTGGCTTGTTCGAATACGTCTATGCAGGCTCGTGGGAAACACGTTTAAAGTTTTTTCGGAGTGAGTTCTGAGTTCAAAGATACATTTCGTGTGGCGAATTTTCTAGCTACATTTCGTGTGGCGAAAAGTCAGCTAAATCAAGCAAGTTGAAATAGGACAGTTTTTAACTTTGGCTCAGAATGTCAATTAAAGGTCCATAGTTATCTTTCAATCCATTTTCGTGATTTCCCCCGGATGGCACGATCTGGACGAAGTTACGTCACTAGGGTATAGGTCCCAGGTATTGAAGAAGGAGAGCATTACTGGCATTTGAATACGTAAAAATTTAAAATCTAGTGTTGACAAAAAAACACATTTCGAAAAATTAAATCCATGCAGCATGTGTTAGCAGCCTTACAATACAAAGTCATCTAGTTGCAGCATTTTTGTTTTTGTAAATTCTCTCTTTGGATCCCCCTCTACCTTGGACGTTTGGGGCCGTTGCCACATTTGCACCCTTCTGCACGCCACTGTACAAATTTGAAAATGAGGTGATCCGCGATGCAAAAATGTACCTGTTTCTAACTTAATCATTATCAAGTTAGTCATAAAAATTGCAGTGGGTACGGATACAACATTAATTGGCAGGATAGGCGTAAAAGAGACACGAAGCTTGAAGCATATTTTTGCCACATCACTTCGCAAAATGCTTTTGTAAAGTGTTACTTTACAAATCTTTTCTGTAACACATACTTCCGACTTTCGCCAAAGAAACAAAATAATTTAAAGAGAAAATTTGAAGCACTCGGAGATAAACATAAAAGTTGTACAGAAAGAACTTCATTACAAAAAAACGCGGAAATGAGCAGAAGTAAAAGATTAGAAACGCTTCTGGTGTCCCGTGGTTTTCTTTCGAAAAGTAAAATCCGTTTTTCAAACCATTTGTTGCTGATATATTTTTCAGGATCGTTAATATATTTCTGAATAGCTTCCACGATCTTCAAAACTCAGTTTTAAGTTTTTAAACTCCATTTGCTTGTACAAAAGCACTCCAATGAAAGAGAAAAAATATTAGAATTTTTATGAGAGTTTAAGAAACCATCAGAATTTTTATCTGAATTTGTAAATTTATCAAAGAATATCATAATTTTTATCAAAAGCAAAAATATCAGAAATTTTATCAGCTGTATCAGAATTTTCACTTAACTCCACATCGCGTTTTGAAACATTTTAACATCCTTTCAAATCTGTTTTCAGGTAAAAACAATTTAATACTTTGTAGACCACGAAATAGGCCAGTCGAATCCTTTACAAGCAATTTTGTTCAAATCTTGCCCACCGAGGGCGAGATAGAGTCCATCAAAATATCAAAAGAAGCACAATTCCCTGTATATTCTGGTCAAATAAACATGCAGTTTTTCAGTTAAATTTTGTTGGTAGCGTGACGTCATAAAATCTCCCAGTCATCTTATTGGACTTATAAAAAATTAATAGCCATTTTACCTTTTCATTGAAAAAAGTCCACAAACATCGGCATCTATAGGACACGCAGTTATCCCTGCGTGAGCGGATACACACCAAACTAGCAGATCATGGTAAAAGTTATTGTGCTTATGGGTGAAAAAATATTGGATTTTGGTTGAATAAAACACGTTCAGCTAATTCAACAACATTTAGACAACCTATATCGTTGACATACCACCACTTTAATGTTGATTGTGATTTTTGATCGTTGCTTGAATGTGGTCATCATTTATTGCTTCCATCAAATTGTTCAAAGAATGCTGGATCTATCACATATTCAAAAAACGGTAATAAACTGTAGAAGCAGCGAGGGAGTCGCCGATCTCATTGTAAATATATTTGGTGATTTCAAATTTTGTCATTGCTTCTTCAAATCTCTCTAATTTGTACAGGCAGATTCCAGCATTTTTATCAAACGAAGCCAACATTGAATCAGTTTTTTGCTGTCTTTTTTCGATTGCTTCTTTAAAGTTCTTCAAAGCATGTTCGTATTTTTTTAATTTTCGAAAACAAGCACCCAACCAGTTTGCTGTAGATGCAGCGAGGGGGTCATCGATCTCATTGCAAATATCTTTGGCGATTTCAAATTTCGTCATTGCTTCTTCAAATCTCTCTAATCTGTGCAAGCAGATTCCAGCATTTTCATGAGACAAAGCCAATGTTCGATCTGTTCTTGGGTCACTTGTCTCGTTTGATCTTCTTTCGAGTACTGCCTCATATATATGCAGAGCTTTTTCGTGTTTTTTGAGAGAACTCATGCAGTGCCCAATGAATTCCGCTGTGTTGTTGTTAAGTTCATATGTTGCATTCATCGAATTATTAGAAGCTTCTTGATAACATTTTACTGCCTTTTGGTACCTTTGTGTTTGGTAATGAGTATTCCCTGTCTCCAACAAGACCTAATTAGCTCTTTTCAACACGTTGTCAGGACGGTTTTCCTCGTCCTGGTTGCCTCCCATGGTGTAAAATCATAGTTTTGAAGCCAAAAACAAGGTAGAAGACAATCTAGTTCAGGTGGCCAATACACAATATTAGAATTTTTTTCCCAATAGCTTTGCAAACCTCACGCTGAAACCTCATAACTATTGTGAAAAATTTGACTGGTGTGTCTTCACCCATAAGCTGATTCATATGGTCAATTAGTTGTTGTGATTCATCAGCACTATAATGGAAGTCTTCCTGGCCGCTTTTTTCCATATAAACTTGAAGCCGGACGTAGCAAGCTACTGCAACTGAAAACTCAAGATCATGAGCGAATTCCTCGTCCAGTACTGTCTTCTCGATTCCTGCAAGTATTTTGATTTTAGAGAAAGAAGAGTTTTCAAATATATGGTTGAACCGTGCTAATGCAGATATAAACAGCGTACGCTGCGATATACCACGCGTTTCACATCCACTGCTTTTTCTAATAAAGCTCGACTTAAGCGCGATATTGCGTTGCATGTTTCAATGTTGTCTTTCAATTGCGTCGAAAGCGTTTCTTTGGAACATCTATTGTCAGTTATTTGTTTCTTGCGTTTTTGAAAATCCGTGTGAAGGTTCTTCTCTCCCGAAACAAAGCAAGAACACATCAAAACATCAGCGAGATGGTAACCATTTTTGAGATCATTATTACTTGACAGATATTCGAGCATTTCTGAAATAGGTTTGATAAGTTCTGCATCTTGCGACGTTTTCAAAGTTCTTTGCCCTCCTAATGGAAATTCAGAAGCTTGGCAAGACATTCCATCAAACAAAATTCCTTTAGTGGTCCACTTATCGCAATACCAATTATGGCTTTCGTCTAACGGGTTGTTTGGATACGGAAGTGCAGCGCTTTTAACAATGGTTTCCCCCAATTTATTACCACATTATTGCTCAACACTGAAACCCACCGAAAATACTCAAGGATTTCTTCATAATTTTCCCTGTGCTGAACTCCTTCTTCAAGAAGTATTGCATCTTCAAAATCTAAATAAGGTGTTATTTCTTTTCTAGCTAAAGATTCCATTCCAATTAATGCATGCTGACATGGTGCATCACCACATTTGTTTTGACAATAACTGATAACATTTTACATTAGATTGCAGTAACATTCGTAAATTTCACTTTGCAAATTTTCCATTGCTTTGATAATTTTTTGGATGTTTTCAGAGAAGTCAATGGTTTCAAGAAATTGTCTCACTTTTGATTTGTATTCTCTACTACTTACTTTCATTGAACTTGCTTCATTAATTAAATCTATGTTAGAGCATTTTGTATTAGCAAGTTTAAGTACATGATCACAAACCTCCTTGAGATCACTTCTTATGTCTTAATTGTTATCAGAGTTTCTTGCTAAAGCTGCGTGGAACAAAATTACCGATCGTATGAGGTCAAACTTATTTGGAGAACGCTGCCTATACACTATTCCAAAAGAATGAAGCACCTTTGCTGTTTCTATTGGTTCCAATTCCTCTCCTTTTTCATTGCACACACTTCGTAATTTCTTTGATTAGTGCATTTCGTCATCATCAAACAAACTGAACATTTTTTGGATCACAACCTTGAGTTCAGCATTATTTTAAATGCGGTTTTCGGATAGCTGAACAAAATCACAAAGTGCACCGTGTAATTACAATTCATTTCAGTTTTGGGGCATATGCATTAGAAAACTCCATTATTCCATTACTGCATGAGCAACACGATGTAAGGAAGCGATGTAAGGAAGCAAGGAAGCATAGTTCATCTTCATTTAACGTTAGCTAGCAGTCTGGATCATATGTTTTACATCAATATAGCATTATGCGCGTGGAAGAACGATCCATGCTTAACTTGAAGTTAGTGAAAGCTTTGTATACGTATCTTGCACAAATAATGCACTTAATTTGAATTATCTTACGCATTTGTGTGAACAAATTCGATTTGAGACCCCATAAAGATCTTCACTAGAAATTACTACTGGCGGAAGGCAGAAAACAATCATCAAATAAAATTGCGCATTCAGAATTATTTGCTAAGCTCAAAATACAGCAAACACGTCCAATTGTAACAACGTGCTGGTTTGTTTTTTTCTGATATTGCAGTAAACAGAAATATTTTGATCAGTATTTTGTTTGTTGATTTAAAACAATTTCTTTCATAACATAAGGGCTTTCAGTACATACAACGTTGATAAATTTTAAATCCGAGATAGGCAAAGCATACTCTTGGTGTTAACCTAAGATAACGTACTGCGATGCACTCGGTAACAAACTTCACTGCAGACAACAAAAGCAGCTGGTGAAAAAACTTTTGTTAAAGCGCATCCTTAGCTGCTTCAAGTGAAATAAGCTTGTCATTATTAAAATATTGAGCAAACCAAACAGGCAAGCATTCAAGCAGTCCATGAGCATGAACGTTTTTTTCTGTAGTATTACTACATGACAAGAAACTATCAGTAATAAATTGCACTCAAAATCCCCCTTGAATAGGTGGTTAATCTCTCCATTCACCAGAGCTTTTAAAACTTTTTAGGAACCGCAGAAGCCGATAACATCAATATGGTCTTGCTCAGCGGTTTTTCAGCGATAACACGCGAACCACTGAAGGTATCTCAATAAATAAAACATTGCAAGAAAGGTATTGTAAAATGTAAACTTTTTTCAAACACAAATATTTGCACAAGCACACCGGGTGCAGAAACCTGTGGGAAGAATGGTCAGTGACTGATTTTTGTATTGCTAAAGAAGTTGCATTCCAAAATAAACGATAAACGTTCAGCACTATGAGGTTCTACCGAGTAACGTTGGAAGCCATGGTGGGCATTGATGAAAGCAGGACCTTAGCGGACAGAAGGTAAAATTTTAACATTGCATCTCGCTGATAAATGCCGTAAGAATAGCTTTTCGCTTGCATATCAATTCGAAAACGTAACGTTATTGTTGTAACGTCACTTAGAGCCTAACGAGTCCCAAATACAAAAAACAAAATTTTTATTCAACAAACATTTATACACAATTATACAATTACATCATATTACAAGAAGGCTTTTGCTTTTTTAATATTAATAAGCAGTATGGAACAATTAGAAAAATTAACTGCCGGACAACCTAAATACATTGCTTCAAAATTAAATATTCAATTGCGTTTACAAGAAGAAATATTAACTGAATGACATCGATAAAACTAAAAAAAAACGACAAAGGCCAAATTAGCCCAAAGATAACGACAGCATTAAAAACTTTGCTAACTTAGGAAAAAAATCTTTTAACAAGCGCCAGTGATGCGGTGTGCGAATTCGTAACACAGTCATATTTTAACAATATAACCGTTCGCGTTCATGTTTCGTAAGTATTCCGGGATAATCTAGTGGGAAAGTTGAAATGAAACCCAATTTTGTTTTGGTTGACGTCAAAATAGAGCCAGAGTTGAAAAGATGCACAAGCCGGTGTCGTGAACAAACACAGATCTATGCCTTGACGATTTGCACAAGAAACTACGTCTGAAGGAACAACCGATTTAGCAGCCACAGAATTCCGTTCATATTACGAAACTAAAGTTAAAGTCGAAAATGTAAATTATTTACGACCAAATGGTTGAAAAGATTTTTGAAGATGACATGTTTTTTAATGTAGACACAGAGTTTTCCTAACTAAAGCAACAAAAAATGTTGAAGTTCATTTAACCGAAAGCCGGATTCCGTCACATGGAGCATTGAAGAACAGTCGAAGTGGACTTGGTGTGAAAGCTTCTCGTAAACATGCGCAACAACAAACATCAGTCCTATGAAGTGTTGTGGTGCCAGACATTTTGATAATTTTGAAAAAAATTCCTATTTTGAAACTATTTTTTCTCGGAAGAGTAGAATCAAGATTTTTTGTGTTTGGAACCGGAGATATGATATTTCACATGTGAAAAATGACGAAAACTCCCCTAAACATCAACAAATTTATTTTTGTTTTTTCCAAAAATTTGCACAATTTTTTTGTATTTTTACAAACTTTGGGTCCTGGCTGACATTTTCTGTGCCGAATGAATTTGTCTAACGTGTTTGTAAGTTTTCTACAGGTTTTTGAGCAAACCCACTGCTTTTGTTTTGACTGCTATGCTTTTTCAGTTTTTCCCCTATTTGAGTTCGACAATGATGCCAGAAAGCTATCGCCAGTACCTCAAAATATGCGCGATGAAAAGACGTTTCTTACAATACCTTGCTGGTGGACGTAACTTTAGCGGTTTGCGAGTTATCGCAAAAATCGTGCAGCAATGGCAGTATATCGGCTTCTGCGGTCCCTAAATGGTTTCTTGCGAGAGTAAAAATACCTTTGATCTCAGTGGAGCTGCCTTTTCGCAAGATGTTTTTTTTTCCTTTTTCCGTTGCCGAATTTCTTGCGCACATACGCAACAAGTCGAAACAAATAAAAACTTTCGTGCAATGTTCATTGCTTGAAAAGGTATCCTGGAATGCTAACGCTGTTGGTATGTCAAACGAACACTGACCCGCGTGAATTTCACCCCTTTTTTAAAAAGATAACCTTGATTATTTTTGGCCCAGTTTACCAAGGGTGAAAGTTTTTGTTTTTCTTGGCCATATTTGGTCAAGGTTACCAACGGTGAAATTTTATGTTGTTTTAGCCTTGTTGGCGAAGCATACCAACGGTGAAAGTTTTGGTTGGTCTTGCTCATTTTTGGCCAAGGATACGATTGGTGAAAGTTTTTTTTTTCAAAGTTTTTTTTTCACGAATGGTGAAAGGTTTGTTTTTTCAGCCTTTTTGGGCAAGATTAGCAACGGTGAAAGTTTTTGTTTTTCTTGGCCATATTGGGCCAAGGTTACCACCGGTGAAATTTTGTTTTTCATGGACACTTTTTGGCCAAGGTTACTTTTGCTGGCCACTTTGGCTGTGAATACCAATGATGAAAGTTATGTTTGTGATTTGAGTTTTACTTTTGAGCAACCTCTGGCATCCCACTCTGCCAAATGCGAGTTCTCCTTCGCTGGAGGCAATCTCTGGCACCCCACTGTACAAGCAGGAGTTCATGTTCCGAGAGGCAACTGCTGGCATGGGATTGGAAGTACGAGTATACTCATACACCGGTAGGCAAGCACTGGCAAGAAAGTACGATTGTACTCGTACCACGGAATAGAAGGTGATTTTACATTACTTGATCGCTACTTCACACTATTTACTTGAACACATTTTGTGCATTTCTATGTAGATTTTACTGTATTTCTTGTGTTGTTGTACATTGTCATCTCCCAGCGTTTTTCATTTCACACTTCTACGTTTTTCTGTGGCATGCTGTCACCCATTTCCTGCGACGTGATGGTTAGTTTTGCGTTTTTTTGTCTTCCTACGTCGGACTGCTAATTTTTATTGTTATTGGTAAGTTGCATGTTGTTAAACAACATTGCCCTATGTCGTTAAAAAACATTGCCCTGAAGATGCCTACTTGAATTGGTGGGCGAAACGTCAGCAAAATACAGTAATAAAATTATCGCCAGAAGATCGAATTTATCTACTTTACTGTACAACGTTTAAGTTTTGTGTGCCGTGAAAGAATTCATATCAGCTTGATACACGTCATTGCGACGCTGATGCCCAGTTTACCGACTTGTAAAGCGGCTGCACGTTCTCTAGATTGGCTGAGTTGTTTTTTTGAGAAAATCAATAAAATTCTATGACAGATGCAGCTTTCTGAATCAGTGAAACTTAAATTCTGATCGAATCAAAAGTTTTCTTGTGGTATTTTGAAAGTACTAACAGAATTGCGTACTTACGTAATACTAGTGGCGGCACGTGACGGTGATTCGTGGGGTGCTGCAACTCCTAACAAAGATTTATGAAGACTAACAGCATCACGTTTTGCGTTGCCGGTCGGACTGGTATGACTTGTTGCAGTCCTCCTTCTACGAACCACTAATGAGACTTCTGTGCATTGCTATGCTGCACTGACATGCTATTTTCTCACTACGCCTAATATTTCCCTCACAGCTATTTAATGAAACAGAACATTTGTTTCGCACCACGCTGATGTTCCTAAAATAACTTCACAATTAATAAGTTGATAGTGTCGCGGTCGCATTTACTGAATATGTCGAGAACACAAATGACTATAGCTGATCATATAACACATCAGTGATAGGGAAAGAAGTGCCTTATCACTTTGGACAGGCAACTGTTATCGTTGGAAGTGGTTAACAGAGTTATTTGACTTCACTCACTAATTAAACGATGCTGCGATTGGTTACCATTTGCGTGAAATTACTTTCAAAGATTAAGTGCAAGTGGCCATATTTTAAGATGTGCTGAAAGTTTGGGTGTTACTACATGCTTTGAAATTAAATCAAAGGGCAGTATCCAAGTCAGGTTTGTATTTCCGTGATAAATGTTTGTCCCACAAGCCAAGTTGAAATTTGAACTCAAGCACGAATTTAAGCTTAACCGGTTTCAATTCTGACGCAATTCACATTGCAACTGCAGGCCTACTCCAAAATGATGTTCTACAGTGTTCCTGGTTTGAGGCTGAGAAAATGTCAAGTCAAGCGTGTGCTGAAGGCGCGTTCAGGAATACAGTCCGTACACGTTTCATAAATCAAACCCAGAATCATCTTTAATTGGAAATCCAGACCAACCCCACCTGCAACATCGCCTCGGAGAGACAACAAAACAAATTTTAGTCTGGCGGCAAGCTTCTGAGGAATCTGCCTGCTTTCTGCTTTCATACTCCGGCGATGGTTAAAACTTGCATGTATCTATTTTTCCATTGTTGTAAGCCTGAAAGAAGGCAGCAAGGAAGTCGATCACAGATTATTTCGTAAGGAAGAATTTCGCGTTTTTCAACTCATCTTCAGTCCTGTAAGCCGTAAGACAAACTCACAGGGGTGAAATATTGGCACTTGTAAACAAGTATAGAAAGAAACACACACGAACTGTAGCCTGTTACAATGAGCACTAAATTTGCAAAGTTAAAAGGCTGACCTTCCTACAGAGCTTCATAAACTAGCCACTTGTAAGAAAACCTGCGTTTGGTTACGGCTTAGAAAAAAGCACTTTTGCTCTGGAGGTAAGTGTTTTTAAAAGCCGTGACCAAACGCACTTTACTGTTTGAAGGGGTCGCTCTACTGCCCAACAGGTAGGCAAACTGACTAGCGATATTGAAGAGGGCTATGAAGGAAGACGTAAGGCGGGTCTCGTCCTTGTGGATCTTACTGCGGTCTATGACAGTGTCTGGCATCAGGGCTTGACACTGAAGCTACTCCAGATCATCCCTCATTGACATCTGGTCTGCTTCATTGTTGAAATAATCTCAATCCGCAGCTTCATCCTTAAAATTAGCAATGGGCAGTGCAGCCGCATCTGACGTTTGAAGAACGGAGTGCCTCAAGGATCAACGCTTGCACCTACGCGGTTTAATATCTATATCAGCGACATCCCCGACACCGTGTCCACTCAATATGGCTATGCTGATGACCTGGACCTCCTGTTTTCTCACAAGGGTTGGAATGAGGTGGAAGAAGTCCTTTCCTTGGACATGCAAAGAGTTGCTGAGTACCTATTTGCATGGAGGCTCAGGCTGAGAACAGCCACAACTACATGCACTGCATTCCACCTGAATAATAGGGAATCCAGCCGTAAGCTTGCGGTCACCGTCAATGGTACCACGACCCCTACAAGCAGAATCCAACTTACCTTGTAGTCACGCTTGACCGCCACCTCACCTTTGGGCAACACTTGGAAGGCCTATGTGGCAACGTCAGAGCCCGTAATTGCCTTTTAAGTCTCTTGGCTGGCTCAACATGCTGGCCCTGGTCTACCGTGCCGCGGAATACGCCGCCCCATC
>JGI24022J15233_10007037_pt1 | contig 12331 bp, 5 predicted proteins | sample Ectturendosymbi2_FD_15233 | JGI IMG/M metagenome (IMG submission 15233)
CCCCCGCTGTCGACGACCCGGGAAGAAGTTGTGTTTAAACTGGTGGAAGATCCGTTTTCAGTTGATCCAGCACAGGTTTCCACAGAATTGCAATTGAACTTATTGATCTTCTAGCTTCGTCCGTTTGTAAACGAAGCACCGAGGAAGCACCTTGCACACCTTCGACTCAAGGCTGAACAAAGAAAAGTAAAAAAATCTTATCCAAGTTGCAGTGAAAATGTTTAGCATTTTTGGAAGCACTTATTTATGCGAACAAACTTTCTCCATCATGAACATTAATAAAAGCAAGCAGCGTTCGTCTCTGACTGATTGTCGATCTGAAAAATATTTGTAAAGTAGCGGCTTCTAGTTTGTCACCTGACTACGAAGAAGTTGTCGCCGAAAAGCGATGGAGATGCAACGTTTCTCATTGAATATTAATTTATCGTGTCACTTTTTTTAAACGATGCTTGTAATGCTAAAGGCTAGGCAGCACAGTGGCTGATCGACTTTTTGTGAGTTTTGCTACCAACGTCTTTTGTTTTTCATCGGTTGGCACTTGCGCAAAGAAACCCAGACCAACCGAACATGGTGGCTCATAATATTACAGTATGATCATTACTGTCACATCCGTGGATGTCGGCAGAGTTAGGTGGAGGGGTCTTGTCCACGCTGGATTAAAGTTTGATATTTTCCTATTATTTTTTAGTAGAGAAATGCTTTTCTCTTAGTTTTTGGTTGGTAAAATGACATTTCACCACTGTTAACCCCCCCCCTAGAAAAATAATTTTGGCCACCACCTGGAAAAATCCTCTACTGTCTCCACCCTCGATAAATTCCTTCTGATGCGCCTGATCACATTATCAAAGCCGGTTTTACAAAACCGCTGCGTTTATCTTCATTTTCTTAGTGCCTTTGCGTTCTATTCTCACGCTGTTGTTCGAATTGTGTTGCATAAAATCCAAACAACTGCCGTGCGGTTTGGATATTCATCGTACGCGACAGCGGTGTTAGGAAGGGCTGTGTTGCGACACTAAGTAGAACCGATGATATGAGTCGATTAGACCGATTTATCTCATCAGGCTACGAGCGTGACGGAGTCTGCGCATAAATAAGCCTTGTGTTGCAGATTAGAAAAATTTTGAAGAGTGCTCTCAAGCGCTGAACCAGAACGCCAGCTATTATGGGTGATTACCATGAAGTGTGACACTGATATTGAGAAGTATTGCCGATGCGCTACAGCAACGCGAACATACAGAAGATTCATAATTCTTTTAACAAACTTCGGTAACAATAGCACCATTGTTAATTGCGTACACGCAATTTTCATAACTTTCTGTTAAACGCAGTTTTTAATTTGGCTTGAAATAGACTTTTGGGGCCCGCGGCAAATTTGCGTTGATCAATTTGACCTTCATGCTTCTGGGTTTGTGCAGGCCTGGTGAAAAATGATCCGTAGGCGGCAACACACAACCACCACGCTTTCAATATTTGTTGCGGAGCTGCAGTGTTTCAACTCATCCCACGGTCCAACTCAGCTTACCTCACCTTACGCTTATCTCTGTAGCAAGTCAGTATTTAAATTCATAATCTGTTTTTTTTTCGGTCATAGATCGTAATTTTTTTGAAACGAAAAAGAATTAAGTCATTTCGGTCAGAATGTCTGAAAATATAGGCTAATAAACACTTTTAAGGCGAGTTTTTATACAACTATGAGACAAATGACCGAAATGTCTCAGAAAAAAATGACCGTAATGTTTCAGCGAAAAAAAACAGCTCCTAATGCATCACTTGCAACAAGTAAAGCAACCGTTTCTTTGCTCTCCTCGAGCTAAGAGCTTTGGTCGCGTTACTGACTGCTGTACTGAGTAACTTGATACTCACGAGCAAGCGTGATTATTACGTCACAGTCGGGTGTTCGAACACCTTGTCATTGTGAAACCGCATTCTACTGTGAAAAATACAGCCACAAATTTGTGAATATTCTTTTCACAGTAAGAACCTACAGTAACTCCGTGCATTGATTAACAAAGTGCATGCTATTACTCTGCCTATTTTTGCTCCACTCTTTGTTGATTTTAGCCCAAACATTCACCGAGGTGAATAAGTTTTGGTCTAACAGTGAACGTCTCGTTGCATTCGCTTGTGTTGCGTCACAACAAAGGAAAAATAAGCTTTGCAGTTGCTGAGAGCGACTTGTCGGATCAACGGCCTCTAACAGGATTTCCAACTTTTATGTGGACAGGGTGCAAAATACGAAGGAAAACGTCTTCGTTTGGGCACAAGTAGTGGATTTGGGCATTTTTTCTGCAGGTTACACAAAATCAAGTGGTGTGCACTAACCTAAGGATCTCGTGTCGAAACTTCCAGTCAAAACGCACGACGTCAGCAAAGCGTTTGCCTGCCTGCTGCGCTAATTCCTCTTGCAAACTAGCGTTTTATCACAGCATGTCGGCAAATCGCTCAATGTTGCTGGATATGCGATTGTGAGCAGTTATGTTTGGCTGTAGAGGATGTTGGTGAAACGTTTGTATGGAAGAAAACAAAATGCGGCAGAATCGCGGCAATCATTGCAGTTGGTGCGCTGCTGCTGATGCAATTGCTTTTCAGAGTTTGTTCGAATGTGAAAACCAACTCAGGTTTGAACAAGATTCTTTAAATTCAGATCTTTAACTATTATTTAATAATGCAAAGGACAAATGAAACTTTTTATATTTGTTGCCCTAAACCAGTGATTCTCAACGTGGTCCAGGTGGACGACCGGTGGTCCACCTGGAATTTCTAATAGCTGACAGGACTTTTGTTAAGTACTGAGATTGAACATGCCGTTAACTTCACTGACCTGTGTGCAATTCAGTTTCGATTTGGGTTTTTTGTCATATACCAATTTTTTAAATGACCGAAAAAAATTAAGTCAATTCAGTCATAATGTCCGAAAATATAAATTAGTGAATATTGTTACGGCCAGTCTTAATACAATTTATGTGGCAAATGACTGAAATGTCTCAACGAAAAAAACAGATTTCGACTAGTTGTTCATGAGGTGTCAGCATAGCAAGTGGTCCATCGGATATTTTTTTAAAGATGGTCCATGGGCCAGAAAATGTTGAGAACCACTACTCTAAACAAAACCTTGATATCCAGATATAGCGTAATGGGTTGAACTGAGAATTCCAGTGTGCACCAGAAAATTCCGATTAAGTTTGCGCTTGCTTCTCCTGCAGCGCAAGCGCAGTGCTTCCCATCCTTCTGCCACTAACGGACCCCTGAGTACATGATTTTTCGCGCAGACTCTTCGCCGACACATTACTTCGTTTAAGAAAATGCACTAGACTGTAAGCCTAATATTGCAGGGAAATTCTGACGTCAAATTTAATATTAGTGAATGGGAGCCATCTTCATGCGCCAGTAGTCTCCTTAACTTGTACCAAAGTATGTTTGACCAGTGCTATCATGTAAAAGGTAGAACCACAGACCATGTGGTTCACTTTCGCAAACCCCCAGGGTCTTCTGGCCCCAGGTTGGGATCCACTGCTCTAACCATGCACTCGATTCCGTGTTTCAAGCTGTCAAAACTTTTTGTCAAGCCAGACTTTATCCAAACCTTTGCAAAAACGTTTCCGGCAGCACCAAACACGGAAGAGTACATTTCTGAAACGCGTCGCTGAGTTAATACGACGTTTATGAAAAGCCCCCCCCCACTTATCTGAGAATGTGATCGGTTTACTTGAGGAAAGAGTAACACGAATTGCAGCAAGAAATTTGTACCTCTTTAATTTACACTTACGTTCTATAGGCACTTGGGTACTAGTAACCTGTAATCGGAAAAAGTTCACTTAATAAAATTGATTGAGAGATAGCATGAACATATAGTCTGTCAATGTGATAACACCAGCGGTGCTTACATAGCTCCGGCTTTTAGGTGGGATGTGTGAAAGAGTTTTGGTATGAAATCTGGTTATCCGCAAAATTAAAACAATTCTTGCATAAGTCAACGTGTCTTGTAAAGATGGCAAATTGAAAAAATGAAAAATATTGGTCTGCTCTGCAAATTCTCGATTAATAAATGGTTTCAATAAGTTGTGAACTCAAATGACTCCAGTCTGTTTGCCGTCTTGTGATGAAAGCGACTAAAGAAAACAGTTTTATGCATCGACAAATATGAGTAAACTATAGTACACTTGAAACAGCAGTCAAGTGTCACAGTACTTGGCAGGGAAGACGCGACTGTTGTCCAGTCGCCGGGAACGTGCTTAGCGCTTATCAACACTTTGAACAAAAACCACATGCGACAGCAGTGGTTGGCACCGCCTTTAATTGCATGTGTAACTTGTTCTGAGACAAAACCATTATGGTTTGCGCAAAATACCCGCGAGGCAAGCTTTTCCAATCTCTAAGTGTCTAATTAAAGAAATTGTAATGTATCTCATAGGAAGCTCACGTTGTAATTACGTCGGGTAGTCCGACTCTGTTCTTTCACAACCGGTTTATTACCTCATTTTTAATGCCATGCAATACGTTCAACAGCGATTCTCGCAAATCAGCCTTGCAAACTGTCAAGCCATGCTTGTAAAGTCATTTAGCCTTGTAAATCCGTTCATCTGTCGGTGATGTTCATAACTCTGATTAGGGTGTTAAACAAACTCACTTACCTCTACACATATCGTCAGCGCAACCAGAGCAATCACGATTCCTGCAAGAACGTGATATTTCATAATCTTAAATTTTTTACTTTGGAGACCACGATTCCAGTCGACCACACCAGTTGTCCAGTTGTTACTTCCTGCCCTATATGTGTTCCGCTAACTATATTAAAGACAAATACCATTAGAGAGTAAATTTTCCTCAAAAAAATTAGCACTACCTTTAGTAGTAAGTTATCTACGCACAACCTACTGTATGTTGTTCAGAGCATTAGCAACATGGGCAGCAAGTATTGTAGCAATTTTAAGTTCTCTTGCAAAGTTAGAAAGAGTTGAACTTTGAACAATCTGCAAAGAAGGTAGGCGGAAGTTTTCTTCAAATTTAATATCTGACCATTAAAACCGTGCTGGCATCGCTTTCTAAAAACTATTCTAGTTTGTATTGTGGGTGTGTGGAGCAAAAAAATGGGTATTTTCCTTCAAAAACAACACTAAAAGTTTTCAAATCCGAAACTGTCAATAGCACTGTACACCAGCAGTTGGTCATTGTGACGTAACAGCCGCCATATCTTACATTCAGGCATTATTCATCAGCTTTTTTAAAACTTTAAAAACGATTCCTGAAACTTCAGGCCTACCAATGTCCATAAATGTTAGGTGTGTTCAACTCGAAATACGGATATGTGCCAAAGCTTTTCATATAATCTAGTCCCGTGCCATTGCTGGCATTTTAACACGAACTTCCTTGTTACAGAACGATAACGAAAAGACGTCGAATCAAAGAGCAACACCGCAATAGGCTACTTAGTTCAGCTCAGTTTCGTTTACACCCGGGTTTTGCACTCCTTCCGGGAGTGTCACGAGCCTGCGGGCGCCACCACCGCACCTGCCTGCGCCGTGGGTCACGCGGCTGCTTACTTCTGAATTCTGACGACAATCATTCGTGTGTCAATAAACGTGCTGGTTTGTACGATTACGGCATAAAAGCGAATTGTGATTTACGCAATATTTAAAAATCCTCCCTTACCCAAACCTGACCACATGAGTGCCATTGTCGAACATCTAAGGCAGGGGTGACGAACATATTTGCTATCGCAAGACACGTTGTCAGTTACCGCTGGGTAAGCGGGCCGCACAACTTTTTTCGGGCTATCAGCTTTTGATATCGCATCGCAAAGATTAGAAGCGGGTCAAAGAAAGTTCAAGACTGCTGGGCTGGCCTGAATGCTTCGCGGGCCGCACGAATTGCTTTTGCGGGCCGCATGCTCGTCACCCCTGATCTAAGGCGTGAAACGTTGGAACGCGTCCACTGTGCATTCGGATAAAAGGTTCTACCGTGGCGTTGTATTTCGATATCAAAAAGCGTTACTTATAACTCGTGGTGAACCAACATTTTGTAGTTACAAAACAAACGTCAACCTCGCGTTGAATTTAAATACACTCTTTGTGACCGATTTCCAAATGAAACAAACCGACTTCTTGTGCCCATCAAGTATGAAACAAAACGGAAATTACACCCTTTATCAAAAATAGATATATATTTTTTGACTGCGCCTCATAAACTTCTTAGGGGGGTCGTGTTTTAAAAGCTCTCCTGCAAAACTGAATGTGGACATGCAAGCCAGTCGATGGGGTGCTGTGATTGACAGCAATCGATGAATGCTTCCGGGTATTACGTTGAGTCTACGATTTCTCTTGTTCTACATGCCCAGCGCCCAGTATTACAGCTTCACGCGATGTTCACTCAAGAATGTGGATGCTCCACTTATTTACGCGCTTTACTTGCAGAACTGAAATCACGAACAACTTTGGCAGTAGTAGATCAGTTTTATGGAAATTCAAAGCTGAACGAGCGTGGGGTCACAGCAGCGTGCGAGGAATACGGACGACTGGCGAATTGTTACCAGTGGCGTAAGGTGACCTTTCTGGTGGGCTGTTCACTGATGGTTTAGTAATCAATAGGTGGCATAAGGCGGTTATTTTAACTTAACGTGCGCTGTTCGTGACGTAACGCTATGACGTTTTAGTCACATTTCCAAACCAATCTTTTGGCGGTGTTTGATGACACAGCATTTATAACCAGTGGTCTATCACAAAAAATTCAATCCATGATCACAGAAGGAAATACTTTCAAGCTGGAATGCATGCAACAGTTTAGAACCATGGCCTACGAGAGGTGGGTACAAGAGGTACATCGTACCCGGGCCCGGGAGGACGAAAGTAAGCACATTAAGTTTTTCTGTAATTAAGCCCAAAATTGATGGTCGCTTTCTCCAACAGCAGCGCTGGTAGCTATATTTGAAAATCTTAGCATGGTAGCTGTTTTATCTATTTTCTGATTACTATAAAACAAGCTATACAAGTTTCGACGTGGGTCTAGAAGCTAGGGGACCCAGCATCGGTTTTCGTACCCCTGGTAAAATTCCTCTCAGAGGCCCTGTTCAGAACTGAAAGCCATATAACATTTTAGCAATTAATGTTGTGCAGAACAACATAAACTGGATCTAATTTCTAAAAGTTAGAAACACCCAAGATGTAGTTGAAACATCGATTAACATAGATATTGGCAATCAGTCACACTTCAGTTATTCTGACACATACACGCTAAGGCGGTGGTTCTTACACTTTCCAGCCCTGGGGACCCTATTCCTGAAGATATTGGCTTGGGTGCCCCTCGTCTGCGCATCCTACAAAGGTACATGATGAAAGAGCAAACGCTCTTAGGTAAGGTGACTAAGAAGACACTTTGGTATTCCTTCTGGCGACCCCGTTAAGAACCACTGCTATAGTGCAGGGGTGGGCAATTAATGCGGCTCGAGGGCCACCTTGAGCATGCCGCGTTTAGTCGAAGGCCATACCTTCTAATGGAAATAGAAGCAAGTCTCGGTTGAAGTTAGCCTCAGCACTAAAGTTACTGTGATAGGTTGGAGGAAATTTCAGATTTGAAGGTTCTTCCTGAATACTTCCGCGGGCCGCTAATTGCTCATCCCTGTTCCAGAGTGATCCACGGTGTTCTGTAGGTGACAGCACACAAGCACACGTTCAATATTTGTCGCAGAGTTGCATGTTTCAACTAACTCCACGGTCCAACTCAACTTACCTCGCCTTCCCTATTCTCTGCTGCAAGCCAGTACTTAAACTCATTGATACATCACATGCAACAAGTAAAGTAGTCATTTCCCTGCTCTCCTCCAGCTCAGTGTATCTCAACCTTTTCAATTACGTGGCCCACAGAACGTTTGGTGAAAATTGCGTGGCCGACTACCTTGTTAGCATGGTTATGCTTTTATACGCATAAATAAATAGCCAACACATTATTCTAATACAGCGAATTTTTTCCTGTATGCTATTCAGTGAAATCTTGCTGCTGACCACAATCAATGTTTTCCCACGCTGTAGTGATAAGATGTCTAGATAACTGTATTCTAAAATATTTTAGTCCGAAATCCGTGGCTCACTCAAAGCCTATGCTACATGACCCACAGGTTGAGATACACTGCTCTCGCTGCGTAGCAGTCGCGGTAACTGATTGACTGCCGAATAATTTAGCACTTACCAGCAAGCGTGATTATTACGTCACAGTCGGGTATTCTACGCCTTGACACTGTGAACTTGAACTTGCATGCTACTGTGCTGTCACTTTTTTGTCCGTTCTTTGTTAGCCAAGGCATCCAAGGCATAGTTAGCCAAGGCATTCTCTTTGTTAGCCAACGCATATTTACCTAGGTGAGAAAGAACGCATTGCTATGTTTCGAATCATTGATACCGGTCAGGTGCGTAATCCAGGAGTTGTTCAACTATGCCAAACGTATTCAAATCAATTCTATTTGAATAAGAGCTGAATAAGGATTCTATTTGAATAAGAGCTGATGAGGCGAAATATATACTCTGTATGATCTTAGTGTCTGATTCTGTGCTGAGAAAGGATTTCTTTCCATAGACAGTGTATTTAAATCAAGGTAGGGTTTTCTTGAAAGATAAATCAGGGAAAAGTGAAGGACAAACCTTCATTCTTTGTGGGAGTATTCGAAAATACGTATGTTCAGCGCAAAACTACGGCTTTCAGTGAACGTCCTCAAGTGCCCTACTGGCTGTAACACCTATCACATGTAAGTTGGCGGCACAACTTGTGAATCCTTCGCAAGGCACCAGCAGTCCAGCACGTGGAACTTTATTTGGAAAACACTGGAATAGAGCAGTGGTTTTCAACCTTTTTTTGTACCGCGAGCCATCATAGCAAATCACTATAATCTAACGACTACCACTTAAAATCCGAATAAAACAAATGTAATGCAGCTGTGTACATAAAATATCTACTCGTGACCACTCCATAAATGGTTCACGATCCCTGGTTGAAAAACACTGGAACAGAGGTACGTGATCCGCCGTCTCACTAAAATACTACAGCCTCGGGACGACTTTTTCCTTCAAACTTTGCTTAACTAACTAATCATATTCGAACCTGCTGCTACTTCCAACTCACCAAGCAAGCATAACCGCGGCAAGCGGCACCGACAATTGAAAGTGACTGAGTGTTTCAAGTTGAAACAGCTGTTGAACAATTTATCCGTTTAACTTAAAACTCCTATGGCTCTTTCCATTCAGTTAAAATGAATTTAAGCAACAACTCATTAAACCTCCTGTTGACTTCAGGCGGTAGTGGTTTTGGGGCTGTGTGGCTTCTGGGTGCATAGACTTATACCTGTAGAAAAAGAAAAAACATAATCGCATGTAGTTTACAAGAAATGCTCGCGCGTTTGTCAAACTGAAAATCATAAACTTGCTAAGACTTGATGTGACGCAATCCAGTTTTTATCGCGCATCACCTGACCCCAACATGGACTATTTTCTCGGAGTGTTCCTGTCTATCACACAAGTAAAAGTCATCTCAGTTTCTTCAAAAACACTCGTTTCCTGAGTTTTGAGCATTTTCGCTGCTAACGTACATTCCCCAAACAACGCTGAGCTGCAAAAACAAGACAAAAGTTGTCTGCAGCTGGTACAGGGCATTTTAATGTCTCCAACTTAAACAAGACATGCTCACTTACCGCTGACATTTATAACACTACCTCAGCTCAGCGCTTTCGTAACCTTTGCTTGGCGCGACGAATCTCCTCAGCACCAGAAGAAACTCCCACGTCTTTTTCTGTCTTGCTGATCGACAACCGGCATGGCCTGAATTAGATCGTAAATGCGCGGCGACAAGCCGCTAACACGACAAAGCCATTATATTCTCCCTTTTTCTCTCAGGCTGGATTGCGCGAAACTTCAAAGGACATAATTTTCTACCGGAAAATGGTCCGCGCTACTATGAGAACCGAGCTGACAGTCGCACCGCATTTTAAGACGTAGTTTCGATTTTTTGGAAAATTAAAGGAATGTAGTGCGTATGAAATCCCGAAAGTTTAGTTGTGTTCAAGCATAGACCTGTTTTATTCTTTGTACGGCATTTTTTAGTCAATGAACACTGGTAAGCTTTTTCAAAACACTACACAGAGCTCGCCAAAGATTTCCCGCCAAATGTGCCGGGAAAATTAACATTAACCACTATTCAAAACTCACTAAAATTAGTTCTACCCCCCATGCTCAATAACCATAACCCTAATGTGGCATGGAGAAGTGCATAATACCGTGGCCCGCATATCCCGTTTCTGGGCTTGATCAAAAGGTCTTATCACGGTTGGCTGAGTCTGATGACGTCATCAGAAGGCCCCTTTGCAGCCTTGCCTCAGGCCCCCAACCCTAAGTCCACCACAGGTCACCTGCACACAGTAATATACCCGGTGACGAAACTACCGACCAGCTCGCAAAAATATCAACCTCGGACTCGCCTATAGCTGTACCCACTCCATTAGAAATACATCGGAAACAGTCAACCCTTCCTCTCAGCCCCCGGGCATGCACGCCAAGATCAAGAAATCCTGTTTTGCAGTTTGGAATGACAAATACACAAGCACGAGTCCCATAGCAACCCACCACAAACAGATTTTTCAAAACATCGAGAAAGATAACTGTGGAACTTGTTCATGCGAATCAACCATACATTTCCGCCTGCAAACAGGACACAACAGTCTAAATTACCATCTTCATCAAATTGATTTCCACCTGGATGGTATATGCCAGGGGTCTGCAAATACTTTTTGGAGCGATCCTAAACAATAGTTCTAAATTCTCGCGCCCCATGCATTTCGTGAGCATGTAAGTTTGTGGAAAATACTCTAGGACTAGTATTAACAGTAGAAATTTTCTTGCACAAAATTGTATGAAACTTAGCACACAAAACAGTAAATGGTTGCATTTATTCTGCCTACTGAGAATAGCAAATTCAACATGTAAATTTTCAATGTTTCGCAGCGCACTATGTGCGGACCCTGGTCTCTGCAATGAATGCCGATCCCCAGAAACGTGGCAATGGTTTATTGTTTCATAAGCAGGAGCAATGCAAAAAGCCATCAGAAACTAGGTAAACCAACCGTCAGTGAACATTAGAGCAAATGAAAATATAATGGCATAATAGCTGATTAGTGTAAACAAAGAGTGGTACTGTGACATACAGGATTGGTGAAGTACCATGGCGGTCATCTAGTCAACCAACCCTGTTTGGCACTTTTTGAAAAGTCTTTAAACACAATAGTTGGAGATCAGATAAGCACAGTTAGGGAAACAAAACAAAAAAACACGAGCACAGTGAAGAAAATGTACAGATGAAAGCGCATGCCTATGTACACAGATGAGTGGATCGAAATTGATTGAAGGAATTTGATGTGGTTAAGAATATGTTTAAACAAAATATAAAAATAAAAAAGCAAAAAAAGACGCAAAACTGATAAATGAGGTACAAAAGAAAAGCGAAGCAAAACAGAAAAAAATTATGGGCTGTGCTTTCATGCCGAAAAGAATGGGATGTGCACAGGAAAGGAAAAAGGCAAAAAAATAAATATACATAAAAATAAACAGAATTACAAAATACTATAACTCACAGTATTTTGTTCTGCATAAGTGAAATGTTGCTAAGTTCATAAATGTGTATCTTTTTCATGTAGGAGGTGTTTATTTATTTTCCATTTAAAGGTAAAAGTGGTTGAAGACTTAATATCGTTTGGTATTGAAGACCACACTTTTGGGTGAACAAATGTAGGGAACATTTTCCTGAGGAAGAGTTAACGCTAGGTAGAAACAGGTTGCTAGATGTTGATAGTCTTGTGGAGTGAGAATGAATTGAGCTGATTGGAATAAAATATTCATCAAAATGGTTTGGAAGCAGTTTGTTGTAACTAGAGTGCATGAATTTGCCTACTGATAAGTGATAAGGTATATAGTATGGGAAGGCACAAGATGTTTAGGTGCTGGAAAGTTTCTTCTAGAGATGCCGTGTTAGTTGGTCTTCTTAGTTTTAAAGCTTTATTTTGGAATTTGATGAGAGGCTGAATGGTTGCATTTGAAGCACGTCCCCAATTGAGAATTGAGTAATTAAGGTAGGGATGGATTGATGAGTTATAGACAACTTTCAGTACAGATTGTGTTGTGCAATGTTCAAGTTTCGATAAAACTTTCACAAACTCTTGATTGTTGAGTGTTTACCTTTTGTACATGAGATTTCCAGCTTAATTTATTTGAAAAGACGTTTGGTGGTACAGAACTTGAAGATGGCGTGAAGTAGGAGATTCATCCCAAAGCTTTTCGTCTGACACTCTTCAGGGGATATCGTC
>JGI24022J15233_10007038_pt1 | contig 12330 bp, 3 predicted proteins | sample Ectturendosymbi2_FD_15233 | JGI IMG/M metagenome (IMG submission 15233)
CTATTTTGGGCGTGATAAACCGTGTACCTGCAATTAAACTTGCACACAACGTTTTTTGTTACTCCGCAGTTGCGCATATCTTAACTCCCTCGGTAAATTTGGCTTCCAGGCCTAAATCGGGCTTCAAAAATAAATGTCGGGCTCGAGCCGGGTTCGGGCTTGTGATTTCGGGCCGGGTTCAGGCTTCAAACTGATGCCCTTTTACAACTCTGTGTGGGTATAGGCAAGGCCCAACAAGGGGAGATTGAAAGGATACGCCCTCCACCCACCAACAGTAGAAATAGATTGAAATTGTTTTGTGAAGTAGGCTACGCTAATTTTAGGCCAAATGTTTTTGCTGCTGGTAAGAGGATTATCAATGGAGATTTTGGTATGGGTGGGGCTGCATGTATGATGCCCATTAGCATTAAAAAGATTTGTAGCTGTTTTCAAAAAAACGGAAATGTGTAAGAAAAATATTTATCGTCTTTGTAACTTTAAGCGACTTGAACAAGACATCAAATCGCGCTGTAACCCATACTTATAAAAATGTGTGAAAACCAAAGTGTTCTGCTGTAAGAGCAGGGGTGTAGTGGGGTGGGAACGGCGTTCCCACACCTTTTTTAGGGTAGGAACGCATTCCCACACCTTTTTGCACTAGTGACGTTACTTGAGGATGTGGGATCTAAACGATTAGATTAGAACATGGCTGCGATCTCAAAGATGTGTGTGCTAGCGACACGCAGATTCGCACTGCTAGTCAAAAGTCTGCAATGAAACAGGAAGATCCAGTGTGGAATTCTTGTAGGCGTAATGCTCACTTTATTCGAACTATTTGCTGCAGTCTTCCTTTTGATTTGGTGTGGGAACGGCGTCCCCACACCTCTTGTTTCAGCACTACACCCCTGTGTGAGTGTGATATGCACATGTGACCAGTGCGATTCAGCATTTTGTGCACTCCAACTGACAGCTCTGATAAAACCCATTTGATGTGTTCTACTATATTGCCGTTCTTGTTTACATCCAAATACGATACCAGAAACAGGCTGAACTGCAGTACCGTGTCCAGCAACAAATTTAAGTATATTAATATGTAACTCATCTGCCAGGACAAAGCGTGATTAGTGTTACTCTCAAAACACATCTAGAAATAAGATTGGGAATCTGTATATATAAAACGTCTCTTCTGCATTGACCCGATGACTATATTGGTTTCACACCAAGCTGTCCCCCACATTTTGCAACAAAATTGCGCCCATGCATTTACATATTTTCATATCCCCACCGTGTTCCTGTGTTCAAGCGTCCTTGAATGTACGAAGAAAAAAGAGCAATTTTCGCCAAATTTGAGTGAGATGTGAAGAAGCACCAAAACAAATAAAGGAAGCTTTGGTACACAACGTACCTAGCTTCATATTTCACTATCATGTTGAAATATTATTCGGCGAGATAAGCTGATATCGGCGTGAAACACTTTTTATTACATAAACTGCAACGCTATTTCCTAACTTTCTTAGAAAATATGCAGTAGATCTCGTGAGTACAGTTGATTTTGTTTCCAAGAATCATCTCGTCCTATTTATAACTTTGCTACCGCCTGCACACGCCGTTTCACTAGACATTTACGGGGTGCTGCGGGCATGTAGTGCTCGTTCCCGTGAATTATTTTCCTTTTTTCTTGGCTTACTTATTGCAAATAATGTCTTTTGGTTGTTTTCTTAATTTTGTGCTTACTGAGTACAACTCAAGACAGACCATTGTCTGTATCGGTTGCATGTTGTGACATTATCAGGTACTTTTCCATGTATCGTTTGCGTTTACCTTCATTCGTTGGTCTTATGCAAGTTTCTTTTAATGTTTGTGTGAGTTTCGAACAGTTTCATTTTGGGCATTGTTCTGTGAAAAATCGCTTCCAACAAATGCACCACCATCAAAAACGTCTAACTGGAGCAATAACATCGCACCTTCACATTTGTCATTTTCCCCCTCTATAAATCGATAAAAAAGCAAAACAAAAATGTATCAGACACTTTGTGGTACAGAACGCACTGATTTGAACTAGGCTATTATCTTGGGCTGAATAACCCTAATTTGTAGGGAAGATGTTTTTTCTTGCATTCAAAAAATTTTGATGGTCTCAACAAAGCTTACCTGTCAGCCGCTATCACCAGCAGGTTGTTAACCGATGCGCTGAAACTGACCACGGCTAGGCCTTTCAAAACAACGCGCTCCCAGGTCCGGTGGCTGACGGGTAGAAAAATTGCGAGGATGACTGTTGCGCCAGTTAACAAATCGGCTGTTGCGAGGCTGCTGATGAAGAAGAATGTTGGCGTCCTGTAAAGATATGTTAAATAGCACGATCGTTTTGAAACTGCAATAGCACAGCAACCAATCCGCCCACAATCAACCAAATACAAGTTGATCAAGCAAACCCACGAACGGGGGCGTGCAGAGGGGGTACTGAACGGGGCGACAAAAATTGGATTTTATGAAAATGCTGTAATTAGATGCTTTTATGAAAATATAATTACATGTTTTGTAGGACTACTAGTGCTAACATATGCTGCATGTTTCTGAGGGGTCATGCAACTGACTCGAGAGAGAGATGAATATTGCCATCATTTTCTTAAGGTACTACACCCTATCTCTTTTCCCCTAAAATTATGAAAGGATTGCTTGAACTTTGCAAATTTTTATGACAATGATGTGACAGCCAATCAGTTGTATAATGACATTATAGATTTTGTTATGATTCTTCGAGCTGGAGGAGCTGCAGTTCACTCTAATCTTAAGCACATTCTTGAGTGATTAGTGGAGGCATGTCTTCCCAACATTATGTAACACATATAGGTTACTGCTCACCATCGGATTTTTCATTGCAAGATCATTTTCAAAGTCCAAACTTATAAAATCATGTCTAAGATCCTCCATGTTACGGGAACGCCTACGAACTTGGCTTTAATTAGTATTCAAAGAGAATCATTTTAAGTCGGTGTAAAAAATGAGGTAGTACAAATATTTTCCGATAGGAGAGTTCATTTGAGAATTAGAAATAAATAAGCGAAATTGTGTAACTGAATTGTTCATATGTTCCAGTCCAGTGGTTCTTAACCTTTTTTACATATCTTATCCTTTTAACGAACAAGATTGCCAGATTTACCCCCAATGCATTCAGTGGTGCTCCTTTATTGAAAATAAGAAATTAACAAACTGTTACAGTTTAGAATGATTTATAAAAATTTACATTGGTTGCAATTTATGGTTGAATACATTTACACCCTTGGAAGATGAAATTTACACCCAGGGTTAAATTTATCCCAGGTTAAGAACCGCTGTTTCAGTCAGTGGTGCGATTCAAAGTTTTTAAGAAGAGGTTCTCTCACAATGAAAATCACGGCCAATGAAAATGATATCAAGGACATTTTGCAAACGTTTCGTTAACTCCACTTATCATCATCAGTGCATTGCAAATTGAGCTGCAGTGAACATACTGCAAGTTCTTATTGGTCACTCACGGGAAAAGCGCTGTGAAAAGAGAAAAACGCGAAGGGCTGTTTCGGTAGTGACGTAGGTTCTCTCACTCCAAGACACGCACACGCTAACAGCAGGTTCTCTCATTATTAGTCTCTAAAGGCAAACCATGCTAACAACCGGTTCTCGGGATTAAAGATGGCCTATCCCAAGAACAGGTTTTTGCGAACCGGTCGAATCCCATCACCGGTTCCACCGTTCCAGTGAATAAAAATATTTACTTCTTCATCTGCTTTTACTAAACTGTATCCTTAGCAAGGGCAGTAATGCATCAAACGGAATGGTTGCACAATTTCAGATACTATTTATAATACATAAAATAGAGAACTCTATGTCCAATCAGGCCCCACAAGTGTTATCTTCTTTGCAGGTCTATCTTTTAATTTGCATGCATAGATGTAATAACATGGCCGTATTCAGGGTCAAATTTTTACCGAGGCGAATATGTTAATTACGTCACCGGTTTGGTATGTTGTCAAATGTATTTTATGGAAACCTAACATCCTGCCCTTATTTAATCTAGGCTGGTGGTATCTCTGGTGGTTGCGACACAGTGTAGCTGCAGTGCTTCTCTTTTTAAAACAGCCACACAATATAATATGATTTAGCGTTACAAAAATGATGTATGGCAGCATTACATAAAGTTTACCGAGGCAAGTGCCTCATTTGCCTCAATGTAGCTACGGCCTAGAATACAGTATCTAGTTCCTCCATGCATACCATTCTCGCATTTCTCAATACTAGAATTAGGTAGGGTGCATAAAATCAAGCAGTTTCTCCAGACCTCTGCACGCCCCTACCTTTGTTCAGTTTGCCATCAATGACTCAAAATAAATTTTTATTATAAAAGATGATGTAAGCATTTGCAGGTGAGTGTGCGATTAGGTCATATCTTAAACAGGGTCGTTGAGGAGTGGGTGAGCAATGAAAGCTATTCCAATGGTCGGATTGCACAGACGGAAATCAGTCGTCTTTGAACATTCTTACTTAAACGGTAATGCAATTTAGGAGATAAATTGATACCATGAAAAATGACTAACTGTGATATTGAGGGTCAGTGCATGCTTAACATTTTCCGACTTGAGCACACATGAAACTTTAACAACTATAAAAGTGAGACTGTGTTGAGTGAGAGACGATTGAATATTACGTGATTGTGGAGGAGAGAGGGGTGATTGTGATTGTTATCACTTTTGGTTTAGATGGCATAGTTCACACATGTTTTCTACTATAAAGAGAGCTCAAAATAATCTCAAAAAAATAAATGGAAATCTTTTAGGTAAAGCAAGAGTGATGGGGTTAAATGCGACGCTTCGGAAAACGTGTTATGCGGTGGGGTAAACCCGGAGAAGTGAACTCAACCTGCGTAAGCATTATGAGTATATAGTTCGGCGAACTATTAGCTATCATTGACGTTTTAAAAACTTGTTTGCATAAACAGACGCTACTAAACTACGGTCCGCGAGTTTACTTCTTCCTCACGTCGCACCATGGCACCAACGAGTTGAAGTACAATGATACAGTCAACTATCGTTTATCTGAACTCCACAAAACGGACCTTCGGAAATCGGACTAGGTCAGGTAAAATATTGCGCCTAACACCGAACATAGGCGTAGCCAGTGGCAGGCCTAGGAGGCCTTGGCCCCTCAAATTTTTAGAAAATATGGTCATTTTGTGCCTTGAGAGGCGGTATCCCAAACGAAATGGTGTTATTCGCCTGAAATAAAACATTTAGTCCCTAAATTTTGGCCCCCAAATTTATGAGCTGGCTACGCTAGCGACACCGGATGATGTTTTTTTTGCCATTAGGTTTGAATGACTGCACTGTAAGACTAGACGGAGAAATGATTGTAACACCTGGGACATTCTGGAAACATGGCAGAACAAACGTAGCGTAGCTGGGATCTCTCGATTCGGCGGAGTAGTGACTAGACATTAAGGTTTTCACGAATTTCACAACTGTGCACTTTGTCGCGAAGGGTCACATCTCTGCCGCTTGCACTCAAGATAGTACTCTTTCAGTCATTACCCAAGATTCATGACCATAGGTGAGAATCGGTGTAGAGACCGGATTCAAAAACTGACAGCTTTACGGTATTTGAAAGCTCCCGCCTTGTGATCACAGAGCGATGAAGCTGACGCAGAACTGCGTTTGCTTCGCCAATCCGTGTATCAATCTACTTGTTCCGTCTTCCGTCACTCGTAAACACCACCCAAGACACTTTAACTTCTCCACCCGCTGCAATGTATTGCCCCTTACTTGCAACGTACACTGACTTGGGTTTCTGGAGAGACATATCCCCTCCGTGTTTTAGTGCTGATTTTCATTCCCGCTTGGTTGTGCATAGCACAAAACACAAAACCGATCAAGTGCATTTCGAAGACTCTGTTCAGTAGATGCAAGTATCGTCCGCCAAAAGCAAGCGGTTGATCCTGCAGCTTCCAACGGTAACACCCTCGTTGATTCGGCTGTTGCTGTCTATACCCAATACATGCAGACCAGCTATGTCCAACCCAAATGGCTTACTGAGCCAAAACATATGTAACTACACTATCTTAACCAGGACCGCACATTGAGCGACATATTAATGAAGGTTGCACGTTCAGTGGCTTTCTTTGATCTTAGCGAATTTAATTTAGCGTAAGCTAATGTACTGAAAGCGTCGAATCCTAAGTGCAATGGCAACAGACGTGACAAAGTGACACTGAAGACGACCTGCATCAAAAATGTCAAATTCAAGATTATCTAAATAAGGACAGGTTGTCAGTATATAGGATACTTTTACTACAGCGAAAACCTAAACTGAGCCGCACAAAACCTTCGACTGGGCCACATGCGGCCAGCGGGTTGGACATAGCTGATATAGACTATGAAGAGTAGTAGTGACAGCACACACCCTAGTCGGTGTCCAACGGTGAACGGTTGTAATTTATAGGTTGTGATTTAAGCAAGAGTAATCTATAACTGAAAATAATGAAAAAAATAAAGAAAAGTTCAATTTGATTTACGTTTCATGCCCTCCCCGTGACACTTGAAAGATGCAGCAACAGTATATGTCAGTACGGTTCCGAAGCAAAAGGAACGACCTGTTCCTGCCCATGTCAAAACAAATCATGATGAATCAGAAAGTATATCTGAGCGTCGGGGTTTCACTCAAACTCCGCATCAGTGCATGTCATGCGCTGATGGGGAGTTGCGAAAATTCTAATGGCCATGCACTGCATGGCCATTAGAATTTGCGGTCTGGCATTACGTAATAAGCAACGTTTGCCACATAGGGCACATTCTCGATCCTGGCGTTAACGTTTTGTTCCATAAGCTTGGATATTTTCCGTTGCACTATGTAGCAAAATGTTTTTGACAGGTTACTTCACATCAAACTACGAGTTTAAAAAAGCAGGTTATTCCCTGTGCCATTTTAACGCAGGCTAGATGGGAGCTTGCATTGTATCGCAAAGCTTACCAAACTGTGCCATCCATCTCTTATTTGAATTACAATGCCTTTGTAGACCAATATAATTGATTTAAAGTTTTAAAACGCTTTGAAAAACCATTATTATTGATTTAAAGTTTACTTTTGCTTCTCGTGTAGCTTGGAGATTAGGAGGCGAATTGAGAAAAAAACTGAAGAAAAGCTCATCCAGGGCCAGTTCTCTCAATGTTGAAGGCAACAAAAGGTTGTTATGAGTGTTACATCTCTTGGACGTGCACCCGATCATGTTAGTCCATTGCATTATTCTAATCGAAGTAACTAAAATTTTTTTCTTAGATCAAAATGAAATATTTTTGTTCAGGATCAGCGGTGAAACAGTTCCCACTAGTAGTAAACAACCTTTTCTTTGGGTTGTTGGAAGAAAAACAGCAGAGTTTTATTCTGCAGTCAGTTGAGTGAGTCTGTCACAAGACATGTGATGTTTGGCAACCTTTTCTTTTGTTGTCTATTTCCTGTCAAAGGAGTTGATAATGGTATTGCACAACGTCAGCGTAAATTATATCAGTCTCTGTGCTTCAAAACAGAAAAACTACGAATACAAGGCCTGGTTTTGGAAAAGTTTTTCATGTGAGGTGCGTTTAACCTGAAAGCTCTTGGTCCTATGCAGATCACCACCAGCACACATAAGTTGACGAAGATGGCCAGCAAAGAAACGCCCGCTGAAGCGATTTCGAATGGCGTCGTGACTCGCACCCACTCTTCCGCTTGCAAAGTCGGCACGTACACTGCAGTTGAGGACTGAAATGCACATGAACAGCATGATCATTCGATGCAAGCATGTACAGGGAAATGACTCTCACCGAAATCTACTTTTGTTAAGGTTTTGAAGCAGTAGTTGCACAACTTTTCGTTTGTCATTTCTATTTGTAGACATTTTGCACTTGCGGAGAAAACGTTAGTGGCAAAGGATTCCAGCATTTCTTGTTGTTTGCAGCAAACGACTTTTAAAAAGTGAAAACAGTCGAGCCGCCATTGATTTCAAATTAAAAATAATAACTTTGTTGCGAGCTGTTCACAAAGAAATTTTTGTATTACGTTACACCTTATTCTTTCAGCCCAGTGCTTGGTTTCAGGACATAATTTGTTTAGCTTCTGCATCTGGAGGCTAGAGTGTTGGTCAATCTAACGCTTATCCAACTAATTGACACAGATCCTAACCTCTTTCTATATATTAATAAATAATTGCAATTCGGTATGTATCTTATCCGTTTGCTCAAAGCAGCGCATTGTGGTCACCACAATCATAGGTTCTCTGCAGAACTATTTTAAGTAACATAAGATTAACTTATTTGCAAAAAATCTTAAATTACAGTCGATTNACGGCAGACTGTGCAGCGTAAAGAACCACACTTTTGATCATATTAGCGTTTTTGACATCCCTTTCATTTAACTTTGAGCACTAAGGAACTTGCTAGTTGAGAAGTTGTTCATCTTCCTTGCAGTATATAAATTAAAGGTTTTGTTCGTAACCTGCATGCTTTAAAATCAAGCAAAAGAGCAGCATACCTCGTTCATGTAGCTAATCAACTCTGTTGGTATAATCGCTGACTGTCCAAACGTTTGAAAGAAGCGGGACGACTGGTTGGCGAAACCCGATGCCACAGCAGCCATTTCCGCGGGCAGGTGACGTCGAACCAGGAATACAGCACCAGTTCAGGTGATACAGGACCTAAGCGTATGCTAAACTGAAACAGTTGTGAAACCTGCTACGAAAAACATTTTAATTGCTTTTAGCTCTTACGGAAAATCCTATTTTACTGTCTACAGTCCACTGACTGGCAAGCTTACTGCATTTGCGTGTCGCTTTTCTGGCTTGCGAGAAATATCACTGGCGATTTTTCCATTTTTACATGTACAGAATTAGAACGCAAGAATGTTTCTACCACGTTTATTCTCAACCTTTGCTCTCACTTGTGGGAAAGAACGGCTGTAAGGTTTATGCTCAGTTTATTCAGCGCCTTTACCCCNATAACATACGTTTTGCTCAATTCTATTCCTTCTGCAAGGTTAGTGGGGGTTGTTTCCAACTTTCCGCAGTTTTTCACTGCTTGATGTTTTTTTCGGCGTAGGGAAATTCGGCTTTGCGATCCATTTTTGAAAACCTTTTCCGGGCAGGTGCGGTTCCAGACATTCTAAACGTGGGGGGGAATTAAAGTAGAAATATCCCTGACGCCAAACAAAAATTATGGGAGGTCACGTTGAGCAAAACTAAACGTTTGGGGTAATGGATTCTCCATACCACCTTAGCTCCAATCATTTAAACGGACCCTGTTTTTTTTTGTCTGGCAATAAATGACCCAAGGGACAAGGTTTGCCCATAATTGGTGGTCCGCACTTACACTTTACACTATCTGCAAAAACGAGCTTATTGCCACATTAATGATGGCTGTACTGCGTTGCAAGACAAGGGTTATTAACAATAAAACATCAGCCTTCATGTCGTGTTTGGAATAATAATGAATCTTGGAAAGATTGCAATAATCTATTCTGAAAGCATGTTTTTTGCTGTTGCATTATCAGTAACGACCTTTTGTTATTTGTTCGTACATTTTCACAAAAAGAGGAGAAAAGCACAGTATCGGCATATTGACCTTTTTGCACACGCATCGTCTGAAGTGAAGCAGTTTCTGTGCAGGCAACGACTGTTTTCTCTCAGAATTGCAGTGTTCTGGATGAGATTCTTTATAAGCATGGCGAACCGGCTCGTTCCAGTTCACTTTCATCCCTTCCAACAAAGCTTTCCCCTAAGCTTGATTTAATTTGTCTTCCGCTGTCCCAGGTCATTAGGTCCATGACCAAATGAACAGATAAAATTTTTTGCCTCAAAATAAACACCTGATCAATCTACAGCGGAGCTGGTATAGTGATGATCTTTTCAGCATAGGCAAGGTCTGCGCTTTGCAAGTATTAAATAATTTTTCTTATGAAACAGAGCCTTGCAGTGCTGGTGTGAAAATTCAGTTCAAGTATTCCAGCACCAAGAAGTGAGAATTCCATGCAATATATTCGTCGTCAAGCGCCTTTATCCTCAAGCGCTTTGCGCGGGAATAGCAGGTTTTCTACTATATTATGTGTAGCGACGTTGAGAACCAAAGCTATGTGAACTGAAATCAAGGAAATTCAATCATACCTGTTTCATATAGAACAATACTTTTCAACCAACAGCATGTTAGGTGGAGTTAAATGGGTGTGAGGCATCTTTGACTAAAAAGTATTGGTGCAAACAACCCTGCAAACCAGCACCACTGCGACACTCACATTCATAAACAGTGTATGTCAAAATACTTCAATCACCTTGCTTTTCACTAAAATTTGCAAAAATGCGTTTGTAACAACGATTTTGATTTCACTAAAAACGGTTTCCGAGAGGCACATTGCGCTCAGGTGGCATTTGGCAGCGGGAGGATATGCCACACGAAATTGCTGCAGACTTCCAGATTTTTAACTCAGCGACTGTGACCCTGAACTAAACACAACTCTTTGAACCTGTTTAAAGTAAATTCTAAACGCTTGATGACGATTGATCAGAAGCTGCGTATTTAAACGGGCATTACGCAATAACCACCCTGACAGTCAATTAATTTTCAAATTCACGTGCGCTTTCCAACGTTTTCATAACTTTTTAATACTGCTAAGAGATGAACTGTCTTCATTCCAACTTAAACTAAGCACTGCTGATTCACGCGGTTAAAGGAAAGTAAAATTAAGAACTGGCAAAAGCTACATTGAAATGCTCCTCATACATCACAATGTCGCAGACTTCCACTCCACACTGCAAACAAACACCCTGCTTTGTAACTTCAATACATAGGTCAGCCCCGATATATTCTACCAAGCGTTCTTTATTTAGGGGTAAATTGCCGTGTTTGCCGAAAAACAACGTTCTAAAATAAACGCAAATTCCTAGGCAAACCAAAATTTTCTCCAAAAACACAAGCAAAACGTCAGATCTTTTCCATATACAATCACAATACACACAATGCAGTCACAAAATGTGGTGCNAATTAAAACAACANACTTCGACAGCACCCATCCTGAATCGCATAACTATNTCCTGCTTAGCATACTATAATTTCTTCCAGTTAGCATATCATGCGTTTTGCTNTTGGAAAGCTGTTGTGAATGNTTCCCTGCAGAATTTCGTTTCCACTCTGCTGTGAGAGCTCCTACATAACTTCGTTTCCACTNGTGGTGTGAGAGAGATCGAAAGTTTGCCCATTGCTTCGCCGCGNTTCTTGGTTAGAACCAGGAAATGGGACAGTTTATATCAAGAACCAGAAAATAGGAAATTTGCCGAATGCTATAAAAAAGGTCTGTGACTTTTTCATTTCTTCTGTCAATAAGAGCTTTCAATGGAATATCAGGTTGCAACATATTACGTTGTCACACTGAAAGTACCCGTATTTTACCAATTATGCTGCGCGTTAAATACCAAAAAGAGCTACAACAGACTTCCACAATTCAAGGTGCTTTTTAGATGTATTTAATTAATGAAGAAGCCCTACAAAAACGCATTATGAAACCGAAACGCAGTGTAAGCTAGCTAGATTAACGCATACTTACATTACAACGTTTCGCTAGTGTAAAACACCGCGCCAAGAAAATCTTGTTACCTAAAAAGCTGTCATTCCAGTTCTTAGAGTTGATCTAAAGTTCTGTACTTTGACCAACAATTCTCTACCCCTCATTCATATCAAACCATTAACCTTTGTTTTTCATATCTTGAATTTCAGTAGACTTCTAGAGGAGTTAGTCTGAAGTTTAAAAGTACATGTTTGTTCTCCTAAACTTCTCGCAGAGGTGTAAGAATGACTCAACTGCTAACGGCAGAAAGTTTTGTTACTAATTGGCACGTATCTTGATCAGTCAGATGAAAGATAACATTTCGAGCCCCTGTGTTATCAACGTCATAGTCCTTCGCGCTTTGCATTTATGTTTTAACGTGTTATAGCTTCCATACTGCTAAAAAAAGGTAGCAGCAAGTTTGCTTCCGCACATGTTCTGCCTACAAACGGTGGTTACCGTCATTAAAGAAATGTCTGGTTCATGACTTCTATACTACTTTTTATAGGCGGGAATTTTCATTATGAAGCTTTTCAGCACTTCCATTTTTTGTGTACCACACGAACTTATTTTTTCAGATATTTTATTTTTCATTCATTTTCATTCCCGCTTTTTTTCCTTTCAGGAGGGTTTGTTTGGACACTAAATTTGCTTAGCAGTTTACTTGATGCTAAGACGAAATAAATAACTCAGTACTGACGAACAACTGCATATTTGGTTTGTAGCCAGTGGCAGGGGTGTAACGAGGGGGCAGTGGAGACA
>JGI24022J15233_10007039_pt1 | contig 12330 bp, 7 predicted proteins | sample Ectturendosymbi2_FD_15233 | JGI IMG/M metagenome (IMG submission 15233)
CAAAAGCAATTAAACCATTAGCAATATCGACAAAAATTTCCTCATTGTTTGCAACAGAAAACTATTGTAAATGGAATAGAAACATATTGGCCTCCACACCTTTCCTTTCTGGTATGACTGCGTGTAGCGTGCATATCAAAACGACTCGTGTGACATCACAAAACTGCCGACTCCCCCTTGTCACAATTTGTCACAAATCTGGTGACCCCCTCCCCCCAGTTAGGGCGTGACGCAATTTATGGACGACCCTATGATTCCATCCACAGGTTGCTTTCGGTTCAAAGGCTTACGTCGTGACGGCGAAAGATAAATAGTATTGAACGGTTTTTGCGGTTTCGTCGTCAGCTGGAATGGCGTGCGCTGCTGGTCAATGACCTGCGGCGTGCAGCTGCGGAGCCTGGAGCTCCGTTTTTTTTGTCGCGCTTTTTGGTTGAACTCGTGCTATTACCATGCCGAGAATTTGAATTTCTGTCGCTTGGCCACGAAAGCTAATCAACATAATTTCCGCATTGCCAGGCCCGTTTGCCAGCAAATGGTTCGAATCGGCGCACTTTTCATGTGGCTTGTAATTATGAAAAACCTACTTTTGGCAAATGGCTTCTTGTGCAAAAATAACCACAGTAAACCGCATTCAACATGTTGTCTGCGCTCCGCCTGAAAGTGACCAGAAACATGCAAAACCACCACGTCCATGATGTGACATAAGTTTACAAATACGACATGACGCGCGTACAGAAATGTCGTGCGGAAAACAACTGTGTGGAGTCGTGACGCACCGACATTTTGCACCTTGTATGGACGGAAGCCTCGATGACGTATAACGGTTTTCCGCACAGGACCGGAAGTGACTGTTGGCCGCAGTCACACGGACACGCTTCATTGCATTCGGTATCCTGGTGGCGTTTAAATTTAAAGTGCGTATTCGGTAGATTAATAAACTAGAAGGTTGTTAATTGTCTTTTCATGTTTCGCAAACGGACAGCTGCTACGATTTTGCTTTAACTTGGACAGGGCAGTTAGAGCAACATAAGGCTTGTTACGAATGGTGATGAAAGCCAACCGGTGTAATGGTTGAAGGCGACTTAATGCTTATTTTTCGTGGACAGCGGCGATAGTCGTGGACTTTGTTCAAGCTTTTGCAACGAAATCGCCAACCTATTGAAGTGCCGCATCGTGCAATGCCGTTTTGCAGTTCACGTCGTTCATTGTTACGTCATGACACAAATCCAGCCATTCCTGCTTTGCTGATTTGTGCTTTAGCAGTTGTTAGTCCGCTTTGAAGTTGAAGTTCCGTTGCAAATATTTACCGTAGTAAACGCGAAGCTTGACTAAAAATTCAGATTGATTATTATCACCATAACAAAGTCGTTTCTGGAGTTGTTTGGTCGCAGGTGTTACACAGAGGTGGCTATTGTAGCAAGTAAAGACTAATAAACATTTTTACTCTTTCCATGGCAACAAAATTGGAAATTTTTTAAATCACCGTTTGAGCGTTGTTGCCAAGGCGCGATAATTAGTGTTGGAAATTTCTTGCAACCGCTCTTCTGGCGTCCCGTTGGTCACGAGCGTTTTCCACTGTCCGCTAAAAACCACTACAACTTGTTTAAAACAGTATCCAAGTAAAGCTCGTGTGTGTAGCAGTTATGTCATCAAGACCTTGCCACGAGAAACGTGTTAAATTTATTTTATGCAGGAAAAACTCTTTAAGCGGAACACTACGTGACACACCTTGCATAATTTTTCCTGTAAAAATCAAGCTGCAAATATTTTTTCCTGTAACCAATAAAATATTTGAAAGGCTGAAATAGGCTGACTATTTTCTCACGGAGTCAATGTGACGAATTTTCCGTAGTTGATACTGGTATCCCGGCCATTGATGGATATTTTATTGACTCAGCTGTACTGCGTAAGGGGGGGTACTGCGCAAGGGAGTACTGCGCAAGGGGTGCGCAAGCATGGCAGTCACGCATTGTTGAAAGTTTTAAATGCACTGCTTTTATCTTTCACAAGTATACTTGTAATCTCACATCGACAAGGCAAAATCTCGGAGCAAACTGAGATCTTAAGCCGATTTGCGTTGTCTTCAAGCCACGAACTAAACTATTACTTTCCAAAAAACAGTTGCATCCTTTCGTTGAGCAGCATAATGGCAAATAATGTGTTGTTTTGCTTTTTGTGTTTGATTTTGAGGTTATGTGAGGAACGAGCATCAATTGCTAACGCCAAAGGTGGCGCGACTGATAAAGTTTAAGAACCTCTGATTTAAAGATTTCTGTTCTTTTGAAAACACATGCTGGTTGCGGTTTTCTCATGTAATATCCCAAGGAATGAGGACATGTGAAATTACTCGCTGTAAAATGCTTTCCAAGTTCTCATATTTGAATCTGCACTTTCACGGGGAAGTGTTGAAAAGTGAGATCTTGATTGCAAGATGTAGGAACTCTGCGTGTCTCTTATTTCGTCGATATCTGCCACCCTGCAGTTAATTCGAGGTACCTGGCCCAGACAGGACGTTTTCAGAAGCGCGTGCCACTAGTGTAGTGGTACTTAACCTGGGGTAAATTTACCCCTGGGGGTAAATTTCATCTTTCAAAGGGGTAAATTTACTGAACCATAAATTGCAGCCAATGTAAATTTTTTAAATCATTCTGAACTGTAAGAGTTTGTTAATATCGTATTTTCAATTATAAATGAGCACCATTGAGTGTATTGGGGGCAAATTTGGTAATCTTCTTTGATCAAAGGGTAAGGTACGTAAAAAAAGTTAAGAATCACTGCACTAGTGCATAGAACCATTGCTTCCTAGATGTCTGTTTAGGAGGCCTGGATAGAACAAGGGTGGACTAAAGTGTGTTGCGAGCAGCACTGACGCCTGAAAATGGACAGGCCACCAGATCGACAGCAAATGGATGGATTGTTTGTGTAAAATATCGAAATGTTGCGTAGAAAGATGGATTGTCTTCATTAATATATGGACATATTTGTTACTTCACTGAGTTAAAATCAGTGCTTTCCTCGTTTCTGCTGACGAACGGAGTCCAAATTTTCTCTGTGCGTCCTCTTGAGGACGCTTCTCATAGATTTTCGTGTGCTGCTCTGGCAGGACTGTTGGTCAACGGGGTGTATGCACTATGCACCCTGGGTGCCAGAATTTACCAGGGGCGTGCCACCGTGATGGGGTGTACAGAGTTTTATTGTTTCACATTTGATACACTCGTGTTTTGTGTAAGCAACTATGCTTCTTCCTTGGGTACTGTTTCGTAATAATGAAGAGACTGCGTAACGTTCCAAGCAATTACCTGCTGGCTGTTTTTTTTTCGCTGAAACAATTCAGTCATTTGTCTCACAGTTGTGTTAAAGCTCGCCATAAAAGTTTTTTTAGCCTATATTTTCAAAAGTCCTGACCGAAATAACAATTTTTTTCGGTCATTTCAAAAATGTTCCGGTGTGTGACCGAAAAATGACCACTACGCCAGGATAGAAGTTATCTTTCAGCAGTGGTCTTTTTAAAACCTTTCGAAACAAACTGATTTTTGGGCACCACTTTCTCAACATTTTGGAATATCGAAACCTAAGTCAAAAACGATTTGCATTCTTGTTGGCACGTCAACAACATGCCTTTCCGAGCAAGGGTTTTCCTCGTCGAAATGAGAAAAATGAGAAAATCAATTGAAGGATGTTGATTGTTGATATTCCTATTGGAGGGTCGCTTAGAAACAAGGTTTACACTTCGTTTTTCACACGTGCTTGACGAAGTTCAGCAGCAGCAGCAGCCGCGTTAAAATAAAAGATATTTTTTGCATTCACTTCCGTTGTGCATTGTCAAAGCCTTGTGTACTGTGGATGTTGCATCGAAGACACGAACCCAAACTTAAAAACGAAAAAATGATCACGGTTGTTGATACATTCATTAAATTTAATCCGTGACTGGGGTGGGTATACAGATTTGCGAAAATCAAAATAGGACTTATCATTGAAATTCTACCTTAATTAGTGGCATTAAATGTACAGTATGTTAGGGCAATATGCTTTTAGGTCCAATGTGAATCTGTCATGCCATTATGAGATCATTTTTCACGATAGCCAGCAGAGCTACCTGAAATAGGTGCAATTTCATAGCAAATGCCTTTCGTTCATGTTTTATTTTTGAATGGTCGCTTCAGCAGCAAATAGGTTTTCCATACGTACATGTAACTGAACAAGCTTCGTCTGGAAACGTGATAACGTGATTGTCGTTTATCTGTTTACTTGACTGGGATTGTGGCACATGAGGTGTCACTTGTTAGTGTAAGGAGAACAGTTTTACTTATAATCTGGCCGGGAATACTCTTTAGACGTTGTTTTTTTTTCTGATCTCGCTACAGCTGAAACAGTGTCAAACACTACTGCGTAGTAGCCTATGCGTTAGGGAGGTGTCCCCAAACTGCTTTTCCAGAGGGCCAATTAAGCTATTACACAACAGCGCGAGGGCCGGAGGTCTCACGCAATGTGGTTGTTACGGGATATGTTGCATTCTACCAAATCACTCTTTTTCGTAAATATATTAAATTTTCACTATTGACAAAAATGTTGCGGTCCGATGAAAATGGCTTTATGGGCCGAATGGAATGGTTTCGCGGGCAGGATTTGGCCCATGGACCGTAGTTTGGAGACCCTGAGCAGGGTATGTCTATGGTATGCTTTTAGTGGATACGAAAGATTGTTTGTGACACCAATATTGTTCTCAGTTATGTACAGCTTGTGAAAAATGAGGCCCATCGTTTGGGACCCGCTTCAAACATTTTCTGAATTTAGAATATAAAGCGCTTTCAAACTGTCATTATTCCCTGAAGGATTGCATAGTTCGACCAACAAAAATACACTCTCTTGGCCTACAAAAACCTAACCACTTTTGTGTGATGCCGTACGATTGTCGCAGACAACCTTGGGATCTCTAAACAAATAATTACCCTTTTGGCTTCCCCGTATTTGACTGCCCCCCCCCAAATTCCTGGTCTGGATCTGCTGCTGGTTCTTCAACTTAGTGTTATACGCGACGGGTAGGCAACGTCAGCACAGGATCAACAAAGATGGAAAAAAGTTTGAACTGCGTTCGAGTCGTAACTGTTTCATCACGAGACTTAGGAGCTTGCCTTGTTTTCGTACAGGAACTGATTTTTTCGGGGTCGTGTCAAGTCCTCCAATTTTGCTTCAGCGAAAGCGGGTAATCACAACTGTGTCACACTGTCTCGATTGGCTTACCTCATCAAAACGCTAATCACTGAAACGATTGACTCAAAGAAACTATCTGCTGAAAACTTCGCAACTGGATTTTTGTTTTTTCGGGAACAGCAGTCAGTTGGAAATGAAATGTTGGCTGCCACCGCGATATTTTGTCGAGAACTGTAGTTCATTGTGTCGTTTTCCACGGTACTTCACCGCAATGGTTTTTAGGTTGTGTTCAGCAGGACGGTTTCACTCTGCCCATCCCACACGCACCGAAATGGGTAAAAGCAGCAACAAGTTGGCAAAAATACAACTTTTTCATTCATGAAATTGCTTATTTCTGATTCCTCGCGATGAGATTGCTGTCGCGCCTGAGTGGACGCTGTCACGTGATGTGGCATAGACCAGGGACACCAATGTTCACGGAATTAGAATGTTCTGCGGTCTCTGAAAACGGAGTTGCCGTTGCTGAAAATGACGCAAATTCTTATTTTTGGAGCTTGATGTATGATGTTTGCTAATCGTTAAGGTTCCACCACTGTACACTGAAGCGTCAGGCGTAGTGAAGGTGGTGGCGTTCGAATATGAAATCGCGGCGATTACGTCATTAGGAGAAAGTATTCATTGAGCCTAAGATTTGGTGTTGGTGTCTAATGTCTATGGCAGCAGCAAGGTAGCAAATGTGAGACAATCTCTCGTCTTTTACGAAGTGGGCGAATCACTCGATAGTAAGCGATACGCTTTAGGTTTACAAGGAGTTCCTTTTCAGCACCTAGGATCAAAGCTGTGTTGAATTTCGAGAAAATGGTTTTGCTTGATTAGGAAGGAAGTGAAAGGGTTCGATAAGGGCCAAATATTTTTGGCAAAGGCTTTGTGGACTGATTGCCGTACGTGTCGGCCTTCCTTGGGTGAAACAAAATACAACTAATGAGTTCATTTGTGTTTACATGTTTCCTTCCGAGGTTAAAGTTCACCGGATGTGTTAACACATCAAGTTTAGTTGGTGGAGAAGCAGATTTTATTTATGCTGTTAACGAGTCTTGTCTCACCAGGAGTCGCTAAAGAAAGGGTCGCTTTTGCAAAAGTCAGAGCGTTTTGGATAATTACAACGTCTAGGGGCCTCGCTAAAGAAAACGCAGGTTGGAAGATGAATAAATCAATGAAAACTACATATTTGTGAATAGATCGGCGTCGTTGTGAGGTTTAGTTCGTTTGGCGATTTTCAGAATGTGTGGACAACTCTATCCAGCTAATCAAATGACGCTGATTTTGGGTTAAAATATAAACTGATGAAAGCTGTCAGCGGTTTATAAGAATACACAGCGTTGAAATAAGCAGTACGTAATGCAATCAAAGGACAAGTTCGTTCTCATTCTGTTAGAACAGTGGTGCTCAAACCCTGGCCCGCGGGCCACATGTGGCCCGCAAGGCCCTCTGGAGTGGCCCGCGAAGCAATTTTCATTGGAAAGAAAACTTAACACTTTAACAACCATTTAAGAGAATTTTTAGAGAATTTTTATTGAGATTATTAATTCTTGTGGCCTGCGAAGGGTTTCTGAAAGACGAATGTGGCCCACGAACCAAAACGTTTGAGTACCACTTTGCTAGCATGTGAAACGCTGTGCGTTATTTGAAAGCTAGGGACTACCACCCTTCTTAATTTTCTGATTCCACTTCACTGTGTTTGGGGATTGTCATTGCAGGCTTAACATTAAAATCAAGAGGTTTGAACAAACCACGCCTTTTGAAAGGAAGCCGATTTTGTTTCCTCTGGTAAAGGTCTCAGAACAGCAGTTTCTTCTCCACGTTTCGTAAGGTTGAGTTCGTGCACGAACCACGAAGTGTTTCCTCATTCCTCGAACTTGTTTAGCTGTGTTGGACTTTTAGATCACGCAACGTTTATTGACCCTACTGTAGGCGTAAGCACTGCTTTTGTAACCCGCGCGCATACAAGCCAGGCTAAGTGAGCGACTGTTGCGAAGTTTGAATTCCTTCTAAGCGGCGCGCCCACCCAGCGCAGTCACCCAGCGCAGCCAATCAGCTGACGTCAGTCAAAGCGTTATGTTTCGACGCGCGCCCGACTCGACGCCATCCAATTTGTTTAACAACCGGGCGAAGCGAGCTGGGCGAAATGGTTTTGTCTTAATCTGAATCAAACATTGAGAATGACTTTGTGCAGCCCTGGCGTGCAGCCGTGAGCTGCTTTGATCGTGCGGTCGCTCGAGTCCGGCTTCGCGCGAACGAAACACAACAACGGTCAAAAAATGTCAGGATGTACGCAGTGAATGCGATCGGCGAACAATCGCCGATCAAATGAGACGCGAAGGGGAAGCGAAGCGCTAATGACTTCATCAGCCCGAAACCTATTTCCTCCGATAAACAGGCGCTATTGAATGACGCCCGACGTTGATAAAGTCGGATAAGTGGGTTTCGACGGCAATATAACTTCATCCAGTCCTTCGCCGAGGATTAAACGTTTTCCGATCGTGTTTTAACGGTTGATTTCTGCAAGTAAGCCTGTCGTGAACAGGACGCTTTGCAGCCCTGAGCCTCACGTTTGTCTGCTTCCGAATGCCACGAACAGGCTGACCGTAAGGTTACCTGTTGATGCAGCAGTCTCTTCTGTAATGGAAGTAATCATCTAGGTCGACGCCATGTAAGCACCTGTGTCATCGAAGAGTACGCTGTCTCTTGTTTATTTGTTCTGGTTGCGCTTGAGGTCATTGAAAGGTTGCTGTGAACCTTGGTATGCGAGGACAGCTTTATGCCACTCCCAACGTTTTGTTAGCAGCGGCTGCGCATGCGCATCGCTCTGTCCAAGTATAAAGTAGATACAAAGTCCCCGGAACAGCAGCGCGAGCTTGTTTCAAAGCGTAGCACAGTCAGGAAGGGATTGACTCAGCTTCGAACCTTTAAGTCAAATGCACGAGTGACAAGCCAGGTAGTTGTAGCTCTGAAAGAAGCAAGAAATTCGAGAAAATTTTCATACTGATTTCATTATCGCACTATGTTCAGACTTCCGTTACGTTTTGCCTGAAAAAAATTTCAGTATGGCTCGAAACAGTGCGTGCTACTTTTTTAAGGCTTTCTAAAAAATTGACTTGGCCAGTGGTCCTTAAACTGGGGTAAATTTCATCTTCCAAGGGGGTAAATTTACTCAAACATAAATTGCAGAAAATGTAAATTTTTATAAATCATCCTGAAGTGTAAGCGTTGGTAAATTTCCTATTTGTAAGAAAAGAGCACCATTCAGTGTTTTGGGGGCAAATGTGGTAATCTTGTTTGATAAAAGGGGATCATATAATATGTAAAAAGGGTTAAGAACTATTGATCGTAGACAGCAACTGGCTTCTAATGGTGGCGTTCTGTGCCGCAGCTTGAAAAGCAACCGAAAGTTTTCTAGATCTTGTGAAGAAGTATGAGGTTAGTGACATGAAAACGGGCATTTGATTGCTGTTTCATCATCGTAACAACAGCCGATAAACGTGAATTAGCTGTAGGAAGGCTGTTTGGTTTTAATGATTTCCCAAACAAGCTTACCTGCATGATTCGGGTTTTGTATTGAATAACTCTGGCAAGAACAAGGTCGGTTCGCGTTGTGATGACGTACGTGACTGCTTCAACTGCTTGAACTGCTTGAACATTTGCTCCAACTGCTGCGACGTGTTCGTCAATACGCTGTTACAACCCAGCGCTTTATCACGAAACAGACACAAATAACGACCTTCTGCTACGGGGAAGGACCTTTGACTGTGACATCATAGTCGTGTTGGAACGGATTCCGTTGCAAACATCTTTGTGGTCTGTCCAGAGTTGCGAGGCATTTTTTCCACAGTCAATGACGATCACGTCCTCAGTACTGTTTCATTTCCCACCGTATAGAACGAAAACATCGTCGATTCCTTTTTGTAAACGGTCATGCATTTCTAACAGCGCGAGCTGGCCATTCGTACGGATGTAATTTTTACTTACTTGACCGATTTTTCTTGATAAAAACGACTGAGTTCTTTCCTTACGACGTAAAGTCTTCACGCAGTTCTGTGATTCTTCGTTTCAAAGTGTCCATCGAACAAGCACCGCTAAATTCGAAAGAACTATATAGTTTATCTCTCGATCTTCTCGCACGTCTTGTCCACGTAACTAGTTGGACTTTAGCGACACTATTATATATTCTTTTATATATTCCCTCAAGCCACTGCTTTAAGTCGAGTATATAGAGTTCAGCAAAGCAGTGACAACCAACCTATTTTGTCACGTCCCAAGCTGTGCTGCATTTGGTGTTCGAATCTGTCACCGTGACGTTGTGATTAGCGTTGCGTGTAATTTGTTTTCATCGCGTACGATTCTTGTTGTTTGAACAAACAACCCTCCGATTAACATAACTGTCAGAGGCCGCATGAGACCTAGTGACAGGAGGTGACGTCACAAAGACATGGCTTTGTCAGAACGTTGCGCTCCGACGGACCTGATTCGCCACAATCAGCGATATGTCAAAAGTCCATGGAAGCCTAAACAGGACGTTTTTAATGCAAACAGCGAAAAAAGCCGTAAATTTGTGAACTTGTGTTATAGACAAATCGCCGCTGACTGTGTTTAAACCAAAGATTGAACAAACTTGACTTGAGAAAAGACGTCTGGTCGAGTCCGGCCTTCTGCTACCCTAGGACAGCGCGTACACGACCGCTGAAACGTGTCATGTGACACAAGTTTCGACGTTGTAAATGACCCAGTGTTTATCCCTGCATTGCATCGTAGTTAACGAAGACTTTGCTGTGTAATCGAATGACGGAGTAAGACCAAGGACATGCAAGCACGCATGGAGATGCTAATGGTCAGCGAACGTCAGCACAGAACGCATATTGCTTTTTCTTTGGTTGGTCATCGCAAAAAGCAAAGCCCTGTCTTGCGACCACAGAAATAGAATGGCGCTTTTGTAGCCAGACAAGAAGAATGGCTCGTCTAAATATGACCCTGTTGCTTAGTTTCCGAAACTTTGCCAACTTTATTATTTCTTGAAAGATTCTGCCTAACTAAGATTTGCCAGGGGTTATAATGAGGTTTACGACGCCGATTGATTTCCTGTTAAACGTGTGCTTGCGGGTAAGTTCGAATGCACCACATCACTACTAGACAGTTGTTTCAACGTAGATGTGGGCAGGTTTTGGTCATAGAAAATCAATTAAAAGCTCTAGGTTTTCTGCAAGCGTACGAGGAATCAGGCGACTGTGCTCTGCTTTCATCTTTTTGCGATGATTCAAACTTGCAAATATCTACATTCAAGTAAGTACTAACCCCATTGCATAGAGTATTTACTTGAAAATAGAAGATCTGGATTCTGAAGTAGCCCACTCTTCTTGACAAGTCCCTGATAAAGCCAGAACGAACAGTCCTCGCGGGTCTGATTTCGGGTTACATTCTAATTGGACGAAGTATTTAACACTGGAATGTATTTTTTAGTCTTCTCGCAAATGTTTTCGCAACATTTGCCCCACTACACTCAAGGACAATAGCTCTTTTTCTGAAAATCACTACAATTTGTTGTGGGAGAGAAGCACAAAGTAAAATTGCTTGCAACGAGCATGATGGTCGCCTGGTTTGTTCTCGCAACAATGCTTTCATAGCATTGAAAAAAATGCCGGCAGCTTACCTGTGAGTTTTCCGTTGGTTGCGCTGGCCTAGATTTCAACAGCTTGCTTGAATGCACGCGTCATATCTCTGTCCAATTTACGGGCAACGCAAGATGGGCTTGGTTTTCAGCGTGACTCAAATTCTTCGCCCTATCCTTTGCTAACGTCAGCGATCAACATTGTGAATTATTGCGTCTGACCTGACATACCCGTTCGCGCCTGCTTTTGTGACAATCTCCGATTGTCACCCTGTTTCATTCCCGCTCGCCCAACTGAGCATACGCATTTCCAGACATCTTAATTTCTCACGCGGGCTACCGTAAGATGTTAGACAGTGAAGCCCTCTACATCAGCTTTCCCTTCGTGTGAGTAAATCGAGGCGGTTAGCTGCCTGGCAGGAAGGTCGCGTTTCCCAAGTTTCATAACGAATCGACAGAATGGCACCAGTCAGTCCAGGACGGCGGTGATGTTTGAGAAATATTTGCAGTTAATGAAACTGTGTGTAGTTTTTTGGTCATGACAGTTAGTTTTCACCAGACAGTCGCTCCAACGTAGGGAAATATGAGCTTGACCAACTGAACTATCGACCACAGTCGAGCTGCGCGCAGAGGTGATTTTGTCAAAATGAAAACCGAAGGTGGTGAAGCAAAACATGAACCTGCTGCTATTTTTTACGAGATTGACAGATTAAAGTAAACGACTACTCACATCCGGACATGTAATGGCTGCGTCATTGGGACTGGCGCCTGCAATACGTTTGCATGCTAGGTCCGTAACGAAGCTGCCGCTTTGAATGGCAGAACGTGGTCGGATCAAGTTAACTGTCAACATGGTTTGCGGAGTTTTAGTTCAAGGAGTTGAATACAAAAATCGCACTCACTGTTTTTTAATACCATTGTTCAGCTATCATACAACGGAAATTAAGGTAATGTGGTTTTGTCGGTATCGCAAGGGTTCATAGTGGCCGTATCATTTTAGGAGTAATTGAGCCAAAAATGTTTTTCCTGCATCTGGCGCTGCTTCAAAATCTATAGTGTGGTACTGTAGTTCGAAAATGGCTACAACCAATAAAACGTTCAAGCGGGAAAAAAGCCGATTCTACAAAAATCAGAATTTGCGAAATCTTCCAGTAGCTGCAGATACCGCAAATTTATGTCCAAAATTTGGATTTTTACAATTTTCAGGTGGCGCGTTGGCTCGCACACGGACGCGGTACTGACGTATGATTTTTCGTAATATCGCACTGCATTCGTAGTTTTTCTAATAAAAAATCACATACATTGTAGAAGACAGCGGTCTTGCCTTCTCTGGAACGTTGCACCTCATTCTTCACTCTTTTCATATGAAGCAGTTGGTGTATCTGACCGATGTTGTGTACAGGTTGCACGTTTGTTTCAGAAAAAAACAATGACAAAACCTATTCAGTGAAGCTAATTTTTACCCAAAAATGTTAATATTGTGCTAACAAAATTATGTACATGTATTGTGCTAACAAAAT
>JGI24022J15233_10007041_pt1 | contig 12328 bp, 4 predicted proteins | sample Ectturendosymbi2_FD_15233 | JGI IMG/M metagenome (IMG submission 15233)
GAGCGTATTTCACTGCTATAGGATGGACCAGGGCTAAGATGGCCGTTCTCAGCTTTGTCGGCCCAGCACTCAGGCCCAAGTCAGCAAGCCGCTTCAAGGAGTCAGGAGTGCGACGGATGATGTCAGCTTTTTGCTAAGCGAGGTATTTGGGCTCGGAGCAAAAGGGCAGAGTGTCGTCGTTTCAGCTCCCGTTTCGTTTCGTTGTTGAAATGGAGGACTGCCAACACCGTTTTTGTAGTCCTAAGCGTTACCTTCCAGGTCATCGTCAGCGCATGCATACTTTCTGGAAACGGTGATTGGCAGTTCAGAAGTGTAAGTGTTGAAGAGAAAGGTTTACAAACACGTACCCCTATGGGACGCCATTCTTGAGGCGTCGTAACCTGTTCCGTTGGTTGTTACCGGTGGAAAGAGAAAAGTTGCAATTGCCAACCAGTTCTATGATCATGCGAACCATGTGCATGCCAGGCAGCAATTACAGTAGCTTGTAGAATGTAAGTGAAGCCGCGATGCCATTCACTGTACTGTGTGGTATACAGTGTCGTTCACAGCTCCTGCCTTCTTTTTAGCCGAAAAGCTATCCTCGATTTCGTGTGTCAGCATGGTGATCTGATCTACGGTGAACCTCCTATGTCGAAAGCCTGCTTGTTTCTGCAGGAATAATGGATCGATATATGGTTTGACACGAGCGTATATGAGTCTTTTGAGGATCTTGAATAGGACACAAGGCGGCGACAACTCTTTGGGTCCCCCAATGGTTTATCAGATTGACGGATCGCAACTACTAGTGCTCTTCTCCAGATCCTGAGAAGTTTGAATTGACGCATAGAGGATGTGAAGAAATCGCATAACCAGGATTTGAGAGTTGATCCGGCGTGTAATATAAACTCCGGGAAGACATAATCAAATCCCAGAGATTTTACTGGGTCCTGGTGGTTAAGGGCGCTAGCAAGTTTCTTTGCCGTGAAGAGGCCAGAGATGCTACCTCCGTCAGGTGTTGGGAGCTTCTATAGGTCGGACAACTTATTGTTAACGAGCCTTGTGGACTTGCGGTCCCCGTCTTGTGTGCCCTGATCTTCACAAGCTGTGCAGTGTTGGAGTTTCCTGAGACGAGGCACAGGTAAGACAGACAGACAGACAGTCAGAAATTTTCATTCAATATCTGAAAAATCTGATATCATGGAGAGAAGATTGCTTGCAAATTATTCGAATCATCCTCTGCTCGAAACACAAAGCCGGAGAGAACATAGAAAACGAGTCATGTTTCATAAATTTCTAGACATGTATCTGCAAGGACGGTAACAAAAGTACAAATAAGACGCGGTGCAACAAAATTACAGGTAAGCGGATTAAATAATTTTTTAAATACATCTTAGGAGCAGTCAGCAAGCGCAAGGAGCAGAGGCTCAGGGCATTCGCGAGCATAAATCCCTCAAAGAAAACATATCACGAGACACCAATCCTAATTGCTGAGGGGATCTTCAATTAAGTAGTTTATATTTTAACTACAGAGTGGAAAATAACTGACTACTTTGAAATTTTTTGAAATATCATTCCATATTGTAGGTCCCCGAAAAGATATGTGAAGTTGTACGTGTGTCTTACCTTGGGGAATTTTATATATTAGTTGTTATGTTGAAATCATTTATGATATGAGGAAAGATATTGTGATAAATTTTGTACATATGTTTTGTTAATGCATAGTTATTGATTTCTTTGATCTGAGAGGAGTGTCCGGACCGAGCTGACAATAAGTTTGTTGATGGTACTCCAAGCCTTGCAGCTAGGGTGTGAGATTTCGATAGAATTGACAGCTTCCCATCACTTCTGCCTTTTCTGGTCGAGCCGTGAAAGTAGGGACGAAACGGGTCTCGGAGGAAGGAGCGATAAAGGCTCTCCCACTCTTTGTCCCAACATGTCACATAGTTCTTACGATGGCGAATAGTTCTTCCTGCGTTGGTTTCGTCATCAATTTGGCTACCTATTACGTCTCTAGAGTTTTGAGGTATTTCCAGTTTTTTTGCAAAATCATTTTTGAGCTTCTGCCAACACAGCTTACATTGTGCGGATTTTAAGATGGTCTCTGTAGCGTCGAGTATATCTAACACTTTTCGGGCGTCTCTTTTCAATGCCTTGATTAGTTAAGGTCTTCCATTCAGTGTGACGAGGCTATTTATTGCGCATAGGCCTACTGTTGAACTTTTTTATAAATCTAAAATTGGTTTTGTAACATTCTCTGGAAATGACGCACCTTTGACTGTAATTTTTAAGCATTTCCACGCATTTATGTCTGGATTTGCAATATTATGCAGTTTCAGTAAATCCTCTCGTAGATCTCTGTTTTGTTGCTCGATCGACATGTCAAAGACAACGTATTTCCGCCGGTTAGAGTAGTAAAATGTTTTTTCTCATGCAACGAATGAGGAAGGCAAGCTTTTCTCCAGCTGCAGTACAATTCAAACATTTCAGGAAAGCTGAAATGACCGGCAGCGTTCCCACTTTTGGGTAATTTCTCCTAGATTGGGAATTTCAGCAAACTTTGGGGAAAGATCTGGGGTGTTGAGGAATCTAAGGATTTTTAAGGAAATTTCAATTTTGGGGATAAAGTTAGGAAAAGTTGTGGTCAAGCGTTTCCATCTGATGTGAAATTTTGGTTGTGATTTACTGTCAGTTCCAGTAAAATGAAGCAGGGAAGTAGTGTACAATTACATCAAAGTTATGCATTTTTCCTTGTTAGAAAAGCGTTACCTGTACATTATGATTATCATCAGTAAAGAGTGTGTCAAAAACAGACCCTAATCATGCTTGAGTGCAAAATAGAGTTTGATGGTAATTTAGCTTTGGGAATATTTTATTATATCAGAGGTTGTCAATCTTTTCAAGCAAATAGCCGAATTAATAAATAAACAGAGGGTCCGTGACCCCTGGCCCGTAGCCAGGGTGGTGCATTTAAGGGCAGTGCCCAGAAAAATTTGTTATAAACCTATAATTAAAACAAAAACCATGACCCTCTAAAAATGTAATTTATACACCCCAAACCTAAACACCTGGCTATGGGCTGGCGTGGCCCACCGATTGCACAACTACTCCAATGCGGCATCAACTGTTGCACATGCAAGGGCAGAGATGAAATAGTTACTGTAAACCCACTTAGAATAACACCATGTACGCTGCAATCAATGCGAAGGCTGAGTGACTGTTGTTAGAAAGCCTAGATATTTGAAGCTCGATACATGATAATGTGCAGATCAGGTCATATTCCACATGAAGCCTGCTTCTAGATTTCGATTCCATAGCAACAAGAGCCGCCTGGCTTCCTCACAATATGCCTTCAGTAATTGTGTAGCCTATTGATCACAACGCATAGGTTACGTGGAAATTGCCATGTCGCAATATTATTTAACACATAATAGTGAAAGAAACCACATAATGAAGTATGTAGCTGAAAAGCTACCTATATTTTCGATTAAAAAGTTAATCTTGCAAAACAAACCCCATTGCAGTAATACCAGGCCGTGACCCGGCACAAATTCTTCGGTGGTCCACACATGAAATGTACAGTAGTTATTGGTATGTATTGCTTTCACATATTCAAAGCTTATAGTTGAATATGGTCACTGCTTTAGAGTTAATTCAGTAGTAAACGCATCTCATAATTTACAAAAAAGTTTTCTTGAGGTGTGATTTAGCTATACTTATATGACTGTTTTGTTCTATTTTTCAAGAGTTCGTAAATGTGTGATGTAACACACTATGCTGCTTGCTAAAAGGCCATTAAAAGTTCAAAGGGTAGATGAAAGTAATATACTGGTATGTGCAAAATATAGCGAGTTTTGTAAAATTTTAGTAATTTTAAGATCAACCTTGGGAAATTTCTAGTCAACATTTGTGAGAAAATTGCTATCTGGGATTCGTTCTCCGGGTCGACGACAATTGAAACCTCTAGGTTTGCTGCAAGCTTCCGAGAAATCAGCCGACTGGGCTCTGCTTTCTTCACTTTGCGATGATTTAAACTTGCACATACCTGTTTTGAAGTGACTAGTTTCCACAAATGCAACTGAATTGAATCGATCAACAAATGTTTTTTAATAGGATGCAATCATTAAATATATTAAAGCCTTTGCATAACTCTTCCATTCGAAATAGTATAATAATCAACCCTCTTCGTTTTGACGTTCCACACTTAAAACGTTAACTGTAAGTGAACAGTTAGCATACGCATTTCATAAATGCATGATATACAAGATAGATCAGCGTGTAAATGCACCTGCATAGTGAACGGGTTTTGCTTACTGCAGTCTTGTTTTGCTCTGATATGAGCTGATATGCGGCGGTTTTCATTCTAAATTTGCGTGGAATACTCTGTAGTTTCCGAAAGTAATATCCCATTCATGAGGCTACCTAAACTGAAAGTCGCTCGAAAAATATCACCATGACTCGTTTTCCACCAATGTTTCGCTCGAGCGATCGAAATATAGCTTACTGCCGGGTGCCCTACTCTTACAACGAAAAATATAGCTATTTATTTGATTTAAGTAAAATAAAATTTGTAAACACTACGACGTGTAACGCTCGAGTTTTCTTCAGCCTGGTGATACATGGAACGAGATCGAAAACGGCTGCTCCGTGAAGAAGACTTGCACCAGCAAAAAAAATGCTGACGATGAATATCACATAATTGAAATCATGGACGATGGGACGAGCAACTGCATCACAAAACTCGAATTCGAGAAAAACAATTGCCTGGAAAATTGGGAAATTGCCATAGAATTGAAAAGCAGTGGTTCGTGTTGTCCGGAATATAACTGCAGTAAGTATCTGCTGATACCCTTTTACGCAAAGTAATTTTAATGCTGACAAATGTTTTGCAAGCGTTGATGCCCCATGCCAGGGGTGGGCAATTAATTTGGCGTGGGGTCTTCTTCGAGAAGCCCGTGTTTAGTTGAGGGCCGCATCGTCTAATGCAAATAGAAGCAAGTCGTTGAAATTAAAAGCAATTCTCGGTTTAAGGTAGCCTCAGTACTAACATTTGTCGTGATAAATGGAAGGAAATTTCAGATTTGAATATTTTTCCTGAATGTTTCCGTGGGCCATTAAAAATGCTGTGGCGAGTCATATGTGGCCCGCGGGCCGCTATTTGCCCACCCCTGTCCTATGTGGTAAAATCATCTGTGTTCTACCTGAATACTTTTTCGCCTGAAATGCTTTGCTGAAATTCCCAGGTCTGTGGCCATAGACATTGAACAGACGGTTTTACTCTTGCATTCCCTTGTCTTATGCGCAATAATTCTTTATAAAAATATATATTCAAGCTGTTTCTTACAAGAGACCCGGCTGTTCTCACTTTCTTCCCTTCATACAACTTGTATGTGATCCAGGGTCTAGGGGTCTTGTGCTAAAAAAAGAAGTGTGGGAGCGCACCAAAAAAACTAACTATTTTCAACAGCACTTCAAACACTGTTTTAAATCAGCGTACCCTTTAAGTCCCGCATGGGTCACTCTTTTTGCAGAGCTTTGCGACTCCATAACTCGCCAGCTGATTGAGCTAGAGAGGTGTTCAAACCCTCTATGGGTTCGGAAAGTCTTCTAGTAAGAGATTTAAAAAATTTTGGGGGTTTGGAGTTCTCTGTGGGTGACGTCAGATTGGGGGCATGTTTTCGCCTTTTTGGCCAAGTATACCTGGTCCTTGGCGCCAACCCAACAAGCTGTTTTTGGCACAAGTTTGTTTGGAAACCATGCTATCATCCGCGTTTGTGGAACCCTTGATTGGCTTTCTAGCATATCTGGAGCCAAAATTGTGGCTCAAAAACCCAATTTTTGACGAAAATAAAAAAGTGCCTCGAAAGGTATGATTAGCCCTCTCAGGACAAGTTTTGATCAACCGTAACTCGGCAGCAGACTGAGCTAGAGAGCTTTTCAAACGCCCTAAGGAGATTTTGCAGATTTTTTATGACGTCATCACCGAACCAATGAGCCGATTTTGTGGATGAAACTTTTATTGGAAACTAGGCTATGATACGAGTCTTCAAAGCCCTTGATCGACTTGCTAGCATTTCTGGTCCCAAAGATATGGCTAGAAAAGCCCGAATTTCTTATAATTCTGGCATTTCCCCAATTAATATTCGTTTTTTTGGCCGTAATTTTGGAACCAGAAACGCTAGAAAGTCCATCAAACCTTCTGAACACTCATGTTGTAGCCTAATAACCAATAAAAAGTCGAGTCAAAAAATGGCTCCAGGCGTTGGCTTCTAGGGCCTGATGACGTCATCCAAATGTAAACAAATATGCATAAACATACTCCCATTATGTCAACATCAACAAAAACCCGACACGCCAAAAAAATTTTTTTTTCATTCTAAACAACAAGACTTTCCCCATTTATATGGTATATGAACAGCTTTCTACCTCAATCTGCTGGCGAGTTATAGCCCGCTAGCCAAAATGGCCAAAGTTTCCTTTTGTGTGCAAACATGGCGTAATACAATCGATTACCGTTTTTTGAGTAATCTTAATCGATTGAACTGACCAAAAATGAAATGTAAGCGTAGTCGATTAAATCGCCGATTTAATCGTGATTGACGATTGCTTTCACGAATGAACTTGGAAATCTTCACCCTACAATACCTGCGATGAATCGCGGTTGTGGTGGTTGGATTTCCTCTTATCATCGTTTGTTATAGTTATGTTTTAGGTTTCAGAGGAGGTTATTTACTCGTGTGTGTGGTTAAAATCCATATAGTCCAGGGGCAAGCACAGCGTTTGTGGCTAATTCTCGTTTTATTCCAGCTTGCCTTTCTGTTGGCAGCCAGAAGTAACGTAGTGAGTCTTGTCTGATGAGACGTAGCAACAAAAATAGTTTTTTGCTTAAAAACGGGTTGACACGTCGGCAACAGGAAAGCGGGACATTACGAGAAGAGGTGTTCTTTTATATATATATACATATATATGTGTTCGGAGTGAACTTATGAATGTAAGTGACGGAGTAGGTTATGTATATAATTAATGCAGTAAGTCATATACAGTAAATTATTTTTTTTCAAAGGAATAAGGTACATTAATCCAAGTCGAAAGTACCTCTCCACAACACTGATAACTAGCATGTCAACCGTAATCCACCATATACTGGAAAAACAGCATCTATGAAGTTTTGTTGACCATTGATTTTTGGTCCAACAGGCAGATGCGCAGCTATACTGGAATCACTGTTCATTTCATTTCAATTAAAAGCTGCACAATGCTATGTTGGCTTGCAGACGATCGTAACCCGCAGTTAGAGGAAATAGTCATTAATTTTGAAATTACTAGCACACGAATTATCGATGATGCTGGACGAATGTTCAAGCCTGATAGACGTCATTTGACTAACAAAATATTTGAATCGTTGATGTTTACCAACTGTAACAAACATTTTAAACTTTGATCACCCGTATACAGGAGTTTTGGGGACTTGAAGTTTGTAACAAATTTGGGAGTTTTGGGGGGCGCTCAGTCCAAAAATCGTATCGATTTTTGTCCATCTGGTCAGGATTAGTGGCTAAAGAGCATACATTTTGCTATTTTTCGCAGAACATTGAAAAACCTAACCAAAAGTTTCAAAAGTTAACTTCTACCATTTTCAATTTGAAAACAGATTTTGTAATCACTAGATGTGCTTTTAAATGCTGAAATGCTTTATCAGCTGTTGTTGAACTGCGTAGGTCCATAGGGAGTGAGTTAGTGGTGGTCTGTTGATAAGCGGTAACTACAATAAAATCCTATGTCGGAATAGTCTGTGCCTGGTACCATAGTTGATAAGCACGACTGGATGATTTGCAGTAAATTACAAGAATGCTTTTGTTTCTGTCGCACCAGCTTGCTAAAGTTTGTACCTACTGATGATGTAAACTTCATTTCAATATTATTGCAAAAATTCCTCTTTGATAACTTGGGCGCGCTACAAATATAATTTATCCTTGTTTGCAGTGTAAGCCGTAGCTTGAAATGAATAGTGTAGATCAGGGGTTTCCAAACTTCGGCCCGCCGGCTAAATCCGGCCTGCGAAGCTATTTTGGCAATGGTGAAAAGATCATAAATCTACGAAAAATTTGGTTATTTTGTAGAATGTAGCATATCCCGAAACAATGAAATTACGTAAGATGTACGGCTCTCGTACTGTTGTTTAATAACTAATGTGGCCCTCTAACAAATCGTTTGGAGGCCCTGTTGTGGATTTGTTTTATTATAGTTCTAAAACTAAATGCATGAATATGGCTGCGATACACATTTTATATGTCTTGAACCTGAAATTTTCGCTAAGAAGCGATTCGGTTTCAAAATTTTCTTTATTACACGATAGTTACTGTTAAGAAACAACAGCATTTGTTCTTGATATTTATCAATCATACTTGTGCTATTTCGACCAGAGATTTGCCTTTGACTTGCCGTCAAGTAAAAAGTCAGTCTTGTCAAGTAATCAGGGTCCGACCTGTTTATAATCTCAAAGTGTTTCAACTTTCATCAGATACAGATTGCAACTATCCTACCATAAATTGTTTGAAACATCTCAGCTGCAGTGAGAAGAGTCAGCAGCAAAATGTAATATGGGTAGCAGATGCTTTTTATTTTGTAAGTACTGATGGCATTGACACTGCCATTACTATCAGGTGACATGCAACATGTCTTCTCGATAAAGTGCATTGACTAAAATGAAACTAAATTGAATTTTTTTCCCATTGAGGCTTCAGGTATTCCGCAGACTAGGTATTATTTTTGAAGCCCGTGATTTGAGCAACTTTTATTATATGTTGTACCAAGCTATCTTTACATGCAGCTGAGCGTGGTCGAGAATTGTAACACTGGCATTACGATGGTGTTTTCATTTTAATTCTATTGTACAGCTCAGTGAAGTCAGTAATACTTGTAAATTATATCACTTGTGTACGTCACTACTGTGATTTATAACTATTACTGAATGACTTACAATCATTACTGAGTGTACGTCACTACTGTGTTTTGCAATTATTACTGAATGATATGTAAAAGTTTGAATCATTGCAAAAAAATGAAAGCAGAACCAACAGGCAGATTCCTTAGAAACTTGCCGCAAAGCTAGAGTTTGTCTTGTCAATCAAATCAGCTAATTTAGCTATGTCTCATCAAACCAACTTAAGCGAAGTAAGTTTAAGGTAGCCACAAAGGTTTTACGGAATACGTCGTAAGTACCCAAAACATTTTGAGACTTGTCAATTCAATGAAAAGATACGTTTCAGCTTAGTTATAAGCCAACATCAGGGATTCCTGATGATGTTGAATAAAATAATGTATTAGATAATAGCGGTTAGATTGTTGGCAATAAGTATCTACCTACAGCAACTCCGTGCATTGCTTACCAATGAAATCAGTTTTTTCCTGTGCTGGCTAAATCGTAAAACAGTTGTTCAAGAAACAAACGCTAGACAAATGCACGTTTTGTGGATGATGCTTCAAAAACAAGGACATCAAATATTTAAGTGTTGAGGCTCAGTTTTTCTTTTCTGCCACCTATTTAAATTCTGGCTACGCGCCTGTGTTCAACTGACACTCATACATTTAATTAACCACTGATCAATCCCGCTGCAAAATGTATTTTTGATTTCACCTAAACGCTTCTTTTCAAACTGGAACTGATTGTTAAATCAGGACCGTAATTCTCACGGTAGAACTTCGTAGTTGGGAGTCATTGCACCTGCCTCTTGCAGCCTCGTCATAAACCTTACGCGGGCTTACTGGTCTTCCCAAACAATTTGTTTCATATTTGCCTGTGAAAACCGTTAAACTATCTAAAGACGGGAGAAACAAAGCCTTGACATAACTTGAGCAGAGCTGTGATTTGAAAAGTGAGTGAGACAACGCGCTGATATGGAACAACATGGCTTGTGTTACTAAAAATAACAGGTATATTTTTTAAAATATTATCAACAAAAATCAAACCAATGCTAACATTTTTTGTAGTATTCAAAAGTACGTAAATGGCTTTGACCACTATGAAAAAAGCAAAGGCGATTTCCTTCAGACGAAAAAAATACCTCAATACTTGAGATTAGTTGCCAAAAAAGTATACATGTTATTGAATGTCGCTGAAATTTGGCTTGAATGAAAATTAACAGTTTCTAATTTAAAACCAAACTGTACCTTGAGCGCTTTCTTCATTTGCGGCATGCAATCGCAAACCAATGCTGACAAGACTTCCTTATCACTCAATCATACCTGTGACTAAAAATAACATTCAAATTTTTGTTGGGTAAAGCTTCAACTTCAAGACAGTGGAGAGTTTCCAATTTAAAATCAAACTGCACCATGAGCGCTTTTTTTGCTTTGCAGCATGCAATCCCAGTCCTTCAAATATCGTGTGTTCGCCCTACGGGGAAAAGGTGGTTTGGAATCATCCAGCAGACAAGCGCTGTCCTATACAAAATTGTACCTGCGTGGACAGACGTTTGGAAGACCATTGTCCCAATTATGTAATAGAATTATTTCACTGTCTCGATGATCACAAGGAAGTAGTGTCCACTGGTGAAATCGACGAACAATACAAACCATGCTGTCCAAAGTACCAATGCCGCTGTAAAGAATGCAACCAAATCAAACACACATGCCCAAATGGTTATATTCCAAAAGCTTCGTTTGATGGATGTTGCAATCAAACCACTTGCGAGTGCAACTCCTGCCTCGATGACGACGGAAAATATCTTTCAATCGGAGAAACATGGTGGAAAGACAACGGAACCGGGTGCAATGTAACGTACACGTGCAAAAAAGACAATATCCATAACAAATGTTTCAGCGAACCCTTCCCAATCGTATGCAACGAACCACCAAACTGTGAATCTTACGAAAGCAGACGTGTGGTGCAATACAATGAGAGTTTTCCTGATCCTGATGGATGTTGCACTGAATACGAATGCACTTGCAACGAATGCCCCTCAACCTATGTACCACCTCCAAACAATATTTACGGTCCGTATGAAGTCATAACAAACTATTCCAATCCTTGTTGCCCCACATGGTTTGTACGTTGCAGTGTTTGTATTCGAGATGATGGACATGTAATGCAAGTCGGAGAGTCTTTTATAATGGTAGGTGATGGCGGCTGCCTTGTCATGTACTCTTGCACGAACCGCCGTCCAACGGAAAGTCCAGACAATTGTTTTGTTCTCAAAGAAGTATCACCAAGACAGACGTGTCGTAGCAAAGCACAGTACGAGACAAACCATTGCAACTCAACGTATCAAAACGCTGGGGAAGTGATCTATGACTCGGAGAAGACCGATCCGAATCCGTGTTGCCCAGAGTATGTTTGTGAGTGTAAGAACATTAGCGAATTGAATGAAGTTTGTCCTGGGAAGTTAATCAATCATGAAATATGCAAACAGCAGGGGAGACAGAACATCCGCTCCGACGCAATACCGTCGACTTACGGTTGTTGCATGCAGCCTTCATGCCCCTGCTACGATCAACCAGAACTTGATAAACACTGTCCCGGATCATCAACTGAATGCGATTTCGGTGAGCACCTTGTCAAGAAACCGAAGGACGGAGAGTGTTGTCCAGACTATGTTTGCAATTGCTCTGCTTGCCCATCCGATTACCAACGTTACCCTAACAGGAGTTTGGCGCCCTACGAGATATATGTGGAAAGCGAGTACTATCGTCAGAAGTGCTGCCCGAAGTACGAAATAAAGTGCAATGACACCAGTAAATGTCCAGTGACAGTATGTCCTGAAAATTACAAATCGACAGAGACTGGTCACATGGACCCAGACACCAACAACTGCTGTCCCAAATACAAGTGCACCTGTGACGTTTGCATTCTGAGCAACGGGTCTGCTGTTGATCTCGAGGCATCGTGGAAAGAAAGCGTCAACGGTTGTTTAGTGACGTGGACATGCACGAAGGAACGAGTAGAACCTGAGTCAACTGAAGCTTTTTCAGGGTCTTGCTACAAGCCTGAGATCACTCGTGACCCGAGACCTTACTGCAAGACTGAAAAAGCGTTTGAAAATGCAACTTGCAGCGTTTATACAAAAGTGGCGCCATTTTCCGGCGACGTTGATCCTGATCCGTGCTGCGATGACTTCGAATGCGTCTGCAAATCCTTGGAGCAACTGAAGACGTTGTGTCCGGCCCAGGTCGAAACCTGCCCAGAATATAAGAAGAAAACTGAAGTCGGCTTTGCTCACGACACCAGCGGCTGTTGCCCTCAGTATGCTTGCCATTGTGAGCCGGACAAGATATTGGAAGAGACTTGTGAACAGTGGGACAACTACACTTGTCCCCATGGATACGAACGTTATCAGGTGAATTGAGAATTGTT
>JGI24022J15233_10007045_pt1 | contig 12325 bp, 7 predicted proteins | sample Ectturendosymbi2_FD_15233 | JGI IMG/M metagenome (IMG submission 15233)
AGTGGACGCGGACGTCAATTTAGTAGATTTTTGTGCGGAACTAAACTGGTAAGTCGCACCCGACCCGTTGTAATCGAAACAATAGGTTATCCGATTTTTTGTCATGGATACTTAATTTTTTGTCATGGATAATACAGAATAATAGTGTGTTTATCACTAATGCGCTGCGGGCGGGTTACAGGCTGTTAACTTCGTTCAAAGTAACAATGGACAGTAATATTGATCCAAAACATTTTTCCGACATTACCAAGTTTCATCAAGTTTTGAATTGTGTTTTTGCTTTAGAATCAGTACTTGCAAACATTTGAAACTTTTACGAAAAGCTCTCACAAAAAACGAGAAGATGAAGTTTTGATAGATACGATCATTAGTAATTATCTCTATCTACTCACATATATTTACCATTTTAATCGTTTGTAACTATTCTAGGGGACGTTTAGGAGAAACTTACTGTTCACCCACTCACACAGGTGTCACAAGAGCTGCTTTACACTGTTCATTACCAAGGAGTTTGTCAAGAACCAGAATGCGATCATTGTCAGGTGAGGTTTGTAAATTTGTCTTCGAAGTATAACTTCGTATTTTCAAATAGACTCTACTTTGATTGCTACTTTCACTTTGCATAGGCTAAATGTTATCGTAAACTCACGTGCAAGACGAAGCGTGCTGAAATTTTTGCTGAACAAATCTTGAACAAATAAAATCAATATATCAGCAACATGTGAAAACAACAGAGTAGGAGTGCTGGGTAGCCTCTGATTGTTTGTGCCCAACGGAAACCGAACGTTCAACTTTTATATGTTACATATAAAATGATAAATTTCTATATGTTATACTAAAGTTTGTCCATTCGTGAAGCTTCAGCCTCTTTGAGTTTAGACGCTTTGCTGTCGGTTCAGGTTTGCTTGGATGATGCAATAGACTACAGTAGTTAAGGCTGATTGTTCTACGACTTGGTTAGGCTTGTAGACGTCGTGTTTCGTCGGGAGCAGGGGCGGATCCAGGGGGGTAAGATTGGGGCGATCGCCTACCCTAAAACCTAAAAAAGTAACTTTATTCACCATGATATTGTACAATTCGGAAAATAGCAATCGCCAAACAAGGCCATTTTGCCGTCCATTGTTTTGTCACAGCAGTGTTGTGAAGTATACTTCATCATACAGTAGTGAACTCGTAATGAGACTTGACTTCCAAATATTACTGAAATCGCCCTCCCCAGCATTATTGGCTGCATCCGCCCCTGGTCGGAAGTGAACACTTATTGCAGGTAACATATATATGGCTGGGTGTGATACCAGTGATGCTTGTGGTATTGGTATATTTACAGATGATCCATTTTAAAAGTTACTTTTTGTCGTGAGATTTACTTTTCTATCTTGTTCTGCAGTGCATCGCTTCTATCACGAGGAGGTTGTGGTTGCCCAGCCCTGATAATATCGAAGTTGACATAAATTGCAATTTGGCAGGTACTTTTTTTAAAACACTTTTTGAACTTCTGCGATGCAAATCCATTAAAGAAGTAAACATCAAACATTCTATGGCTTAGATTGATGCCGCCGATATGTTTTAGAAGTCTATGTTTTATTTTAATTGATAAGAAAAATATATTCCAAATTTAACATAAAAACTTGGTTTCAGGACTCAAAGATAAAAACCGGATTTCTGCTGACGATGTTTGTTCTGCGTTTTCTTTTTACTAACTTCATGTACTTCAAAATATTTCCCCACAAACAATTAAAACAAATTCCATTCCTCAAATGACAACGGCCTTATTTATTACAGACAGTGCGTTTCGCATTCTATTTAGTGAAAAACAACATTTTCAGCAATTAATTAATGCGTAAATATGTGCAAGAATAATAATAGATAAGCATAAACAACTTTATATAATGAGTACCTCAGGGTCTATGTTACTGGCACAAGAAACTGAATCTTTGTGTGTTCCTCAATACGATTTGTTTTTGATTTTTTTTTTGTGTGTAGCATCAGCTGCTGGTGACTCCTGTCAGAGACTGTCGGAAGCACTTGATGCACGATGATGTTGATTTTTCTGCCCTAACCTCCTATATTTTGAATAAAAGAGAGAAGCTTGCAAAACGTNTTTTGGTCATGTTTTCCTTATTTCACCAATTTCATAATTGCAAAATTTGTTTAACTTTTGGAAGCTTCTCTCTTGTTGCGTCGTAGATCGGGATAAAATATCAATGATATGTTCTTTACTGTGAGACAGTTCGTTAAATAAATTATTAGTCATTTTAATCACGTAAACGACTTGAAATTATAGACACTAGACACTGTGTTTTGAAGTCAATCAATGACAAAATGCATTTTCACTCAGGCGGTTCGGAAGTTTGCATTGGCGAATGCAGCTTGAAAGTTGCACAAACAGATGAAAAATTCAATGACGTTGTAGTGGATCCAGGTCACCCTAAGCTTTTGGTACACAAAAACAAAAGACCGCACATGTATGACTCTGAGGTTAAAGATTTGTTCGATCATTTCATCGTAAACCACAATAGGAACTACAGGTAAGTTGATTAAGGGTCTCATGAGTTGCTTTGCATATTGATAAATCATCAATTAAAATTATTTGATCAGCTCAGAAAAGTTGATTAAAATTTTAAATGAATTCCAACAACTTAAGATGTTGACTTAAGCAGCAAAGTTGTGTCAACTATTTCATACTTTTCTATCCTAGATCTCAACAAAAAATTTATGTTTTTCTATTTCAATACTGTTGGGATTGATAACGCAAGTTGGATAAATGTTGCAGGCTCTTTACATAACTTTGCATAGTTACAATTTATCATCTGGTTTTTCTTCGGTTGCTAGGAAGAAATCAGGAAAATTAGAAAACTCGTGTACCTGTGTTTTAATCATCAGTCACGTTAATCATTGCATTTGCAGTGCCAATCCCATACATCAGCTAATCGATTAATAAAGCGTTGGTGAATGGTAACTTTATATAAAGACAGGACATAGACATTTGACCTGCAGGTATAGTTCATACTTGCTATGAACGTTACAAAAGGAATGCCATTTGCAATACTTCAACCAGGCAACATGAAGACCCGGAAACCTATAGAAGCAGATACGAAATCTTTTACAAGAACCTCAAAACTTCAGTAACTTTAAACGAGGCTGAGAGAGGCACCGCAGAGTACGGAGTGACGAAGTTCATGGACTATTCAGGTGCGTTTGCAACAAATGCACAAACCTGGTTCACTGAAAGTTGCGGGGCTCCGCTGTAAACATTGAAACATCCTTGGCGTTGTTTTGAACAGGATTGAAAATCTAGCGCTGTGTTTGAAATTGAAACTATTTTCGGTTTATGCCAACGTAGAAATCTCAAAATTTCGCCACGGGATTAACGAGCGTTGCTTTTAAAAGCGTGTAATTTTTTATGAACTCTTAGAAATTTCGGAATATTTTGATTAGAGCGTTAATTAGTTTGTGTAGCTCATTAAAGAGCGTAAGAAGTGTTCAAAAGAAACTTTCTATAAACTATTTTTATTGCAGAAGCTGAATACAGAAGGTTTCTTGCACCTGGTTTCGCTGATCAAATGGGAGAAATGCCAACCGTTATGTTCGATGAATTAGATGCGAACAATCTTCATGATTTTGTTGATTGGAGGGAAAGAGGAGCAGTTACTCCTGTTAAAAACCAGGTAAATGCCTAAACACGATATGCCAAGCTGCCAACAATGACGTGCTGCTTAGCCAACCATCAAGCATTTAGAATGTATAGTGATAAAATGGGGGTTTGTACTTGTTGTAAAACGCGTCTTCAACAAAAGTAATCGTTGAACTTTCAAACACTTTGTGATACAAATGAATAAAACTTTGAAGCAATTCTGCGAAACCCTTTGTTGTTTGTTGGCAAAGAACTGATGACTTGGTACATTTCATGAAGACAGTGGTTCTGCTGAATAAGGAAGCATTGTTGCCGGAAGGAAAAGCGCTTTGTCACCAGAACACAAGACCTTCCCTTTCTGATTACTTCAGTCGATATATTTGTTCACGACTTGTGCAACGTGTTGATTTTGTCGATTGTAAATACTGAGTTGCAAAAGACGCATTAAACAGGTTCTGGTCGGACTGGCAAAAAAGCTTCAACTATTTCGTCACGTTTCTACGTTGTTCTTCAACTTGCCTGCAAACATTACAGCATTTCGTGTATTTCAGCGCCAATGCGGCTCCTGTTGGGCATTCTCGACCACCGGTAACATCGAAGGCCAGTGGTTCTTAAGACANGGAAAGCTTTGGTCCCTTTCCGAGCAAGAGTTGGTCGACTGTGACGGATTGGATGATGGTTGCAACGGCGGATTTCCTGGAAATGCTTACAGGAGCGTTGAGCGACTGGGTAACAAACCAGTTTTTCTTTACTCTGTTTTGACTCCACATCCTGAAACAGCACAAAAACGTTAAAGTCGGGTAAAGTTGTTAGTATTTTATAATCTTTTGCGGAATACCTGTGGGGGAAGAAGTTTCCGCTGATGGTTGAAAGTGAAGCCGTTTCTCAATGAAAAGATTGAAAATAAATAGAAAATATTTTCGGTAAAAGTTTTTTGTTATACTCATGTCCAAATGCAATTTAACCTTGTGCACTTCCTTGCTTTTTAAATCATGTTAATCTGTTTGAACCGTAAGAGTGACTAAATGGCAAAATATAAAGAGGATTTATAGCTTACTGACGACGTTATGAAATGACGTTGAAGTAGGCCTATTCTTCCTTGTTAGCAAATTTAACGCCATTTGATAATTGCAAATGTTCAACAAACTTTCTTTTTATACATTTAAACAAATATGTTTATGAGCAGGAGGTTTGGAAACAGAGCAAAACTATCCTTACGCAGCGCAAGATGATCCGTGCGCGGTGGACCGGTCTCTTTTCAAGGTTTATGTCAACAGCTCTGTCGCATTTCCAACGGATGAAACGTATCTGGCTGCAGCTTTGATGGATTTCGGTCCAATCTCTACTCTCATCAATGCTTACGTCATGATGGTAAGTTACAAGATTCGTTGACAGTAGGCGAGCAAAGATAACTTACGTCTTCACTAACAACACTGCATTCAAATGTATTTTTCTAATTAATTTTGTAAATTTGGGCGTTTTTTATGCAATTTACAACAAGGATCATGCGCCGCAGAGTAGGGTATGTTTTTTTGTTGTCGAATGCCTTTAGACAGCGATTGCTGGCAACTAGCGTTAGTGTTCTCACTGCGATGGAACTTGCTTTTCAAAATTGTCTCTTATGTCAAAGATTAGGGAAACTTACTTTATCATGTCGAAAAAGCTTTGGCCGATTTTGGTGTGTGATCAACTTTTGACAAGTCTTGATTGTTGTCAAGGTAATAAGAGCCAATTTTTTGTAAACTACTTTTGATTGTTTAACATTTTGCCATGAGACCTAATGTAAGCAAAAACCTTGTACATATTTTCTCTGCAATTGATAATAAGGTTAGAAAACTGTTGATCGGCATTCCATTAATGATTTAGTTTTTTTACGACATTTATTTACCAAGCGATTTAGCGATTCTACACCTAAGAACGTTGGTGCCGTATCTCGTAATAAAAACATTTTTTATTCTAAGTTAAAAAGTAACTTCGTTACATCTTCAAAATGAAGGGTGTTTCAAAATATTTGTCATTTTAGTCGTATAAATCAGCTTAACAACAAAGTCAAGGCGTGTGAAAGCAAGCGGTCTTAATATTTACCGGAACAAGATTTTTTCACAAGAATTTGATTTAGGAATTCAAATTTATCTGGGTTTATGAACAATTTCACAAGTTTTAAATATTCGCGCTGTTTGTGACGTGACAAACATCAAGATCCGGTCTGAGGCTTCGCGCAAATGATTCCTGAATTTTCTCAATGATCTCTTCCGAAGCCGGTCAGTATCTTTTGTTGCATTGAACTAAATATGGTGCTCACTGCAGTGCAACACAACGTCTTTTTTGGAAGTATTGCACAAAATTAGTCCATTACAGTTTTTGGATTGTGAGTGAACGTGAAGAATACTTTTCCACGTAGTGTAGATTTGTTATGCTTGATGAATGCAATGGTTATGGCCGAGGAAATGATATAGACTTTTAATAGGAGATAATAGCATTTCCTAAAATATTTGTTGCAGTTAAGAAACCAAAGAGGTCTCCAAATGAATCAATTTTATAATACATTTATACAAAAATTCATGTTTCAAACTGTGCACTGACATTATCTCGTACTGAAGCAAGAATGAAACGTTTTGGTTTGAAAGGTACATTGCTGATGTTTCTGATTTTAGTTTTACAAGGGAGGTATTTCGCATCCCTCCAAAAATATCTGCAACCCACAGAGTCTTGACCACGCTGTACTGTTTGTTGGATACGGGACGGGTAAGTTTCTCATGACGTTCCATATTCTGACTGGCTTGCTACTGGGCTGCTAACAAAAATTCGTGTTTGTGTAAATATTAGAATTCAATCAACATTGATTCTTTCTGTTTTCAGTTTTATTTAAAAATAGTTAAGGGTTCAATTACATTTAATTACATCAACTATTTTTTATAAATGAAATTAAACTATGATTGTCTGGACCCGATTCTTTCAACTGACTTCAAAACAAAGATTCACAGTACTTAACAGTGATCTTTCTGGACCTCTTGGTACTTTTGGCTGTTTTATTAAATAGTTGAACGTTCGGAAAACGCAAAAATGTTGAACAACGTCCAACAAAGAAACGTTAAAAGATGTTTCAGCAAAATCAAAATTTTTTTATTTGCGCGCAGAGAATGAAACTCCATACTGGATCATAAAAAACAGCTGGGGAACTGACTGGGGCGAATCAGTGAGTTGATTGCAGTTGACCGTTATGTAGCATTATGCTTTATTCGTAATGTTGTCACTGAACCACTACATTGAAACCTGTATAAACATTTTTTGTTACTAAGGCCTATGAAAGAAAAGTTTATCTGGTAATGATGATTCTTGCGTTCAAATGTGATGCGGACACCAAAGACGATGACAACAAATTTACTATTTTGTTGTAATAACTGAAATTTACAGAAAAGTGGAAATTGTAATCAATTCCAAAGAATACATATCTTATCTTGCGTAATTCCAAACAATATAAAAGTTATTTTTTGAAATAAGTTTTTGAAATTTCATTGCTTTTATACACAGGGCTATTATCGCATCTACCGTGGTGATGGATCGTGTGGAGTCAACTTGCAAGCCACATCCGCTGTTATTGACTGACGGGTGTGAAAGCTAAAGGACAGAAAACTGACGCCGCCAGAAAATGCTTCATAGTTGCTTCACATCTACATTTCAACTCAGTTTTTTTGAACATCACTGAAAATAGAGTGAAACGTTTGCAGGCATGACGTGTCAGAATTCACTTTCACTGTTTTGTGTCAGTTTTGTTGCAGGTTGTGGAAACTCTACCTGAGTTGCATCTTTATTCACAAATGAAATTTTTTATTCACAAATGAAATTAATTTTTTGTGAGACTCGACAGCATCTCATGCTCAGTTGATTTCTACAAAAATTCCAATTATTCAATACTTACTTCAATTCAATGTTTACGTTTTACAGAGTTGATTTAGTAACTGTCAATAAATGCTATGAAAAACGTTCAAGCGAACTTCGGTTGTTTTGATTCTTGTAGAGATTTTTCTGATATGAAACTATTGTTGCAACCTCTCCGGTGGTATTGCGTTGAATGTGTGATTCACCACGAACGGGATGTGCGTGAAGAATAACACCATCATATGCGTAGCGCGAGCAAGCAATAGTAAGAGAGATTGCGAGCATGGTCTCTATTGTTGCTTGCTGCCACGGTGCGAAGCTTTGCGCACATGCCGCTCGGGATTTCCGATCGCAACACTATAGTATGACTGTTTTAATACTAACTTCTAACTTAAGGCATTTCAAGGTTTATCTGCTTGTGTTCAGATTTCTCCCATTTGAAAATAAACATACACTATAAAATTCGGACATTATGCCTGTAGACTGGTTGCATAAATCTTTGAAATAGGTGTCTGATCCTATTGTTTTGTTCTTTTTCCTTAAAATGCTTCTCTGTAATATTTAGACCCGCTACTCAGAAAAATATCTTGGAAAGATTTGTTTAATTTTTCGTTCTGTGTTCCTAACAGAGCTCTGCCTCAAACTTCCCTGAACTTTGCAAAAACGTTTCTACAAAACGATACACATTCTCACATGTTTGGATTCACTTACGTTATTACACAACATGAACCTCACAGAAGATGTTGTAAACAGAACGCACAAATGCGGTTCGTCGATTCTCAACTGTCTAGTGTGGAAAACGCTGTAGTGGTATCAGGGGGGTAACGAGGTTAGATGGCGTCCGGGACAAGAAGCAAGTTTGGCGCCCCTATGTTCGAACCTGACGTCTTTCGGAAGCAAATACGCTGTAGTGAAGAAAGTATTTGTGACATTGTTGTGACTTGTCGGCGCCCCCGCAGTGATTCGGCGCCCGGGGAATTGGCCCCCCTTGCCCCTCACTCGTTACGCCCCTGAGTGGTATAAAAATTAAGCCCTTTAATCACCCAAAACATCTGAGTAAATATGATCATGCGTACGGGTCATAACCAGCAGAACTGACGATATCCAGGAGATCATTTACAGCAGTGTTTGATGCGAAACCTCACTGTGGTGAGACACTGCACTTTGTGCAAACAACACCGCCTATAAACATCAGTGGCATAATGTTGTTACAGTATTTGTTTCACAGATCTTACAGGAATAAGCCATACAACAGCTGATGATGCTTGCATTATCGAGATTAAGACCCAAAACTTTTGTCACGCCAAATGGAACAAAGGGTTGCAACATATTCTGTGCATATTGAAATGATATCGGGATGAGCTTGTCAGTAGCTGCAAATACTTTAGCTGCTGTTTTCCATGAGCCCGCTGCAAATTTGCTCAAGCCCAAGATCTCGTTCAACAACATTATTTGCTACTCCCACAGCTTCACCCACTAGTATCCATCCTGCGAAGTTGTGCCCGCAACACAGTTTGAAAGTTGCTTTCTTGATCATGACTGCACTGCCACTTCTGTGTCACAGAGACAGACAAGCAGGCTATATCACAAAGCATAGGTTACTAATATTACCAAATGTCCAAAAACAACACAAGAACGCACCAACCATGCAAGTCCTGCTTCTCGTAAAAGCTGCATCACGCATCGTTTTTGTTACTCTCGTTGTAGCTGAAGTGCTGGGGAGAAATTTTACTCTATCATTTAGTGGAAACATTCCATAAATTCATCTTTTAACGAAATGCTATGTGCAAGACAAAGCGACATTATGGAAATGTACAACCGAATTCCTCAAAACTGCATAAATATGAAAATAGCTTCACATTCTGCGCTGTTCACGGGGTCATAAGAAGCATCAAATTAATCTATATATATATTTTCTCAATTTAACGCGTTTTTCTGGACATTTATCTCTTTTCAAGTGGTATTTCAAGCTTTATTCAAAAGCAGGAAGCAACACAGATCTTTTTACCACAGACGATGCATTTTTCATTGAACATCACGGGTTTATTTTACTGATCTTACAAAACAATAATTTTCCAACATTGTGGCAACGGGTAGTAAGTTCTTCGTTTTGTTTCTCTTCAGGATTTCAGCAGTTACCCCATGGATAGCAATCAGAGATTTATTCACTTTTCCATAGCATTTGCAAGTAATGTGTACAGATATATTAGTGTTTTTTGAGTTCCTTCCTTTCCAAACTTAATGTTTGTTGTCAGTGGCCAGTTGCGTAACTTTTGTTTCCATTACAAACTTTCCCGGGCTCGAATCCACAACGAGAATCTAAAGCNNCGGTCCCCAACCTGGGGTTCCCGGACCCCTGGGGGTCCGAAACAACATTTTCAGGGGTCCGAAATGCAATTTGAGAGTGCGAGTTTATATGTTCTTGGATGTGCGCTTTCCAAAGGAACCGAGATTTAAGATAGGTTGCAAGCGCTATTACTCAAAAGAACAATATCCATCCTAATTATTCCAGCTAACGTTACTAACTTTAAATTTAAATTCTAAATGCGTGCATTGCTATTTCTGTTTCACGCTGCAGTTACCACGCTAAAGATTGCCGGTGATGTGATTGTAAGCGCATTGTGACGTTTAAATGCTTAGGGCGAAATTGTTTGATGCTACAGAACTCGAAAGTTTTTGGTGTTCAACCAAGCATATTTACTAGAAATTGAGCAAAAAAGGCCTATCTATTCCACTGCCGGTTGCAACATTACGTTTGTGCGAATCTAGATTTTCCTCTCTACTTTATTTGAAAAACAAGTATCGGAATCGTTTGAAACCATCGAACAATTTGCGCGTGGCTCTGAGCAAATGTGTGTCAAGGTATGAGCGGATAATTTCAAGGAAGCAGCAACAAAAAGTCACTAGATTTGTTTCTAGAGAGCAGTGATGTATGAAAGTTAAACAGTACAACTGAGTGTTTTCTGTTGTTTTGTCAGTAGACCTACGTGTTACGAGTAGTACGTTTTAAAATGAAGATGTTGCAAAATCGGACTGTTTTTGTGATTTCTACACTTGTTTCAAAACGAGGGGTGCGAATTCCACTTTATTTTTATGAAAAGGGTGCCAGGTTCAAAAATGGTTGGGAAACTATTATCTAAAGCCTCTCTCGAAAAAAGCTTCTAAGACAAGACCTCGCAGGTTAAGTCTTTCAACATAAACAAGAAAATAAGCTATGATTCAAATTTTTGCTTTCTTTCCAACCCCAAAAAGCATCGAAAAGATTATGCAAAACATTGCGCCAACTTTGTGCTCATCCATTACAATTTCGTGGTTAATACCTCCGAGCTGGTTGCAATTTTCGATGTTTAATAACACGGAAAATGGCGTTCTGATTTCAGCGTTGAGGAAAACCAGACGAGGCGAGAAACAGCAAAAATTCCGTCACTTCATTGCGTAAAAAAGATGTGCGAAGCGAAAATACAAGATACTACGAATACATGTACAAAGCCACAAAACCTAAAATAAAAGATGGACATAGAGTGATTAACAAGAAATTAAAAAATCAGACGGCCTTACACAAGCAGAATTGCTTCCATACAAGCTCACAATCTCCTAAAATGGAACGCTTTTTTAACCAGGGTAGGTAATGCCGAGAAAAGGGGCTGTTTGTAATAAATGAGTGCAAAGAAACGCGGATTTGAAATTTTTAGTGAATAACTTTAGATTTTCCCAAAAACGTCAGTTACATTTCACGTTTTTACCGGAAAGTCGTTTTTCGTTACAAGCGATCCTGTTATCCCAAAAGAAACCATATTGGGTTTTTGATGATTCAGAAAGGATTACTTCACTGACAGGACTGTAAAGAGAACGATTTGGTGATGACAAGCAGCATCATGCAACAATCACAAACTAAAACATCAAGCAGTAGTTATAGCCTGTTTGAAAACACGTGGCAAAACACAGGTACACACCAAATACCGATTGGTTTTGTGAAAATTTGCAAAAACGCTTCCTCATAATTTCGTACGAAACCGGATGTATCTACAGGCAATACCAACAGGAATGTAGGTAATGATGTAACAAAACGCGCCAACAGAAGCATGATAGTCGGTTGGAATACTGACGTTAAATTAGGGATTTTCTTTTAATCGTTATTTGGTTTGTTTTGGGCATACATAAAGTAATTACCCGAAAAACATTTTTGTAAGTAGCCAGATGTGATCTTATTTGCAAACCATGTCACCGCATCAAAATTAAGGATGTGCATTATGGAACATTTAGAGGTATCGGAATATTCCGGAATCTTTATTTCAAATCGAGAATATCGAAATGTTTTCCGGAAAAACTTGTTGGATATGAATATCAGCATATCGACTTTTCATTTATGAATATTTTATGTTTAAAAATGAACAACACCATTAAAACAAAACAGAAAAACACAAATCTACAGCAACTTCCTATTGGATTTCTAGCGTTTGTGGTTGCAACATTATTGCCAAAAAAGTGTTAATTAATTAATCTATTAATTCCCGAGGGGATTACTTATTTAATCTGTTGTTTTAGGCCATAACTTTTGAACCACAAACCCCAGATAGCCAATCAAGGGCTCTGAAAATACGGATTTTGGCCTATGTTTTTAAAGAAACAAACAACAAATTAGCTTTTGGGGTTGGGGCTCACGACCCTATAGCAGGGTTGTACATGGGACATATTTATCTGTACCGTTCCCATCCCATAGCAATTTATGCCTGTCCCATCCCATGGGATTCCCATTACATTATTATAATATTAATATGGAATACAATTCAATAAAAATTATTAAATTTATGA
>JGI24022J15233_10007046_pt1 | contig 12323 bp, 9 predicted proteins | sample Ectturendosymbi2_FD_15233 | JGI IMG/M metagenome (IMG submission 15233)
GATTTTTGTGTTTAGAATTTTTATCGCTTTGTTTCTACCTTTGTGATACTTCACGGACGTGTTTGGTCACCAACTATATCATTGGTGCGCTTGGAAAACGCGCTGGAAAATGCGTTTTTTTCCAATTTAGAAGGCATGCCTGATGCTGTGGTACTGGGTTACTTTTGACGCAAGGACTGTAGTGTTGTGTGGCTAAGTCTTCTGGTGGCTAGAATTGCATTCTGATTGAAAGCCAAGGCTTAGCCTACGTTTAGCCTTGTCTATTCCAATATTTGCAAAGACTGCAGTACAGGTAAGTACAATTCAATACTCTACAGTGAAAAGTACAGTTGTTAATGCAATAATGTGTTTAGGCTATAACTGCAGGGCGTAACGAGGGGAGCGTAATTCCCCGGGCGCCAAGTCTGAGTCACTAGGGGGCCACCAAAAAGTCCCATCAGTGTCACAAGTACTTTCTTCGATTCAGAACATTTGCTTCTGAAAGAGCTCAGTTTCGAACATGTGGGTCGGTGCCAAACTTGCTTCTTGCCCCATGTGCCAAATAACCTTGTTACGCCCCTGCAACTGCATTATCTCAAAGTGCTGCTGAGGTTGAAAGAACTTTCTTCCGCTTGAATAACAAGTTACAATAAAAACAAGCTGAGGGATTGTGTAGTTGTGTGCACTTTGGAAGCAGATTGTGTAGGGAAATGTAGGGATTTTTCATTCTTATTGTAGGGAAATCTTGTTGATATACTATATCAACATATATCATATAGAGTGACAACACTGGGTCAAACCGAAATCTGAATAAAGCCAGCGCTGCATATGATGAAAATCATGCTTTCTTAACATTTACTGCTTCGGCAACGCATTTCTTATGAAGCACAATGCATCAATTGTGGTTTGTGGAGTCGTTTAAAGGAGATGTGGGTTTGTAGCAAAGAAAGTCCACATGCACTGATTGAATGCCCTTTGTTTGTTTGTGCTTCTAGTTTTACAGAAGAATCGGGCTGGATACTGGGTAGTAAGCTTCATAAAAGAGTGTGAAGATTTGCAGGGCGTTAAAAAGTGTAAAACTCATTGTTAGTGTTACTTTCTTATCTGGTTAACCGACAGCAACAGAAATATATCTGGGTATCATATAGCAAAAAAACTCCCAGTTATCCTGTTAACTGTTTAGAAGAATTAATAGGGCTGCTTACACTTGACAAGACCTGAATAATGCAACCTTACTGTACTAGCCAAGGTAGTTAGTTGATGCAAGCTCCTGTTTTTTGTTTTGGTCACAAACAGAAATGTTTTTGAAATGACTTAAAAAATTAGTCATTTTGGTCAGAACGTCTGAAAATATAGAGGTCAGTGAACACTTGCTAGTTATGACGAGTTTTGACACAACTGTTTGACAAATGGCTAAAATATTTCAGTGACCAAAATGTCACAGCAAAAATAATGACTGAAATGTCTCAACAAAAAAAAACAAAACGGGGTGCAATGACTGTCACATTTGATTTGTTTACAAACAGTACAGCCTGTTTTTTTGCAACTGTCACCACTGCAACCAACTGTGTTGGACTGGTCAGTGCTTGCTGGCACATCTTTCTTTGAACCACCCCAATATATTGAAAGTGTTGACTTTGTGTTCGTACTTGGTTGTGAAATTGTGGCTCAAATGAAAATCATTGTTCTAGAAATACATTGTTGTTAAAAACTTCTCCCGCATGTTACAGTTAAAGAAGTTCTAAAACTATTCTAACTTTTGCCTATGTTAGCTTGTCAAATTGTGGCTCAAAGTCATTGTTTGAGAAACATACTGTTGTCTAAACATTCTGCCAAAGGTAATTATGTAAATTTTTGAAAATTAATTTAATTCTATCATCTGCTACACTGTATTATTGTCAAATCATGGTTTGAATAAAAGGTTATTGTTTGGGATATGTAATTTTTTCAAATATTTAGATTCATCCATATAGGAAACCGGTAAACTCTTGTGAAGATGATACAAATAAATATTTGACAATTTTTTATTGTCTAAAAATTGTAAAAGAATGTTATTTTTTATGGAAATGTAACTTTTATGTTTTATAATTTAAAGATTTTGTAGGTTCAGAACTATGAAAGATATCAAATTGGGAAGGTTTCAAAGCTAAATTTAATTCCGACAATGAATAGGTCTTGACAAAAATGATGCACTACAAACAATCAGCATTCATTTGTTGCAGTTGGATTGCATCACCAAAAGTTCAAAACTAGTCAGATGACAAGTCAAGGTACCTGTAGCTTCAAATATCCATAGAGTTCACTGGCTGAGATGACTCATTCATTGCTTGTTCACCTTATTGTTATATTGGGGATGTCATGAATGTGCTTTGTGATTGTCTTTAATCTCATGTGTCTCAGTGACTATGTGACATAGTTGTGATCATCACACTACCAAATTCATTTTTTAGTGAAAATTATAAGTCTTTTTGGTGATCCTGTGTAATTCCTACTTTTTTGCATATTGCAGCAAGTTCTTTGCCACCATGGAATACTTTTTCAACTGACTGTTTTTGCATTATGTTGCATGCTCTTTAACTGCTGTCTGTTCATTTGGTGAATGTTAGTCGACACTTTCAGTGAATCTGTTTTATTGTGTACCTGAGTCAAGTGTTGGCGCATGCAACATTGGTGTTTTTATTAGCACTTGTGTTATGAACTGTACGATTAAACTAAATATGTAATTTAAAAATGAAATAGCCTAGTTAGACAATACTGTAACATAAAGAAATAATTGGATTGCATTTGTAACAAATTACTTTGTTTTTATCCTGCAGTATTTATTTCAGTATAACTCATGCTATAAAAGATATTGATAAAAATGCAGCAAAACCACACTTCTGCAACACCCCGGACATTGTTAGAAAATTTAATACTCAATAGTGATTTGCTAAGTACTATTAAAGCTAAACACAGTGTTGAGAGAAAATTGGATGATGTGGATGAAAGTTTACAGAAGTCAAGCATACAGTAGGTGAAATTTTAAGAATTTTTGTTTGAATAAAGGGATAAGCAACTTCATTTATTGAGTTTCATTTTAAAATGTTCTTGATTATTTAGTGTATGAAAACACTTAAATCTTAGTTCGAAGCACTTGGTTTTTACCAGTGTAACTCCAACCTATTTTGGTGCTATACTCTAGTTTCATAATAATATTCAGTTTTATCGAAATACCCAGTAAAAGAAAACAGAAACAAAAATAACACTTAAACATAATCAGGTTATATATATATATATACAGGTGGAAGAATTCCATGAACTAAAATTAACAAATACAGGTAAAATATATACAGTGGTGAGAAAAGTGAGTGGCATTACCCACAAGGATAGCAAGAGTAGCAAATCCAGTGTTTTTGTATGGTAAATAGCTAAAGGTATGAATGACATGCTCAAAGTGATGAATACAGATAAAATCCAACACAACGCATGCCAAAAACACTGATTTGTCCCATCCCAACTTGATTTTACTGAAAAATTAGCAAAATCGTTAGATGCAGCTTATGTTTTGGGATAAAAATAACCCTGCAGTATTGAAAGGGTTAAGATGAGAGGCAGCATCTCAGTTGCCATGGATTAGTACAATGTCATTCCTGAGCACTGGGAAAGTTCAAATAGTTTAAATAAAGCACTTCTGTTGATAACATCAACTTTTTATAGTCGTTCTAGATATAATTACATGTTATTGTTAATCACATGAAAAAAGCTTGGAAAACTGTAATATGCGAGTAACTGCTAGTGCCTTGTATTACCATGTAAATCAGGTTATTATTTCTAATATGTTTCATAGTTACTGTATATGTTCACAGTTCTGTATCTTCTTGATGCTATTGGTATGAAAGTAGATCCCCACACCACCTGATGATGGTGGCTACGGTGGAGTGATCTACTTGTTAGATATCACCATGTGCCAAAGCACAAATCTTGTGCGAACTGTTCCTACAGTTTGAGCAATCAGCTGTTTTGATAACCATAAGAAAAGTTTTGCAAAATTGTGAACAGTTCTGTTTTGTGTACATATATAAAATATATGAGTCCTGTTCATTTTAATAGTTTCTTTTAATGAGGTGTGGGAATGTTTTGATGATAAAAAAAACAAATATTTCTTTTCAAATGCATTACAGTCATGGTAAAGATTCCCACAGCAATTCATTTGTTACTCCTCGTACTGCATTGCAAGGTATCATAACATCAAGTGAAGTTATGAAAACTGTTGAGCCGTTGAGAAAACAACCCAGGCTAATAGTTGCTGCTATGGTTCAGTGAGTTATTTTTAATTATAAAATATTGCATATATGAAATTTCAAGTTTTGTGCACCTGGAGCTGTTGTTTTATTTGATTCCTTTTACTGTGTTGTGTTAAAATTGTGAAACTGAGTTTCTTATTCTTAATTTAACTTAATGCATGTGTGTGCAATGTACAGATTGCACTGAAATTTTCTGTTCCAATCAAAATTTTTTAAAGGAAACTTTTTTAGTTGCTGTATAGTGTGACTGAGAAAGACTAAAGTAAAAGTAAAAATTTTGGTAATAACATTTTTTATGCTTTGAGAGCAGCAATTTATATGTGCAAATAACTTTACTTTAACAGTGGTGATTCATCACCGCACCAAGTTTCACCTGTTGAAGCTCCAAGTCATTCTGTGTCTCAGTCCGAGAAAAATTATGCACATGGCAATAAGCAGGTGAACGTCGAAGATGTGCAGTTGGAAAGGTGATTTGCTTAAGTTGCTATCAAGAGACCTAATGTACAGCACCTGTTTAGTTTTCTTAATTTTTTCACATTCAGCATTTTTGTAGTCCTTTTTTCTAATGTTCCCCAATGTTTTTGCCCAGTTCACCGAAACACGGAAGGTCATCTGATTCCAGTGACGATTTCCAGAGTGCCAACACAGGTGACTAATTTTTTTGTTGTAAAAAGTTTTTCACCAGAAATTATCAATCTGGTGTGAGTTGTTTCCTTATCAAATGTGCTTTTTTCGAAGTAGTCCGTTGTAAAAGATGTGTCTGTTTTTGCAGATAAATCTGTCTAAAAAGCAACCCACCCTGGGTTGCAATGGAACCAGACACATGTCTGTGGCTGTGATGAAGTTAGACACACCTATCCCTGTGGTTCTAATGATGCTAGACCCACCCTCGTGGTTGTAGTTAAGTGGGGCAAATGGATGAGTTTTTCCAGGGTCTTCTATCAGCTGGGTACTCAAGTAAAGGACAAGTTTTTGTAAAACTGCAAGAGTTGCGCGGATGGTTTTACCCGTATTCGAACCAGGTCAAATGCTGTTGTATCACCCAAGTTTTGCATGCTAATAGTATTGCCTGAAATTTTATCTGTTTCAAACTAGATGAGATAATCTTATATGCAAATTGGTTGGTTGTGTGCGATAGGGAACACAGGTTTATCTTATCAGCCGCAGGGGCGATGACGGACTGAACACACCAACTGCAGTCTACTAAATAAAAAATGGAGAGCAAGTAAATCTTTTCTCTGTTCAGTAAATCTTTTCTCAAGTCCTATTGGTTCTCTAAATGTGTTGCAAAAATTGTTGGCAGTGCAATCCCATTTGGTAAAACCTATTTATGAGGTTTTTCAATATTTCTACCACTTGAAACATACAAGTACGATTAGATTCCACAGCGACAAGTACCTGAAAAAACGACTTTTTCTATCGAACAAATCTCCCGAAAAGTTCGGTACGAAAAACCACTGTCCATGCTGCCTTCATAGCAAACTTGCGATTGTTATGTTGTACTACGAAAAATATTAACGTCCTGAATCAGAAAAACAAAACGAACACGTTTTTTAAATCATGCTGTGCCATTACAACATTCACAACCATAATCGCCGAAACCGTGAGCAGATCCTTTTACTGGACGCGTTTAAAATTTAGAAAAAAGCTAGGGAACGCTGCCCGCAGTTGTTCGAACTGAGACCGCCAAGCATGTAAACGCAAACCATTTAATTCCGCACCGACCACACTCATGTTCGTGCAGCAGTACGCTTTTGCAAAACATCATGTGGGTAGTATGATGAATTTGGTGAAGACCCATGTTGGTTTGATAATGGTTTGCCGGTTTCGATTTTGGTTCGCCATTGTCTGTGTGAAGAAACTCGTCGCTGCTTCGGCTCCGGTAACATTTCAAAAATCTCTGCATTCACAGCGCTTGCAACAATTCCTCACCTTCTTCACACATTGAACAATCAGTCGTCCACCACTTCCAGCGCTCTCAGCCTCTTGAATAACTTGCGCAGCCGCGCGGCAGATCTCAAGAAGAAGATGCGGAAGAGCAGGTGGGTGTGAAAATACTTGTTAACACCGTCGTTAACAACGGATTGCAACTAGATTTCTGATCAGAATGATCTTTGACAATTGTACCATTACTTGGCGACTCAATTCTTAGCAGTTGCAATACAAGGGAAACCCAAACTCCCGATAGTCTGCGATCAGGTGAGGGTTGCACGAATCGCGGGAAGGCCTGTAGCCACGGGGAGAATTTGGAGGCAGTGCTCCTCGAATTTTTTTGCGCCTTGTGCCCCCCCAAATTTTGTTGTGCCCAGAAAAAAATTGTACATGTAATAAAACAAATTTTTCGCAGGTAACAACGTATTTTATCCCCCACACCTTGAAACCTGACTACAAGCCAGATGGCGGGCACGCTGCAAATGTAATGTTGGGTCGGTGAACAAAGAGGAATCTTTGAGCGGGTTAAGAACTGCTGACCCAGAAAACACACTAGTGCGAACGATGCATTCTATTCGATAGTTTATAAATGTAAGAACCACTGATGCTTTGCTGAACACTGTCCTGTTCTAATAGAGACGCTGCGGGCCATTATGCGATAGTCGTGCGATGTTGAATGACTTAACATTTTTACTTCGTCAAATCGTACCGTACATGATGTAGTGTTTTGGAAAATTAATTTATCACCGAAAGGACAAGCGGGTTAGGGCCAAGAGCGATTGTATCTTTGCAATTTTTCGCTGGTGCGTGACGGGCTTAATATTAATGTTCGCAGGACGGAAACACAAAATTCATCGCGGTTGTTTTTTTTTTTTACTCCAGTGATTCCCAAACTGTGGTACGCGTACCATTAGTGGTACGCGAAGGCCTTCAAGGTGGTACGCGAGACCATTCTCTTCTTCTACACAAAAGAAAACATTTTGCTTTTACTTACCGGGTTCTGTTAATAAATTCCTGCATTTTTGTGCACTTATTAGTTTCGAAAAATGGCCTTTATAATCTTTCACAGCCATTTTGTTCATGCGGCATTTGCGTCAAGCCTGGTTTACCAAACTTTTGATCGAATTATATTGGGTAGAATGAGTTTTCCTGGAACAAGGTGTTTTGAAGGTGGTACGCGGTGAAAAAACAGGACCCACAAATGGTGCGCGATCAGAAAAGTTTGGGAACCGCTGTTTTACGCTCATCAATCCCCGGGTGCTGTTGTTTCGCTACTTCTTAGAAGTTTGCATCAGTGCTTCTCTTACTTAACAGTGACAAACTGGTCATGTCATTCACAAGATGTGAAAGATGTAATACGCCATATTATGCAGATTAAAATTAAGCTCTGGGTTTTCTGCTAACCAGCTACATTTGTGCTGGTTGTGAGCTCGTGTGCAAAAACCTTGCCTTTAGATATGTAGCACTGAGTCTTGTCTACCTGCATTCAGTTTGTATGGACCAGTGGTTCTTAACCGGGAGTCGCGCCCCCCAGGGGCGTCAGTAAATTCCCAGGGGGACGCGAGCCCGTAAGCGCTGTACAATATTGAAAGTTTCATAAATAAAATTACCAAACAATACATTTGTTCTTACAACTTATTTATCGCCAGGGAGGCTTGAAACAAAGGACAAGTACTTAATGGAGGCGTTATAAAGAAAAGGTTAAGAACCATTGGGTAATGGATAGACTGACTGTATAGGGCTCTTGACCAGGCCCGTAACCAGAGGGGGCGCAGCGGGGTCGAATCTCCCTCTAGAAAATTTTTCTCCTCCCCTGGAGAAATGTGTTGGACATCGTTTAATACTATTGGACATAGTTAAAAAAATTTGGGCCCTTCTCAGAAAGTTCTTCGCTGCTCCTGTTGTCCCAAGCTGGTTACGGGCCTGCTCTTGACACGGCCGCAGTTGCTTTCTGCCGACTAGCCATAGAAAGCTTGAAAAAAAATGTGTGTCGTGATATTGCGCTTGATTAAGTGCTGGCGACCTTCGTTGTGTGTATTTGCAATCGGCTGCGAAGTACGTGCTGATTGGCAGCGCGGTTTTGCGATTTTACAGTGAGCATTTTCAGTTCGTCCCAGTCGTTGCAAGTCTCACTTGTGCAGTGAGGTGATGTTTCTGTACTTACAGGTTGATATCGTTACTTACAGTCAATGTAGCGCATATGTTCCTGTTTGTTTACATGTCACATTTAAGTTAACGAAACTCATGTTAGGCAATGATCTTGTGATTAAGTGTGTTAATTATATGATAAGGCAATTTTTTAGTACGTTTAGTAGATTTTTCGTGGCGGTGTCATCAATGGCTGATTTGTGGAATTTTCTAGATCAGTGGCTCTCAAAGTTCTTTTCATATCCCCCTTTACAAACTCGAACGCTATCAATTCCTCCCCAACAAAAATCACATAAAAGATAATTGCAAAAATTTCACACTATCCAGTGTAAAGAAACAATAGGCGATTGTGAACCAAACAGACTCTTAAAACGTCAGTCACTGCTAAGGTTGCCAGATGCGTTTTGTAAAAATACCGGCCATTTTGATATGTCAACAGTGCCCGATCTAAGCTGTGACGTGTTTCGTAAGCGGCACAGGGAAAACAGAGAGACAATCAGTACTGTTAAGCCACAATTAATAAATTGCCCGTATTTTGGCTGGCTCATTACATTTCGGTGTGTGTGTGACGTGAAAATCGCACCAAGGATTGCGTCAACAGCAGCAAATAAACTTCGCTGAAAGAACTGTCCCGACAAGATTCCCTACTAGAGTCAACATAATTTGAGAAATTCTGCGTTAAGTTCTCTTTGAAGTTACAGCAAATTACTTATTTTCAAAATACCGGCTTCAGGCACTGATTTTCAAAATACCGGCCTCTGCTAAATTAGCAGTAAAATACCGGCCATGCCGTTGAAATACCGGCCATCTGGCAACCCTAGTTACTGCAGTTGCAGCAGCTTGTCCTTGCGTACTGTGTAGACATTCCCATCTAAACCAACCTACTTGTGCAGTTCTTAATGTGTTGAATAAAAAAATAATAAAAACTTAAGGTTTCATCATCCACAGCTTTTCCTTCCCAACTCCTAGAACAAATTTCCTCCCAGGAATTAAAAATTCCTCCCGTAGTGAGCCAAGTGGCACCCGTTTGAGAGCCACTGTTCAAGTTCTTTTCAGCCTTCGTTTTCAAGCTGCACTGTATTACATCTTATAGGTGAACTTAAATGAAACCAACTGTATTCGTACGTGTGGCGTGTCAATGTTATTGGTCTTAATTTACCAATCCGACTCCTCTTGCCCTTCCAGCTTTATCGAAGAAAACTCTAGTTACGTTGCTCAGGAACCCGAAACTATGAGCATAGTACCCGAAGATGATAGAGGTTAGTTCTCATGCGTGAGATTTTCTTTTTTCATTGATGCTGCAACTTGATTGTTAAATTGATTGGTTGAATGTGTTTCATGCTGCAATATTTGAGCATGCTGTTTTTGAGGCGTAGTCATTCAGTATGCGCCGGCGTCTCCAGCCCGGCATTTCGCGTATAAAGTTGGTGTTTCAGACATTGCGCTTGAAGCTTTTCGGCACCTGTTATTTCATCAGACTCTTCTCATTTTTCCAGAAACGGTAACCGAAAATGTAAACAACCGATCTGATCAATCTAACAAGTCGTCTTTCGCACAGGTAAGTTTAAAATTCGTGGATGCTGCATTACAGATTTGTGATCGCATCGGGGTTTCAAAGCTTTCGGCTCAGTTTGTTTTGTTTTGCGAAGACTTGCCAGTTGCATCTCGTGCTTTATTGCCGACGTATTCTCAACGCAAGAGTTTGCTGAGCCGCTCGAACACTAACGATCGCAGAAGCAATCGCAACGCCACGGAAAGCAAGAAAGAGCGATTAGCGAGCAAACGTGCGACGCTAAAAGCACTCAGGAAATTTTTGGTGTTAAAGTAAACGAACACCAATGAATAACTACCACAGCACCACGCCACAACTTTTTTCTTCTTAGTTACAAAAATACGGTGNGCATGTGTGACGTTGCTCGCTGTACCTTAGGCTGATGACTTCGTGGCTCCTTCGGAAGAGACATCTGCTGACAGTGGGCCTCTGCATCTCAGCCGCACATTCGCAGGTAGGTTGTCGGTGCTTTTTGGGATATTGCGCATTTCAGAATGGTGAATGAGCGCACGATTGCAATGTCATTGTAATTGTGCATGCTGTGGCGGCTGACTGTTTCGTTGACTACAGTTTCCAGTTAATCAAATCCGTGTTTCTTATGCGGCAGCTTTGTGTCACACTCCTGGTGAAAGAGTTGCTTTCACTGATCTGTAACCCGTTTTCTTGTCATTTGTTTGTCAGTGGGAGCCAGGCGACCTTAAACAAACCGGTTTTCTGATTCAAGGAGCTGGACTCAAAAAAGAATAGAAATTCAGGCCATATAATAAACACCTTGCAATGCAATTTAGCTAAAAGGCTGTTTTTGAAGAATTATTTTGAATATCTCAGCAGGCTATATCTTTTGTCTGAAATTCGGTGTCGACTTCACTTGCATGGTTCTTTTTTATAAGGTGTTGTTCAGTAAGAATGGTTTTCGGAAGAGTACATGATTTTTACATGAGTGCAATCGCCTGCGTAAGTCTACGCNCTCCTCAACCGCGGTTTTGCTGGAGTCGGTNTTGTGCNATTGCCAATGTCGAAACACATCGTTGCCGACGTTGCAGGAGTTCTATTGTTTATTTTTGAACTCGCAGTCACGAACTGGACCGTACATGTACGTTTTTCAGAGCAAGAATCGACGCGGGGTGGCGCCTCACCCCCTGACAACGCTGATGAGACGTCGCGCGATCGCGTTGAAAGCGCAGCAAGCGATGACGCGGTAAGACAGCCGACATCGTTAGTTGTCACTGATTAGTGGACTGCACGTGCTGTAGNAAGCAAATACAAGATGGTCGTTGTAATGTACAGTGTTGCCATTATTATTTCAAAACGTCTGCCTNAAAGTTTCGTAAATAGCCTTCAGCTGGTAGTTTCAAATTGTGTGAAAAGGAACGGGACGGGTCCATTTCCTGATCTNCTTATTTGATATCACGTGGTATGTTCTATGTTCAAGAATAACTTTCACTAATCGATAAACGTTCAGCATTATTTAAAAAACAGAGGGAAACACTTGGAAATATCAGAAACGAATCATCTAACATATCAACTGTCGGAAATCAAGAAAGCTCTGAAGCTTCAGCTAGTGAACAAAATGAAACAGGTACAAAGGAAAATCTCACAAAACTTTACGCACAGCGCGCAAGACGGCTAGTGTATCTCCGCTTGTGCACATTGCTTTTTTTATTGACTGGGTTCTATACTACAAGTAAATCGATAATTCTAGGTGCATGGAGACATGGCTAATTGAAAAGTAACGAGATACGCTATTTCGCAGAATCAAGCATCGATGCTCCTGACGTCATCCATAGTCTCGCTCAAGCGGCCAAGCATGACGCCGACCATCGACGTCACGTTGTCCACGTAATCACTGTGTACTTAAGTTTATTCAAAATTACGTGGCAAGCGTTTGTTTCGAGTGCTTCTGATTTTTTACTTTTGTGAAAGCACTTGTTATCTGCGCCGATTTTCGCGTTTCTTGTGCAATGTCCATGGCGTCATTCGTGCCATGCTCGAAAGTTCTATGTTGCGTTGTTTCAAAAGTTTTCTGGGATGAAACTCATGTTGATTGGCCGACATAATATTCAGGTAAAATGGAAGCAATTTATCGGGCATGATGGATCACTGCTTAGCAAGTTGATTGTCAAAACTCAGTGCTTCAATAATAGAGCAAGTTCACGTGGTCTGGTTGCACAAGACATTTTCTCAGCAGCCAGTTGTCTGGCTGACGATTGTCTGAATCACATTTGCACATGAAATCATAGTCTGGATCGCGGTTTTTTGGATGGCAACTGCCCGCTGTTTACCCGTTTCCTCGGTGCCAGCTGTCCCGATACCGGTTGCAACTTTCTGAAATACGAAAATTTTGCACTGTTTCTCCAATCAACCGCTGAATGGAGTTTGCCGGCCATCAAGGTATGCTTTTTCTCAAACGCAGGTAGAAGATGAAGATC
>JGI24022J15233_10007050_pt1 | contig 12320 bp, 4 predicted proteins | sample Ectturendosymbi2_FD_15233 | JGI IMG/M metagenome (IMG submission 15233)
TTGGCAGTCTTCCACCTCAACAACAAAGAAGCTAAACGTGAGCTGAAAGTTAACCACAACAACGAAACACTGCCCTTTTTCTCTGAGTCCACAAAGGCTACTTTGGAGTAACGTTGGGCAGAACATCCACGTATCGCTGACATCTTAAGTCACTTCACAAAAAGTTGTCATCACGAGTTGCACTCTTGAGGCGGCTTGCTGGCTCGGACTGGGACGCTGAAGCAACAACGTTGCGAACAGCCACCTGAGCCTTGGTCCATTCAACAACAGGCTACTGGGGTCCAGTCTGGTGCCGCGATGCTTATACCCACCTCATTGACACTGCCACCAACAACGCCTTGCGATTTGTGACCGGATGCCTGCGTCCTACACCAGCGGACAACCTTCCTATTCTCGCAGGCATCCAACCTGCTGAGCTTCGTAGCAAAGGAGCCACACTGTCTATAGCACGTCATCCCATGGGGGCTGGACATTTCCACTACTCCTCTACTCGGCACTCATCTGTCCATCGAGTGGGAATGTACGTCATCTCAACTCGAGTCACTCATTTGTACCCAATGCACAGCAACTCATCAGCTAATCTAACGACAATAACAGAAGTGTAGCCCTCTGAGTGCATCGTCGATGGAATGCGGAAAGGATCGAGAGCACTACGAGCCTCTGTACTTTAATCCACGACTCACCCTCGTGGAATGGCCCACCAAGAACAGCGTGCTGGGTCTGGCTCAACCGCCTCCGCAGCGGTGTCAGACGTTTCCGCTCCTGTTTGCACACATGGGCGTTGGAATGGGGCAAGGGAGCCAAGGTTGTCCCTGTAATTGAAATTTGACATTTTCCTAATAAAGTTTCAGCAAAAAAAGGTCGTTTTCGTAGTTTTGGGTGGGTAAAATGAAATTTTACTACTTTTGGCCCCTCTGGAAAATCTTTTTTGCTACCCCTGGAAAAATCTACTATTAGCCCCCACCCCAGGAAGAAATCCTTTTGACGCCCATGTTTGCACAAATGGGTATGGCCACTTCTGCGACTTGTGAGTCTGGTGCAGAAGATCAAGCCGTTGTCCATGTTGTCTTCCAATGCCCAATCCATCGACATTCCTGTGGATTACACGGCCTCACGGTTCTGGATGATCAGACAATCGATTGGCTGCTCAACACCTGCCCCGAGATCTAGTGCGGCCAAGCAGTGAGCTGAAAGAACTGGATCAAACGATGATGATGAACCTGCTTGTGCTTACGTAGCCTACTGTAGATATTCCCATATTAACCAACCTTGCCGTGCAGGCTTTTATGTGTTGAATAAACTAATAATAAAAACTTAAGGTTTTTTCATCAAAAGCTTTTCCTCCCCAATTCCTCCCTGGAACAATTTTCCTCCCCAGGATTAAAACTTCCTCCCTTGGTGAGCCAAGTGGCTCCCGATTGAGAACCACTGTTATAGACAGTTTCGCTATCAAAGCAGAGTTTTTGCAGTACGTGTTCCCGAAAAAGTAACATAATCTTCAATAAAACTTTGCGTTATGCCTTCTTCCGAAAATTACTTGGTGTGGAGATGACGCAAATGTTCTCAACACCACAAACAAATCTACATCAATTTTTGACATGACATTTATGATCTTGTACTTCTGCGGTTTGAAAGTGGAAAGATATTGTTCATCTTTTGTCTGTCTAACGCCCACAGTCTGATCACAACTGCGTTGCAGTGAGCACATTACTCAACTTTCGAAGAGAGATTTTGGTCAGTTAAGCCACGAACTGTTCAAAAAAATTGGGGAGAAACTTACTGAGAAAATCTTTCAAAGTTTTTAATTTTTATTATTCCACGTTATTCCGGTCTTGATTGCACCTAGTTCTGCGATTTGTTGAAAGAAGGGTTTACCCTGTAAATCAAGGCTGCCCAATCCGCGGCCCCCGGGGTTGTTTTATGTGGCCCGCGATGTAATGAGTTCGTAAGTAGACTTTTTGAATTTTTAGTATTTTTTTATAGGCTGAAGTATATTTGCCATCAAAACACACCAAAATTATACCTGTTGTTTCTGTTATGGGCCTACCACCGAAAACTTGTATAACAAACGCTTCGAAAATATGTCAATTTTTTAGATTTGGTTTACATCCATGCAAGTTGGCAACACTGCGTGCAAATTATAGGACTCATCATCACCTCGTGTTATCGCATAAAACTTATCAAAATCAAGGGATTTGGTATGTCACGATATCTTATTTTTACATCACAAAAACGTTTGTGGTCCGCAATGAATTTCCCCATGTGAAAGTGGCCCGCTACGCTAAAAAGATTGGGCAGGCCTGCTGTAAATGAAAGCATGATAGCATGATCGGCAATGCTTAGCATGAGCATTGCCGATAGCATGATCGGCAATGCTTTATAGTCTATTAGAACATTCTAAAATTGTTCCCCTTTCACAGCACTGCTAAATTTGTCGTTTTAGCTCCTGGTTTGTAACTATTTATCTCTTTGCCTGTAGAATTATGTTTGGATATACAGTACTAGTAGTGGTACGCAGGAAAGACAAGCGTCCTAGCAAGCTCAAATCGCAACCGAGGAATGAAGTGACAATACCAGTTAAAATCGCGTTCACAAGCAGAACAAAAGACTCAACGATGGTAAGCACGCCGTGACAATACTCAAAAGCTTCTTCGTTTGAACACGTGGCATCAAGTTTCACGCTCAATCATGTTTGCGGTCTTACAATGCAAAGACCTAACGCGTTTTATTTTTCGTAAGAGCATGGCATATTTGTGCACGCTATAAGAATATTTCACCTCCAAGATAAAGGTGCTGGTACCCTTAAGAGAACTACCACACAATTCATTTCCTAATTTTGTTTAAATATCTAGCTTTTAGGAGTGGCACAAGATATCTTCCTGGACCTACGCAACAGTTTCCGTTGCTAAGTGAGAAAACTGCGTGTCCTGGAACAATGCGTGGCAAAACAAAGCTAATTGTCTGTCTGTTGCGAGGCATTGTTAAAATGTTATTGTTCTTATCCCTTGTGGCGAAGTCATCCCAGCAGTACACATGCCGTTGAGCAGCAGAGACATTCCGTTTAATTTGCCTTGGCTGGTAATCACGCTAAGATGTCAGAGCATTCAAAATGAAAAAGCCGAGCATAAAAAACGTTGAAAAATCTTGAAATTGAGATGGTTTGTGGGATGTGTTCAAAGACTGTTTCTGTAAAAGGAACTCATGAACATTTTATACGAGTTCGTTACTCCTGGATAGTGTTGTGTCGCTTTCGAAAAAAATGGGATTGAGAGAGTTGTGTGCACTACGGTTTTGATCAATAAGATTTATTGATTAAATTCACAAACGCTATTAAAAAGATGTTGAACAATTGGTTAGTAGTCGTTGTACGGGCTCACATACAACGGTTAGTTCAAACGTTCTAATTTTGACCCGGATGGCACCGCTGTTTCCCGGGATCTGCTTTGAACATTTGAAATCAAGATATTTTGTGTAGCTTGAAAAATTCTGGGGTTTTCGTAAGCTGGAACGTTAAAAGTGGTGCACAAAGTCAGATATGGTCGAAAGTAGACCTTAACGTTTTGCAGTGCACTGAGCTAATGCCTCGAGTTAGTTATTCAAGAAGTTCAATAAATGCGTCACTGGTTATTGTGATGAGTGTAGTCATGTACTATGTGCAAAACAAAATGATTGATGAATAACTGCTTTTCTTCGAAAAGACTAAGTTGGTATTTTTTATTGTCGAAGGTTTCAGGTTAGTTATATAAACTTTGGCCTTATTTGCATGCATCTGGGGATTCACTAGCCAGCAAATGTCGCCAAAGTAAGTATAGGTATTGGAAGATGGATATTTTTCTCAACCATAGCATTCAAAGCTTTGGTTTATGTTACTACCAACGCAGTTTTCTATATATACAGTAATACCGGCGTAGTCATGAGTGTTGCATGGTACGTAGTATTACTTTCAGAGCAGACGCCTCTTATTCTGTCGACATATGGGCGGCGAAACAAGGATGGTTGGAGGTGTCAGGATCCCATTATTTTTCAAGCGCAGGTCCGAGATATAAAAGACTACACTATTTCACTACATTTTTACTTTTTCGTTAGAGTATACTATATTCAAACCTTTGCTGTGTGCCTTGGTCTTGTTGATAAAGGAAGCTTATTTTAATCTTAACTTTGTTGTGTCCTGTTGTGGATACAGGTTAGGCGTTTGGGTGGGCAATCAAATAAGGGAAAAAGGTCTTCACTTGTTTAAAATACTGTAGATGTTTTGATGGTGACAGCCGTTGGGTATCACACCAAAGTAGTTGCCATTTTTAGGCCAAGAAAGTGGCTGTTTATTTGGTCAAGCTATATGATTTTCAGAGAATCACTAGTGTCAAAACGCGTTTCATCATAAATTCAGTAAGCTTTTGAAGTGGGTATGAAACAAGGGTCCTATTTTTTTTCACACACTGCACAGTCACTAAAACACTGCTGTTCACCTCAACACTTTTTTGTATCTACAAAAAGTCTTTAAAAGATATACCCTAAAATATGTTGTTTGCTCGTGTGTAACACTTTTTGACTATCCCTAGCAAGATCAGGAAAAACAATGTCTGAAACGTGCTCCCGACTTGATTTGAAGTGCAGTTTTTCTTACACTAACAAGTGACAACTCAAGTCCCAAAATAGGAGTGCAATACATAGCTAAATGACAATCACACTTCTAGACGCAGCAAAAGTTTGCACTGATTGGTTTCAGTATGAATTCTAAAATTGCAGCAGTGCGTGAAGTGCTGATATTCCCAGGAGATTGTCAAAAGCTTATCGGTATGTCTTTGATAACAATATTCAATAAGTTCTCCAGGTAAATTTCTGTGTCTTGAAAAGTGGGCTCTAAAGTACTCGAAATTTAAAGCCCAGCGCTAATAAACTAGTTACAGTTTCAAAGTGAACAAGGGCAGTGATGGCTCTCCCAGTAATCGTGGTACCAGATGGCCCATTAGTTTTTGCAGGAATTTATTTACCTTTTAATCGACTTTTTTCTCTTCACAATGGGTAGTGTGAAGTTTTCGGAATCATCTTTTTTGTGACTTTTATTGGGGAGGAATTGACAGTATTTGAGTTTAAAAGGGGATAATATGAAAAAAACGCTTAGAACCACTGCTCTAAACAACACTTTGTACATCATTGAACAGCCGATTTCAGGAGCCTGGCTGTGGCGGATCTCTATTACCGAATGCCGTAGTATTAACAATGACATTCTTCAGTAATAATACTTCTCTTCCATCATTGCTTGTAGGCATGAGAACTATCCAGCCTTACTCAGGTAATATCAAAAGCAATGCCGTAGTATTAACAAATGCAATGCCGTAGTATTAACAATGACATTCTTCAGTAATAATACTTCTCTTCCATCATTGCCTGTAGGCATGAGAACTATCCAGCCTTACTCAGGTAATATCAAAAGCAATCACTTTATTCTCTGGCACGGTTCTCGATTTACTGCGTGACTTTGCACAAGGTTGCCAGGTGGCCTAAAATTCGGACAAAAAACAGAAATAAATTTTCTTGGTTTCACCTGTTCTGCCCGAAAACTAGGAACTCATTCAGACCCTGAGTTTTAGACCTAATTTATTCGAATATCATTGTCATCAACAAAGTTTTCCTTCAAAAGCAAAGAGCAAACCAATTATTGCAGTCATTAGGTGGGGGACACGGGGCACGTGTCCCTCCCACTTTTTCAGACAGTGGGGATATAATATGCCATGTACCCCACATTTTTTCTTTAAGTTTCGTAATATATTGGTTTCACACCAAGCTGTCCCCCTCATATTTTACAATAAAATTGAGCTTATGCTTGCAGTCAATGTTTCTAGCCCTCCGTGCAGACAGTTTTGTGTCCACCGACTCATTACAATGTGTGAGTGGTACATAGTCCGTTAGCCACTATATGAACCATGAATTTTTTTGTGTCTAATTGACTATTGTTATGTGTAATCTGTACGACTACGTGTTACGACATAGAGAATTGCACCATCACTTTCGTCGAGTTTGCTGGAACATAGGCGGGAACTCGGCGCTGCTTTTAGCGTTTCTGCGAAGACACTTGAGTTTTCTGTTATTCGTCACGTCTTTCAGCCGGCGCAGTGTCTCTGCTTAACCTTGAAATATTGCGTTCGTGCGCACACCTTCGACGAAGCACTACTGCAAATGAGTTGCCTGTTGGTGAACGCCGTGGCACTCTACACAAATTAGTAGTAATAGTGCGGGACCAGGAATAAAACTTTATTAATATTTGTCCTAAAATGTCCGAATTTCAGACCTATACTATCCTAGATCTTCCTGCATATTGGCTGGCAACGCTGTCTGGGAAAAACTACCTTGTTTGTTTCAAGGATGTTGCGTTAATCCTTGATAGCAACCTTGAAATGGAGAAGTGAAATAGGAATACAATATGGAAAGATCTAACTGACGCCAGAAAAAACTCCAAAACAAAGAGCAAGCTTCAGCGGTATTGCTGGTTTAGTCGTTGAGTTCACTATGGCCTGTTTTGCCTCATAAAATTTGTGGATAATGTTTTGTCGAAAAAATGCCCTTAATTTTAAAGTTCTTAAATAGTATTGAACCATAATGCAACGCATAGGCGCAACCAGGGGGGCCTAGGGGGTAATGCTCCCCAAAAATGTTAGAACATATAGTGATTTTGTGCTTCTAGAAGCAGTATCCGAAACAAAATAGTGTTATTTGCCCAAAATCAAACGTTTTGTATCCCCCAAAATTTTTTGGCCCCTCCCAAATTTGTGGGCTGGCTACGCTACTGATGTAACGTGCAAAATGCTAGAATCTGTGGAGTGTATACTTTGGCAACAAACTTACAGGCAGCTTTTGCCAGACACTGACAATGTATGGGACGGTTGTTGCAGAGAAACGCGTCGTCTTACTCCGGTAGTCCAACTTAATATTTCAAAGAAACTGTTTAATGCACCAAACACTCTTTTCTAACGTCAGTCACGGTGTATAAAGCAGCTTGTCTTTGCATACAGTAGACATTCCCATCTAAACCAATCTCTTTGTGCAGTTTTTATGTGTTGAGAAACAAATAATAAAAACTTAAGGTATTTTCATTCACATTTATTCCTCCCCAGTTCCTCCCTGGAACAAATTTTCTCTCAGGAATTAAAAATTCCTCCCTTAGTGAGCGAAGTGGCACCCTTTCAAGAAACACTTGTTTAGAGAGTGCTTTTTCATTTCTGTTTCTGCGTCTACAAGCACCAAAAAAGAGCGCATCTATATCAAATGGGCGCCATCCAACTGGGCGCCACGGACATTGCCCCCTAACTGCCCGCGAGCATTAGGTAGCCCGGAAAGTCCACGTGGGTCACACGCGGGCCTTTTCTAAAAAAAGCATTAACATGATAAGTTTCTTCAACTAGATCAGGGCTGGGGAACCCATTTACTATCACGGGCCGCATAAATTCTGCATTATCGTTGGCGCGCCAAAAAATCAATTCATTTTATCCTAACATTCTACCTTTATCTATCTATGAGGAAGAGTGTCTTCTCTTGATTTAGTATGTAAGTACCTGCTTATCATGCAGTTTCATTCTGACGCTATGTTGTACTCTAACTTGGGTAACGAAATTTCTGATGCGGGTCATATAAAATGTTCACGCGAGCCGCATGTTCACCACCCCTGAACTAGATGAACATCATTCATATAATTAAAAGGTAAATGTAAATTGAGCAAACTTATTTCAGAACTGCCTATCGAACTGGTAGCTCTTCGCATTATTGGGTACCCAAGAGTAGGTCTTAGTTTCAAAACTGAACCCAGTCCTATGCGCTTCACTCCGTCTTTCACTGAAACATCTATGTGGAAATTAATGAACATCTGTTTCCACTTACGAAGCTCAGGATAGCAATGGCGTGCCCAGTAAAACTTTAAAATGCTACGTAGTTCGAAAAAATATTACTATCACCAGTGGCGGAGTTAGGCCAAAATTTTAGGGGCTTATCTTTTTTATTTTAGGCCAGCAACGGTATTTTGTTTGGGATACCGCCTCTCAAAGCACAAACTGACTACATATGCTAAAAATTTGATGCGGGCCATAGCCCCCTGGTCCCCCTGGTTACGCCTAAGACTCTCATAAGAGGTTGGCGCGCAGCATATGAAGGTACAAAATCCTTCGAACGGATATGACGAGAAAGTTTTGGATACATAAATTACTGATGTTACTCGAAAATTGGTAACAATCTTGTTCACGCAGACTGAGACTTTTACCACTGGTTTGCTTCATAGAGAACCATATATATATTGCAGCTAGTGTTACTGACAAATATGAAAATACATGCTATCTAATCACAGCAAGTACAGGTGCGTTTTCACATTTTAATCTTTTCGAAAATTGCAAAAAGTTATTCCACGATCCAATGGTCCCGATTACGTCATACAAGGTCATACAACCAATCAACCGCAATGTAGACAACCTGGGTGCGACACCGACATAACCATGATCGGACTAACTTCTTGGCCCGAGGGCATACCTTGATGTATACGTAACAGGCTGCTGAAACAATAGAGAAGCCAAAAAGACAAACTTTTGTTGTACACTGTTTAATCGGCCAAAACTTCCCCCACATGCTTTGTAGGTCAGGGGCCTCAAACTCAAATTGCTCCGAGGGCCAAATGAGGGTTTATAAAGTAACCCGAGAGCCGTATTGCAGTATGACTACCCGAGGGCCTCATTATGACGCCGACGTAACAATGGCGGTACCTGAACCTTACCAGAAAGTTTTTACATCTCATTTCCTGCGAAAGGTTTCATGAGTTATACACAGGCAAATAATTTCTAGCTAGCCACCTCTGCATTCGTTTGAAAGGAACTTGTTCACTCGCCAGCCGATCACTTTTAAACACCGTCGAATAAACTAAATAACATTAGTATTAATTATTTGAAAAATCCCAAGAAGTATCGCGGGCCGCAAAAAAACGTCCTTATAGGAGCCAAGTTTTTGAGACCCATGTTGTTGGCTATTTGTCACTGCATACAATACAAAATTAGTAGAATAGCTCGAGTGCAGTGTGAGATCCCAATCCTGTCTCTGTTGCAGTGCAGTGGTTCTTAACTTTTCCAAACACGGGAAGCCATGGGGAGCCCGTTATAAACTACTGCTGTAATGAAAATACACAAATGTCGCTCCTGAAGTGCACAAAGATTCAAGATAACTTCTGCCGTTTATGGCATATGGTGAACGTTTCACGCAGTAATATGATCACAGAAGTCACTCCAAACATAACAAAAAAACGATGAAATTATGCCAAGCAAGGACCCATTCTCTTGAAATTGTTTTCCAGTGAAAGTTTTGATTTCTTCGCGTCCGGAACGTTTTGAATTTAATATTGCAGTCGCGCATACCACATCAGGCAACCGTTGCTATCACAGAATTTTTTTCATAGATGGAGAACAAGGATGGAGTTTTCAGGATCCAGTGGCTTAGTCGATATTGTTAAATTTGTGTGTATCTATGGGCAAGGTATCCTACTGCCAAAGAGACATATATTATTAGGTACGCATCTGACCAGGGTCCAAGGAAATCTTCATACAACTGACCGGTTCATGGTGAAATTTGTGACAATTTGCTTTTTTGCGGAGTATTGTCATCAATTTCATTTATGGATACGTTGTTCAATTCTAGCGCAATTACAAGGAAGCACTTGCCTTTGAATCTTTTGCTGATCGCTGTACGAACTCAAAAACGCAGGGGACTATACACAAAAACGTGCTTCGTGTGGAAGATTTAAAAGTTGGATTGCGGCACAGGTTTCTTACTTTTGTAATACAGGCACCTACAATCAAAAACATTATTGTATACTATTATCCCTAGCACCTTTTTTCCTACAGCTCATTTGCTAATTTTTAAAAAGTGTTGCTGTTGACACTGCTGTGCGCATCTCAAAAGGTAAGCAAATATGGAGGCTGCAGGCACACAAATTCCAGTTGAAGATATCACAGAGGTTACAGACCCAAGTGCAAATTTAGCACAAAATTTACCGGGAATGATGGGCCAGTCTATTCAAAAGGAAGGTAAGCTGTAAAGAGAATTTCGATGGTATTGGTAAAGGTTTATTTGTAAAGTCGCATTTCTGTAGCTTTCTTTCTACCTGGGTAGCAACTCTTGGTCGCAAACGAACAAATATCTGCTGGGTGGGTGTTATCAGATAAACAGTGTTTATAATACAGTACTGCTTGTACGGTACAAATACCAATACGCAAATCCATTCTAAGTATTGACCGGGGCACCGCTTCACATGAATACAACTAAAGTCACCAATGGTATGTGAATGATTTTGAATTACATGGTATGTAAATGATTGTGAATTTTATTTCACGTTGTTCTAGCAATACAAGCTACTGCAGAATTGACCAAGGATTTACCTGCAACCATTCCCGTGCAAACAGGTATGGTGTGTTTTCACCGATGTTTTTTAGGAATGAAGCAGGGACCGAGTTTATGGGGGGACATGTCCCCCCACAACTTTTGGACAGGGGGGACATAATATCTTTTATCTCTCCCCAATATTTTGTGATAAAAAGTAATGTAATTGTGCAAATTTCATGGTTACATTACTGTTGGAAATGTTTCCCCGCAGCATAAAACCAGGGAATGAATGAGAAAAACGAACATTATCACTGGACTATCTGTAGAGACAGTATACAGATTGGCTATGTAAAGTGAATTGTCATGATTGTTGAAAATTGTGTTGGTTAATTTGAATTACCGAATCGGTGTGCACATGAACTTCGCTCAATCAAGAATTACTGAGCTGGTCTGTAGCCTGCAATCAGAATACGATTGCCACCAGGCGCGTAGCCAGGGCGGGCAACGGGGCAATGCCACCCACAATTCCAAATTTACAGCTTAATAAAATGTTTTAAGTATAAGCAGGTTTTTTCAAGGTGTTTTAGGGGCCCGATTCGGGTCCCTAGAATTGAAAATCGGGTCCCTTGGATCAGAGAAAATTATCATCGGGTCCCTAGAATCAGAGAAAATCGGGTCCCTAGAATCAGAGAAATCGGGTCCCTACAGGTCGATAACGGGTACCTAACATTCTCCTTAGAAAAATGGTATAAGCCAAAGAAATACTTCAGTGCAAATCAACAAAAGTGCCTCAAGGAACCTATTCTACTTCAGCTTCTAGTCGAATACTCACAATCAACGACCGCAAGTAAACACAATAGGAGTAACGCTTTTCGCAGCTTTTTTGGCGCACCAGCTTGCTGTATCCCACCTAATGGTGATGAAAGCTTCATTTCAAGACCATCGAAAATTCCTCTCTGATAACCGCGGGTGTTGCAAATATATCCTATCCTTGTTTCCAGTGTCAGCGTAGCCTTAAATCAATTTCGTAGCTTTTTGTTGATGCACAGTTCTAAAACTACATGCGTGAATATGGCGGTGAGATAAATTATACAGTCTTGAAGCTCAAACTTTGGCTAAGAATTGATTCAGTTTCAAAGTCTTCTTCATTGCGCCATAGTCACTGTTTAGCAACCATAGCGTTCATTCTAGATATTTATTTGTAATGACATGCATTGTGACGGTTCAATCACAATTATGTGAAACCTTAACGTTTTCATCAATGATTTCCCTTGATCTTGCCGGCGAGTAAAAAAACAATCTTTTCAAGATATTAGACTCCGACCTGCTGTTCATAAGCTCAGTGTGTCAACTTTCATCTGATGTTAATTGCCACCCTATCCTACAGTAAATTATTTGAAATCTTTTAAATGCAACGAGAAGAGTCAGCAGCAAAACCTTACGTAAGTAACAAGATGCTTTTTATTTTGCAAGTGCTGAGGGAATGGACACTGCCATTACTTACAGATACTGAGACAACTTGCACAGAGGTGGATATTACAATTTAGGAGCAAGCTCTCAGAAAAGGCCCAAAAAGATCGCCATTGCGAAAGGCAGATTTGGGATTACGCGGATAAAAGAGTTAAATTTGTTTCACATTTCAATTCATGAACTAAATTCAAGAGTATAAGATACATATGAAAGGAACAAAAATTTGTGAATTTTGCAGCTGCACAATCGAAAGCTGCCTCCAATGGCACATTTTTCCACAATTTTTGCTTTATTTTGAAAAACATATGAATTGCTTCAGAGCTTATTTAAATGTGGCTCTAGAGTGGTACATAACCTTTTTAAATAAACAATGGTGCGAAGCTCTCGGGAACAGGCCCGTCGCCAGGAATTCACAGTAGGGGGGTCAAAAATCATAAGGGGGACCATATTTTTAAATACAATATTGGATGTATACAACAACTGGGGGGCCAAATATAAAATGG
>JGI24022J15233_10007052_pt1 | contig 12319 bp, 1 predicted proteins | sample Ectturendosymbi2_FD_15233 | JGI IMG/M metagenome (IMG submission 15233)
TGACGGTTCTGGACGATGAGACAACTGAATGGCTGCTTAACACCTTCCTCGATATCTAGGCGGGCTAGCAGTGGATCTAGGCGGGCTAGCAGTGGACGCTCAAACGAAAGGAGAAGTGTCTTTGGAAGTATATTTTTGTAAAACCATCAAACGAAAAATCCTTGTTCTGTAGAATACGTTTTAAAACACATTAGTGAACCATGCAGGCTCGGATCTTTGAGCCGTTTTCTTCTGAATCACCGCACAAGTCGAAGGTGCATTTCTGCATTGCTGAACGCCTTGAGTTTATTATGTAAATGTTTGTAAAATACATACTGTAAGCTAATGCATAGTACTATCTTAACAACGTAAAGTTCACATCAGTTTTGTTCTCTAGCTTCTCACAGACCTTTGACCCGCATCTCACAAAGATGAGCTTCTTAAAAAATCATTAACCATCAAGCCGCAAACGTACCCGCGCTCGACCAACGCCACCTGGTTCAACAGCAAATTCCCGTTGTCGATCAACTGGCCACACGCTTCACTCGGCTCCGTTGCCACCAGCTGGACGTTCCGCAGAGGCTGAGCAAGAACCTCCCCGAAATCACGTGCTTCCCTTATTTTGTACGTGTAAGCCACATCAGTTGGATTTAACACTTCCAAGTACAGCTGCTCGTTGATTCCGTAGCCTATAAAACCACGACGTGAAGGCATGTTTGCTTTGAACGCATACATTTTGTGCATTAAATTATGGAAATTCCCGCTCAAATGCTATAACGATAAAAGTNNTTNCTGTTTGCTGCACCAANACTATCTGTCAACTTGGTCAGCGTACACGCTGATGNATGTTTTACCGTGAAACTAACAGCGCATGCAGTGTTCCCTCTAAGGTGCGCAATTGCGCAGTGCCACCAGACANTTTGCGCAGTGCTATCTCATTCTCGCGCACTTCCGACATTCTAAACTTTAATACGGTGTATATACATCGCATAGCCCTTTTAACATTGGGAACGCTTCACTGTTTGTGTGTCTGCATGGTTGCGCAGTTGCATGCGCTTCGTGCGCAACAAAACAAACATTTGCTCATTGCAGAATTTTCTTAGAGGGAACACTGAGCGCGTGTCTCGAGATGATACGCAACCCAGTCCATCCAGCGTTACTCAACTTAGAGCCCGTAAGGAATAAGCCAGACTATGCAAACGCTGCGAAACATTGGGCTTGCTGCACGAATCAGATTTACAAAAACTATTCCTTTACCACAGGGGTGATGAATCTGCGGCCCGCGTGGTTATTTTTTATGGGCCGTATCAGAATTTTCGTTACCCAATTTAAAGTACAAAATCGTGTCGAAACGAAGCTCACTAACTAGCAGATACTTGGATGGTATGTCAAGAGAATCCCTCATAGCTAGATAAAGGTTAGATTTTTGTATTAATTCAATTGTTTTGCGGCCCGCAAGCGATAAAATTCACCGTTTATGCGGCCCGTGATAATAAATTGGCTCCCCACGCCTGTTTCATCATGTGCAATAACAAAACTCATCGTTTCATTTGGAATTTGATTGGCATAACCATTCGCATGAAATTTCAAACCCCACAATAGTGGCACGTATCCGTATGCCAGAATATGCATGATTGGATCTAAAATGAAGTTCTAAAACAACATACCATGAATTGAAAAACAGGGCGTGTGACTACAATTGCACAAAGAGACAATTGTTTCCTGGAACACGCTACTGACAGGAAAAAGCATACGGAAGAGCTGAATATGCGCATACTGCAATTTCTTCAGTTATTATGGTGGCAGTTTTCATTGAAAATCAATTATTCAGAAAACAGTAGAGAAAATTACATACCTACCACTGCGTAGAAATTTTGAATGACCACTCCACTGATAAGGAATATGAAGCCAAAACATTGAAGGCTTATTTTTTTTGCACACAACATCCACCTTCAGACACTTCTACAACATTAAACTCAATGCAAACACTTCCATCGACTGACAGATAAAAAGGCAGTACAAAGGTTTAAACTAGATGAAAACACATTTCAACACAAACCCGCACAAAAAAGTAAGGGCGGAGTACACCGAGAAAAGGACAGCACCACATAATGCAGCATAATAGTTATCAGCTATAGCCAAAATGCAGCATGCAACTGTTTTGTTCACAGCACAACATGAACTGATAGCTTCGCCTTAGCCTTTTTGCTGATATTTTCATGTAATTTAAGTTGCTTCTAGAAACTCATTTAAAGTTTTCCTACACATTGCTTTACTTCACATGACATATTCTAAAATCCATGGAAATAGGTGGGATGAAGCTTAGGATTATCACATTGGAGATTTTTTACCACTGATTAAGTGTTGAAAAAGAAAGATTGCAAAAAAGAACAAATTAGGATGATATCTACGATATAATTTTGCCAGACACTTGTTACTGTCATCTAGATTTAACACAAGATTGCCGAGACAACTCCAAGCGACTGCGACATATCCATAGTTTAGTTGTTCAAGATCCAGAAAAGTAAGAACACCAAATATCATAGTTCATGAACAAATAAGGGCAAGGGATACATTGAGACAGTAGATTTTCTTTCATACGCAACAACTGCAGCATATAAGAAACACTGTATCCATTAGCAGCACTTATGAGTTAATCTTCACAATTGCACACTAACCAACCATGTGTTCCAGCATTGTTACATACGGGTGTGATTGAAACGATGTGAATTTTGGCTAAATTTCTTAAGTCAATGATGGGAAAAAAACTATTAAAATAAAGAGTAATGAAATTATTGTCAAAAACTTGACAGAGACAGGTTTCTTTGGTCTGCACAAAATGCTGGTGTACTGAATAAGTGGGAACATACTAGAGGTTGATTGGAGCAGGTTTACTTGTGTAAGGATGAGCAATGAACATGAAGCAAACAGAAAATGGAAGAATTTGTACTCCAAACGATTGTTGCCATACAGCATGACACTTAACATTGCTGTTTGACATAGTCTTATAATTTGTAAACACAGGCAAACTTGTCAACGCCAACCACGATTCAGATTTTAAAATTGTCAAAGCACCAACAGATCATGAAACTGTAGAAATATCTACATGTTTCTGTAAGAAGCTTTGTTGATGAGCAGTGATCACTTTAAGCAAAGCTTTTCATGAAACAGACCAAAATAAAACATCTTGTCTAAGAAACAGATTCTCAAGGATATTTCTCATATATAATTCTTATAAAGTAACATATGGCTGGTCAGATATAGAGTGAAGTCCACAGAAAGGGGAAACTCTGACTTGAAACTGCAGCAATAACAAACAATAAGTTTTTTACTCGTAGAGATTTCCATTAGATACTACAAAAAGCAGTCAAAATAGAGTGAAATTTGTTTTACAGATTATCTATTTCATCAGTTATATTTAAGAAATAATTAAAATAGTGCAATCTAAAGTCATTTAATTGAATTATTTTAGGAAGCACATTTAGAAGAGTTTTCAATACTTACACAAGGCAAGCTTTACTTTGGACAAATCATAACATGTGAAAACCTGTTGCATACAAAAAAGCATATACGTGGAACACTTAAAATTTGAACAGTAGCTTTGATGAAGCAATAATGATGGACTTGCTCAAAGTTGACAATGCACAATCTTATGCAAATAAACAAATACTCTATTTTTATAAATTTAAAACTTCGATCAGTAGCTCTTCACACCTAAGATGTAACAAATTTTGGAACTTTTTGTGGGTAGCTTGGGTGAATACAATTCCTTAACACGTTCACTGCTGGTGCACAAATATATCATACTTCGAGCTCCCGCAGTAGCCGCTATTTTCGTGCCACTTTGCAACTGTATAACTCGCCAGGCAATTGAGCTAGAAAAATTGTCCCTAACTTAGTAACTACTTGGGAGCAGGAACATGATTTTGGGGTCTACCTCTACTGAAATACATACCAGTTATTCATTAAAGCTATTAGAAAGACCTAACAAGTTTAGCAATTTCCATTTGCACTGATTTTTGCTAAAAGAGATCAACATTTTGTGTTTTCTACAATAATAGTTTAAACTTTTGTTCTGTATACTTCTTTTGGTCAAGTTTTAAGCCCTGGTGATACTGCTAATACCACTTTTGGTGAAATAAATACATATGGGTAAATTACGTGAAAAATAGCTGAGTGTGCAAAATAGTCATAAAAAATAAGCAGGACAGGACCTCCAATGCCCATGTTGACAACAGACAATAGAAAAAGTTGAGAATCATGAACATGATAAAATTGTCATTATTGTATTTCTTCTGTGTCACAAGACTTGGAACAGCAAAAAGTTGTCAGTTTTCTGTCAATTTCTTTTTTCTTGATTGAAGCAGGCTTGTCCACATCACTGGCAGTACCACCAGGGCTTAAAGCTTGTCCAAGAAGAGTACAGAACAAAATTTTAAACATCTTTGTAAAAAATACAAAATATCGATCCCCTCTTTTAGCAAAATCAGTGTAAATGGTAACTGCTTAACTTCTTAGGTCTTTCTGATAGCTTTAATGAATGGCTGGTATATATTTTGGATGAGACACCAAAATCATGTTCCTACTCCACATAGTTGTTAAGTTATGGCCAACTTTCATTATTTGCAAGTTGCACCTCAGAGTCAAACTTCGGGATTCCCAATGAACCCTAAACATCAACCAGTTGTGAAAAAAGTCAAAAGTTGTATTTTTTACATAAATGCAACACTTTAATAGAGTGGTTCCCTAACTGGGGATAAATTACCCCTGGGAGTAATATGCAATTCTTAGAGGGGTAACACGGAACCAAATTAACAATGTTGTTCTGTATTATTATTTTTATGATGCAAAATATTGAGGGTAATAAGACATAATTGCTACTATGATTTTGGTAACGGCTCTAACAAGTTTGGGAACCACTGCTTTCATACTAGGTAGAAATTGCTTGCAAAATGCCGAGGGCTCCTGATGCCCCCTAATAGACAATGTTGCTGTTGTTGCCTGATGGGAATCACACATGTGTACAACAAACTTTTAGAGAAAGACATTGTCAGCATGGTAAATGCCATTTGACATTGTCAGCATGGTAAATGCCATTTGACATTGCTAATATGTGAATTTGTTCCCACTGCAGTTTAACACCTTAGGAGCCAGGACAGTTCGCATGAATGATGGTTTTAGCGCCACTTAGCAACTCCATAATCGCCAGTCAATTGTTCTGGAAAGCTGTTCATAACCTCTAAAGATGTGGTGAGTTTTCTAGTTTGCAGAAAAAAAACAAAAAAAACTGGAAACCTTTGGATTTCGTTTTTTGTGGGTGGCGTCAAAAGTGGGGTAGGTTTAGGCCTTTTTGGCCGAGGTCATCACAAAAACCAATTTTTTGAATCAAGTTTTTAGTTGAAACAAGGCTATACTGTATATACTCGCTTATTAGACGCATTTTTTTACCTGGAATGTGGCCTGTATTTTGCCTGCGGCTTATATGCGCAACATACCCAGAGGGAGAAGTTTTTGCATGAGCTATCACCGAATTGCAGTCATCCAGTTGAACCGCAAATCCTATTTGGCAATGGGTGAAAGTAGGGCGCTATCATGTCTCTGTCAAAATTCGATGACACCTATGACCATCTACTGTACTTATAGACGAATTTCCTTCTTCCGATGAAGAAGATTTCTTAGGTTTTGAACAATAAAATTGACTTTCATTACATTTGCCTGTAAAAATCAATATTTTGTGGTTGATTGATCGCACAGGGTCTTCACCAGTGAAAAGGTCAACTGACCTGCGGCTTATTTGTGAATTACCCTTGATTCTCAGTATATGGCTAAAATTTCTGCTGCGGCTTCTCTGCAGATGCAGCTTAATCGGCTGGCAAGTCATGGAGTTGCAAAGTGCCAAAAAAATATTGGCTAATGCAGGATCTCAAAGTAGAAGTATATAGTACACAGGCTCCCAACATATTAGGCAAGCTATATTTTATTATCCCCAAGAGTTGAACATTGTTTGTAAATGACAACTAAATACTTCCTGCATGTTTTAAGCAAAAAGCAGAAAATGAAATTTTCACGTATATAACCCAAGCTTTTTGTGCCAATGACAAAATGTTGACCTAGTAAATGGATTACCATACACAGGTTATACAACCGTTACACAATACAATTGTGGCAACCAAACCCGAGTCTAATTTTTTAATGATTTCCCATGAAGTTTACATAATTAACTGAAATTATTTATCATGTCTCATTCAGGTTCAAATGAAAGAGATGCTTTAAGACCCCCATAAAACCACTTATTGCCAATTCAAATTCCACTGATAATCTTGTCTGAACAAAACAATGCTTTTGCACCATTTGAACGGCTATACATTTTCCATAATTTGCAACAAATCAGTTCAGCCAAAGAAAGTTTAACAAAAGTAGTTCAGTACATTTCTTTAAAGGGTCCACAATATTATCACTAAATTTGTTCTGCATATTAGCCACATACCTTAAAAACTTAGCTGTTTTAACCAATTAAACAATTTCTAATTGTCACTATGTAGAATCAATGTCAGCAAAACAACACTTCGAATGCTCTTATTGTAGCTGCCCTTCTAATATAAATCAAGGTACAAACCCTTGCTTTACCCATATCCTATTTCGAGATGGGGTTGTGACCCTAAATCGTGGTCGAAAAAATGCTGATGAATGTCTTGAACGATACCGCATACGCCAATGAGGCAATCTGTAATTTTGTGTGGATTGATAACGAGACGGTAATGCAACACTTGTTGGAGTTTCAGAAATTTTGCGAGTCACTCTTATGACACGACTGCAAAATACTGTGCTGTCCAAAGCCAGTGCTGTATCAACAGAGTTCTGTTCTTCAAACTCCAAGTAGGCAAACCTGCAAAAAAATAATCCTTGAAAAACATAACACTTTAGGCCTTGTTAGAACATACACACAAATCTCAGTATCAGTTCACAAAGTTCCAATGCATTTGCACACACTGTAAGAAATGAGTCATGATAACAACAGATGATATCAAGATGACTAATTTTTTAACAAAAAGCATTCCTAACACTCATCTTGCTCTTGGCATTAAAAACTTATCTTTGTGACTCGAAAAAAAGCAGAAACAAGCATCTGCATGGACAACAATTAAAATACAACTCAGAAGTTTGTTGTCATTAAAGCCAAATCAAGTATACGGCTTTTAGAGAAAAAGTGTTTCTCCGTTGATAAAATAGTGCTAGATTAATTCATATTTATCAACAAAAAACAGAAATATCAGTTTATCAATATTACTGTTGTAACTGGAAAGCCAGTGCAGAAAGTGCACAAAGCTTCACACTGTGGCAGCAAGCAATAATAGAGGTCATGTGCCATGATCACTCTAATATTGCTTGTTCATGCCACATATATATGGGTTGTTACTTTTTGTGCACATTACGTTCGTGGTGAATTGCACATTCAATGCAACACCAACTGACAGGTTGCAACATTATCACCTTATTCATAACTTTTTTTAAATCACAAATTGGTGATATAATTGAAGCCATAAAAATCAACACAGTTAATATTGTTCAAAATTAGTTTTCTGTCAAATATAATATGTGTAGCAAATGAAAACTGCTCCTAAGATTACCAGCATCACAGGTTATGAACTGTTTTTTAACATAGCGTTTTGAAAAGCCAATTCTGTGAAATTTTAATTTCAACAAAATAAAAAGTCAAGATTAAAAATTTAACATTTTCATTTATGGCTTTGGATGGAGTCTACAGTAAATGTTTACCTTTGTTCTCTGTTAAGTGAGGTGATCGAAATAAGCGAAATGGGTGGATGTAAATGATGCCCCCAGTACTGTGAAATTATGAGCACTAATGATATCATCATTATCACTACATACAGGAAATAAATGGAGGTGAGTTAAGAATTTACTTTGTCTTTTTTACTGTTCCAGGGGAAGCAGCTATGGCTGTATTTGCCAAGTGCCATGTAAATATAGACAAAATATCAAAATTACACCGAAAGTTATATGAAATGTCAGTCTATATATATATATACTGTATTTTGGACCATAAGGGGCACTGAATTGTAAGTGCAGTGTCAAAAATTGAATGCTAGCTGTTCTTTTTTCATACATAAGGCACACGGATCTTAAGGTGCATTAAATGAAGCAAAACTTCTGATAAGTGAAATTGTACTCAACTCTTTTACAATAACTCCCTAGTGCCAGAGTCACCCCAGTTCCCAAGTCCCCACCGGGGATTTAATCTGTCATTACTATGGCAAACAAAAGTCAATAAAGTCGAAATTTTTCTGCCATTGTGAAAGTTCATGAAACAACCACAAAACAAATTTCACTCTCATACCATGAGGGAATCCCAAGCTAGTAGGTTAAAAAAAGCCAAAATTTATCATTAGGTCAAAATTTTCTTGCAGCAGAGTTTTTTCTCTTCATCGATATTTTATTGAAACTACAACAACAGATATTGATATGGTTTTGCAAGTTTAGTTGCAATTCTGTTGTAATAGTGAGTTTGTTGCAACTTCTGGCTTAATAATGCTGTTTTGTCCACTACTGGACGATTGAATAGTATGTAGCATAGGCATGGTGAGGCAAGTAACGTGGTCTTACAGTACTCGGTTTGGTAAATGCTCAACCCATTATGCATATAACGTTTCAACTTATGATGTTCTCAGGTTTGACTATACTGTAGTTACTTATGTACTTATCAATATATCAGCCCCAAAGTTAAACAACCAAATATTTCAAAATTCGAAGCACAGAGTGCATGAATATGCTTCTGGGTTGACCACAACACCTAAGGCTGAATTATTTTGCTGTTGTAAACCCAGAAAATTTATAGGTCAAAATAAAGTCAAATTTGCAAATTATAAAGTCAAAATTTTAAGTTTTTAGGTCAAAAAATTGGTTTCCCTAGTCATTACATACGAGAGAGTTTAATCTGTCACACATGCCTAATCCGCTAGACACGAATAGAATAAAATTTGTGCATGTGTTTGATTCGGTGTGCACTAAATGTAGTAAGGAGCCCATGGAGTAATACGATCTGTGGTATGTGCTAGCTACTCTTGGAAGCATCTCATTGCAGTTGTTGTTGGTTTACTACATACCACGATGGCCTGTTTACAAAAAAATTGTAACTAGCAATTAAATAAATAGCACCATTTACCACATACAATTGGTTCCAGATGAGAAAGCACAACCAGATTGATACATCAGGCCTACCACATTATAAGGTGCACTTTCAATTTTTCAGAAAGTTAAAGAATTTTAAGTGCACCTTATGGTCCGAAAATACGGTAGTATAGTAGCTGTAACAAAATTTTATGGCAAGAACATACAAATGCAACTAAAATTTGTACTAGGTAAAATGCCATGTAGATCATAACATATGGTAAATTGCATCCCATAGGTAGCACTAACACACACAGACAAGTTGTCAAAAGCAAAGAAATCCTAATTACCCTTTGGGTTGACCAGTGTAGGCATCTCTCAGGATGGTTGCTCGCTTTACTTTGCCACAGATTCCAAANTGTTCTGTAAGTTGCTTTTCTGTAGCAGAAAAATGAACATTTGCAATGTGCAGTGACTTTTGCTCATCAGGTTTACTAACAGAAGTCGACTTTGAAAGTTCTGCTTTTTGCTTTATGAGTTTCATTTGCTCTTCCTGAATGTCTTTTAGCTTCTTTGCTTCTTCCTGCATCTTCAAAAGTTTTTCTCGCATGGCCGACAATTCTGCATCAGTACTCTCCGTGGAGTCTTGAACATCAACTTCAACAGTTTTTGCAACAGGCAATTTTTTTGGTTTTATTGAGAAAATCTTGGCCTGATTACTGGAAGGTGCTTGGACAGGTGTAGCTTGAAATTTAGGTTTGGAAACCTTTGTTTCATTTGTTGTGGGTTGCACTTCAGCAGTTAGTTCACCTTTTGTGTTTGAAGCAGATCCATCCAAAGTAACTATAAAGCATGGACTTGATTGTCTTGTATTTCTGCTGAACTTCTTTGTAATTTTTTCAAGTTTTTCAGAACCCTTGCCCAAGTTATTATTTCCACTAACCAAAGTCTTTTCAACACTGTCCACTTCACCACTATCTTTCTGTTCCTTTACAGTTAAGTTTCTCTGATCAAAATGGACAGCTAAATCACATTCAGTGGAAGTGGACTCATGATCAAGCCTTTTTTCAGTTTTGTTTTTGGACTTCACTGACTTATCATGTCTTGAGACAAATCTGCGTTCATCAGTTGTGTGTACTTTTTGAATGACAGTACTTTTGGTTTTCATGGCTTCAGAAAAATCCGATGACTCAACACCAAGAAATTTCTCAGTGTTTTCTTCATAACAGCTAGATGTCACCAGAGATGAATCTTCCTTATGGGCACCAGTTTTCATTTTCTTTGGCAAAACTTCTTGCTTTCTAAGCAGTGCATCTCCATGCTTTTTCCTTTTAATCTTTTTTTTACCAACATCTGTCTCATTTTGGACTAGAGTTTTTGATGGTGCTGCAACTGCAGTAGAACCTGAAGACTGCAGACTTTTAGAAGAACTCGTTACTTTGTTAGATGTTGCTGCAACCTTAGAAGATGCAAAAAGACGTACACTACTTTCAGCTTCAGAAACTGCTTTTAGCAATAAAGAACGACTAGCTTGTTTTCCAGGGGGTAAACGAGATTTTCGTTCTGGCACAGCAACTTTGCTAACCATACCACCAGATTTTAAAGTATCTTCTTCACTTTCGTCACTGGAAAAGGTATGTTTTTTACCAACAGTCATGACTGAAGATTTGACTACACTGCCCATAGGAGTTCCTCTAGATGGAACTGTTTCTTCATCTGTTTCGTGATAATCCACTTGACTTTGCGAAAGTTTTCTTGACTGCACAATGAAGTTACGGTCTTCCTTCCATTGGTCTTTGTCACCTTTGTCTCGATCCCATTCTCGGGTCACATTTTTAGAGAAGTCTTTTTTACTAATATCTTGTTTTGCATGCTTGGATTTGCAAGCAACACTTACCACTGAAGACAGTTCCTCATGATTTGAAACTGAAGATCTTTTCATTTTTTTAATTTTGTGCTTGTGTGAAGAATCATGGCTTTTGTCAGATGATTTTGGGTGTTTTGAACTATGTTTTTCATCTCGCTCTTTGCTTTTCATAGAACGCTTTGCTTTAGATTTTTCAGTATTTATGGCTTTTTTGCTACTGTTTTTCTCAGTTTTGTTTGTTTTAGAATCAGAATGAGAAGTATTTTCTGATTTTTCAGGCATACTTTTTTCTGATACATCTTTTGATTTTGAGGATTTGACAGAGATTCGATGTTCAACTTGCACCAGTTTTGTAGAAATGTTTTTTGTTTTCACTGGAGCTGAGGAAACTGCATCTTTTCCCAACAGTTCTTCATCCAAGATATCATCTGTCTCAGGAAGAATGTCAATCACAGCCTCAGTTACAGGTTGCATAACTGCCTTTGTTGAAGTTGAAACACCTTTTTCATCAGTTGTATCACCTTTCACATCCCAGCGCATTGATTTCTTTATAACTAAGTTCTTGGTTTTGTCTTTGCTTTCTTCATCAGCATCCCTACTTGGTTGCACACTGTGTGCATCATCTGTTTTTTTCTCTTTCAGTCTTGCTAACAATTCATACAGCCACTTGGTGAAAGTCTTAGCATTATTACCCAAAAATAATGAAAGAGATTCTGACATTTGCTCTTTCTTCTTTCGGTTAGCTATCATAATCATAATATAATCAGGTAGCTCATCATCAACATATGCATTAAGTTCAGTGAGCTTTGCCTTAATAGCAAGTTGCACATTTTTGCTGATATCACCACCAATATCTGCAGCCATTTTTAGGTAAATGCTTGTTTCATTAACATTGACAGACTCCAAAGCTATTCACATGAAAAACCACCTGTAAAAATATGATTCAGTATATTGAGATTAAGCTAATTTTAACCCTTTCAGTCCCGCGTGCGCCACTTTTCTTGCAGAGCTTTGCAATCCCATAACTCGCCAGGCGATTGAGCTAGAGAGCTGTTCAAATCCTCTACGGATTCAGCAAGTCTTGTAGTCAAAATCAAAAAAAAAATTTTTTCGTTTTGGGTTTGAACTTTCTGGGGGGGAACGTCACAAGTAAGGGTGTTTTTGGGTTATTTTGGCCATCTTTGCCTGGCCCTGGGCGCCGTCCCAATGGGCCATTTTTTAGACTCAAAGTTTAGTTGAAAACTAGGTCAAAATCCACGTCTATAGAGCCTGTGATTGACTTTCTAGTATGTCGGGAGTGAAAATCATGGCTCATAAACCAAAAATTGACCAAAATTGTGCTCTCTC
>JGI24022J15233_10007053_pt1 | contig 12319 bp, 9 predicted proteins | sample Ectturendosymbi2_FD_15233 | JGI IMG/M metagenome (IMG submission 15233)
CCCCCAAATTGAAACAGGACACACTATAAATCAGTTGAGCTTTAGTCAATTTTTAGAATGTCAAGCCCCTCGCACCAACCCAAAGTCCCCCACAGAAACGCAATGCCCTCCCCTATTGAAAACTTTCTGGCGATGGTTCTGCCTTCTTGCCGGGGCGGTTGAGGTGAACGCTCTTGCCCAAGGAGCGCTACAGCAATTCACTTAGTGGTTGAACATCCAACCTTCCAATTGGGAGGCGGACACTTTACCACTGATCTAATACCGCCCCAATAGTTCACGGATGAAACAACCTGTTGTTGTTCCTAGCAACTAAACATGAAAATTTCGGGGGGAAATTGCCNGGTTGCCCTCTTCGCTGGTTGCGGGCCTGCCTCGATGTCACAAGAGCCTGATTTTTATTTTAATGTGCACTGAAAAAAATCAACGGACAAAAAAACAAGATAAGCTGTTCAAACGGACATGAACGGAATGTGCTGCGGTAAAAAGAACGTCGATTTAAGAAGTTTCGTAAAGCAGGGCTGGGGGTTGAATCTCGTTCCTACGAAAAGCAACTGCGACATCGGGCTTTAACAATTTCAGATGAAGATATTCAAGGATTCATTGAGTTATCATGGGCGGGATGATCCAGCCCAGCGAATGAAGACCTGACACCCGGAAATAACAGAAGTTCCATCCTGCAAGAAGCTGAAGCGCGTTTCACAATATGCAACAGCAGCGTTTCAAACTTACCACGAAGTCCTTGATATCCTTCTCTCCAGCCAATTCCACCTCAGAGAACGTCATCACTTTCACATCAGTTTCTGTTGCAAGTTTCTTCACCTCATCGTTGACGTCATCCATAACGATCACGAAACTGATTTCATACTTTCCGGCTTTTACTCCCTCGAGAAGAGTAGACGCCTTGGAAGAGTGATCGACAACGATGATCTTTAAGTCGCCTGTTGTCGCATAAAGGCCGTATAAACACTTAAAGAGCGTAGTTTCGCGCTGTCCTTGTCTAACTCATATGACAAGTCTGGTGAAAATCTCACAAGTCACAACAGTAACGTTTGGAGCCGCATAACTGTTGTCAAACATAATTACAAAAAGACATGCTACCACTGCAAATTAATGAATTTTTTTTGTGTGTTAAAGAAAAGGTTTGCGACACAAGCTGACCTAAAATAGTTCTGCGCTTGTAGGTTTTATTTGGCTGCAGTCGTTTAATATTCTCTGATCTTCATCATTTGTTTAACAAAACTAATTTGAAGTAACTTCACTCAACAGGTGGAACAAGCAAGGAATGAATCAAAAATTTTAATAGGAAATCGATTTCACGTAACACTACGCATCGTCTGTCCTTACATCTGCAAGCAATGCTAACAGGTGAAACGTTGAAAAAGAGGGTTGCTTAACATTTGCGGGACGGAATGAAAACAGGGTGACGCGACTTACACTGCGTGATAATATGCTGCACCGATTCGGGACCCAGTGTGTCGTACAAAGGAACAATGACCATGGAATAGGAATTGCAGACTTGTTCAGTTATTTTCCACTCCACGCGGTTTTGAGAGAATATTCCGATGAACTGGTCGGTTCCAGGTTTTGCTCCCTCCGCGAACAGACCGGATCCGAATCGCTGTACCCGATCCAACACCTGGAAATGACGTCACATGCGCTGCGAACTGGCGTTGTTTATTTTGATTGGATCGCAGCCGTTTTCATGGCAATCTGCCAGTACCACAACAAACCAATCCACTTTGAAGGTCAGCGTTTCTTTGCCGCGTGTTTGCAGATACGAAGCGTGAACCGCATGGTTCATCATCGATGTGTCACATGCAGCAGTAAATTAATTTTCTACCAGCCTCCAGTGTGGTGCTACAAATCCCCCGAATATTTATCGACGTCATTGTAAGTACGACGTCATTGTAAGTAGCTGCGTCTATGTGACACCGAAGTCTCATTGGATATGATGTTCTTATCACTTAAACCCTCCACAGGAATCTATCACAAATTTCCAATAGGAAAGCGATTTCGCGTAACACTACGCATCATCAGTCCTCACGTCTGCAAGCAAAGCTAACAAATGGAACGTTGAATGGCTGAAACAAATCAGAGAAAGCAAACAACTTCAAGACTAGTGAATAAATCACACAACACCAACTGGGACAATCAAAACTGGAAATTACGTCTTACTGAAACTGAATGCTTAACACTGAATAATGGACAGCTAAAATGAACGTTAAAACCTCGGTTTGAAACGCTCGTGGATTCGTTTTCGTAAAATTTTTCTTCGAAAGGCACATCAAATGAAACTTTAAGACTAAGAGGAAACGCAGCTACTGTTTCCAGATGGAATGATCAGCAGTTTGACTCGCACGCCACGCACATTCCTCGAGCATGTTTTCTAAGCACGCATGTTTTCACGGTGAAGGAACGTTCTGGCGCAAACATTGTTTTTTCCCGGAAGGTTCCTTGGCACACCACGAGGCCAACAACAAGACTTTGTCAAAACATGCGATTTAACTGCCCCAGCAGCCAAATGTCTGCTGTGACAAAGCGAATCAACCCGTTTGGCTTGAACCCCAACAACACAGCTCCTTACACGCAGGGACGAATTTAGGGAGCGCGGGACCCTAGGCCATCTTAGGTTTTGGGGCCCCACGCAAGTGTGACCTATTTAGCTATCTTAAAATCCATCTTTTGTTGAACCGACTTGGTTCTGCGGTTGCGTTAGACTGAAATTAAAGACTTTCCTACATTCGTCTTAAAAACAAATGGCAATGCGATGTTTTCTTGGAATGTATAGCTCTTGTGCAGTTCAGAAGTTCCCTTCGTTAACTTAACGTGATTTTTAGCGTTTTCAGGGGGTTATTTTTCGGACCATGTTTATGCTATTGTCAGAACAAGACCGCGGGCGACCTGGTGCCTGCGGGAACCACTTTGGTGAACCCTGATCTAGAGCTTCAACAAGCAAGCTGTGTTTGCGCGCAATCTAGTTGGTAACAACTCAACACAGCATCCAATACTGACAATATTGTTTTTAATCGGAGTTCTTCAGTGTCTGGCGGTCTTGTGTTGTTGCGAGATTTCGTTCGTGGAAGACTGAACATCAAGTAACTACTGTTCTTTCCAAAGGCGTAGCCAGGAAGGGCCAAAGGGGTTACGCCCCTTCCAAATTTCTAGCATTCTTTTCATTTTGTGCTTTGACAGGCAGTGTCTCCAACAAAATACTGTTGCTCGTTTGGAATGCATTGGTTCCCCCGAAAATTTTTGCGCGGACTTGTTACGCTACTGCTTGTGACCACTTTCATTCAGACGGCCTTCATCTCTCTCGCACCCAGCCAAGTTCTTCAGTATTGAGCCTTTCACACAGCACTTTCCTTGGTGTTCAATCTTCCACTGACCAAGTTCGCAACGCAAGGCAGCCCGTCACTGCAAAACTCCGATGAAAAGCAGTACTGTCATTCTTATACTGCGTAGCAAACAATGTCATTATGTTGTTACTGCACGGATAAGATTCTAGACGTTTGCATTTTCGCTCGTTTCAAAGTAAATTGTGAAGTTATGCCTCAGCGCAAATTTCAAGTTAATGAGTGGCCATAGGAAGGACTAGTGAATAAATCACACAACACCAACTGGGACAATCAAAACTGGAAATTACGTCTTACTGAAACTGAATGCTTAACACTGAATAATGGACAGCTAAAAGCAGTTTGACTCGCACGCCACGCACATTCCTCGAGCATGTTTTCTAAGCACGCATGTTTTCACGGTGAAGGAACGTTCTGGCGCAAACATTGTTTTTTCCCGGAAGGTTCCTTGGCACACCACGAGGCCAACAACAAGACTTTGTCAAAACATGCGATTTAACTGCCCCAGCAGCCAAATGTCTGCTGTGACAAAGCGAATCAACCCGTTTGGCTTGAACCCCAACAACACAGCTCCTTACACGCAGGGACGAATTTAGGGAGCGCGGGACCCTAGGCCATCTTAGGTTTTGGGGCCCCACGCAAGTGTGACCTATTTAGCTATCTTAAAATCCATCTTTTGTTGAACCGACTTGGTTCTGCGGTTGCGTTAGACTGAAATTAAAGACTTTCCTACATTCGTCTTAAAAACAAATGGCAATGCGATGTTTTCTTGGAATGTATAGCTCTTGTGCAGTTCAGAAGTTCCCTTCGTTAACTTAACGTGATTTTTAGCGTTTTCAGGGGGTTATTTTTCGGACCATGTTTATGCTATTGTCAGAACAAGACCGCGGGCGACCTGGTGCCTGCGGGAACCACTTTGGTGAACCCTGATCTAGAGCTTCAACAAGCAAGCTGTGTTTGCGCGCAATCTAGTTGGTAACAACTCAACACAGCATCCAATACTGACAATATTGTTTTTAATCGGAGTTCTTCAGTGTCTGGCGGTCTTGTGTTGTTGCGAGATTTCGTTCGTGGAAGACTGAACATCAAGTAACTACTGTTCTTTCCAAAGGCGTAGCCAGGAAGGGCCAAAGGGGTTACGCCCCTTCCAAATTTCTAGCATTCTTTTCATTTTGTGCTTTGACAGGCAGTGTCTCCAACAAAATACTGTTGCTCGTTTGGAATGCATTGGTTCCCCCGAAAATTTTTGCGCGGACTTGTTACGCTACTGCTTGTGACCACTTTCATTCAGACGGCCTTCATCTCTCTCGCACCCAGCCAAGTTCTTCAGTATTGAGCCTTTCACACAGCACTTTCCTTGGTGTTCAATCTTCCACTGACCAAGTTCGCAACGCAAGGCAGCCCGTCACTGCAAAACTCCGATGAAAAGCAGTACTGTCATTCTTATACTGCGTAGCAAACAATGTCATTATGTTGTTACTGCACGGATAAGATTCTAGACGTTTGCATTTTCGCTCGTTTCAAAGTAAATTGTGAAGTTATGCCTCAGCGCAAATTTCAAGTTAATGAGTGGCCATAGGAAGGAGTTGCGCGGGGCCCCAAAATCGCGAGCCCTAGGCCATGGCGTACTTGGCCCGTTACTGCTCACACGACTGCCTACCGGTCGGTCGGTCGGTTGAATGTTAGCAAATAATAAAATGGGGGTTGAAGGTGAGATACGTTCACAAGCAACCACGGCTGGACACTCCGGTAAAATCACTTTGTGAACCCATTTTACTCCAATCTGTCAAACACACAACAAAGCCCTGAACAATGACGCAATGTTCTGCGGGAGCTGCTGTGCAAGGCGACCAGTTGCGCTGCTTGGATGATTTCAGCTCTGTTTAATTGAAGCGATGACCAAGGCGCGACCCACTGCCTCACATTCAGCGCGCGCTCGGTCATTTCACGCGTGACAAAGCACTCCGTCATGACACGCACGGTTAAGCAAAAGTCAGTTGTTCGTCTTGAAGCTCTCAGCACCCTGTGTGCACGCACGAAATATCTGTAGCAGCAAAGGTGATTGCGCTGCCTTCACGTCACACCGTGTCGCGTATCTCAGTTCTGCTCTGCTCTGCTCCCTGCTGAGGATGAACCCAACCAACAGAAATGGACTCGGCGACCACAAAACCCGGGGGTACGGCATCGGTACAGTGACGGCCGCTACTTCACTGCGACACCATACGGAAAAATAACACTAGATATACATAACCAAGGCCCACTGTCAAAACGTTCGAAAAGTTAACAATTGCTAAAAACAAAATGCAGAAACTCTTTGGTTCGAGCAACTGCCAGAAATCTTGCGCGAGGTTACAAAAGCATTGTTTGTCGCAAAGGCAATTTGTATCGCTGCGTCGGCAGCACTAAGAATGGAAACCCGTCATTGACAAAAGCGTAAGAGGTGCGAAATCTGTAGTTATCAGTGCAATGTGCCGTGTTGCTGGGTGCTAAACCGCTACACCGAAGGCGAGTTTCTAAAGTATACAGAAGGTTGATGACGACTGCCAGACTGTCAAAGTTTGACCCAAAGCAATTATTACCGGATTGGGTGGTTCAGGTCGTGAATATACATCACTATTTTTGTATGCACTTTTTTCTCAATAACAACTCGCAAACAAAAGCGAAATGGCGCTTTCTAAAAGCGAAAATGGCGTCTACTTTTGCACTTCGATTTGTCCTCGAAACACAATATGCTTGCACCAAAAACTGACAAATCACCAAGAAACGGCACGAAATTTATGGTAAATACGAACAACGTCGCTCGATTCCAGAGTGAAACCACGAAAACAATGACAGTTTTGTGACGCAACAGTGAAGTAGCCCTGCGTTTAAACATTACAAGATAAACATAAACTTCCCGAGGGTCAAAAAGTTGTCAGGAAGGGATACAAATTAGTAAAACTTACCAAAACAAATCTTAAAATTTTCCTTTCGAACTTCATAAAGTTTAAATGTGAAATCGTAATCGCCACTTTTTTTCACCGGCTGTACCCAAGCACCTCATTAATTTATGAAAACAGGTAGGGAACAATTTACCTGCTGATATGTCAACCATTTGTAGGGTTGGTCAGGCCCAGGCCTCCAGCCAAGACATGGTCCACCCTCTGCAAAAACATACGTAAGAAAAACCACACATAACTCAGCGTACAGAATGAACGCGAGGTGGCGCTGTACGTGACGAGGAAACAGTGAATCAAAAGCTTCTTCACAAAAACTTTTTACAATTTAAAAGAAATGTCCTCCAAACCAAGAAATGATGATTTAGAAACCTGAAAGCTTCAGCCCGTCCATGAAGGTATCGTGCAAAGTTTCAACGCCCTCCTTCAGACATTTGATTGGTTCGCTGCCGATCAGTAACGGGGATATCCTTGCGTCGGGATCAACCTGCGATTATTTTAAGAACTGAGCAAATTTGCGAAACACACGTTTTAACGACAACACATGTTTTAACGACCAGCAGCGTTATCAGAAATGCGCAGAAGTGTATCGATGGCGCAAGAGCGCCACTTCGATTTTATCAATGATTTCTTGTTTAATTCGCATGACCCCAGCTACCAGCAGGAATTCGTCGTGCAAGCCAGGCCATTCAGATGTCGGTACCCAACTGAACCTCTCATTCATTTTCCCAATTACTCCTTGGGACTTTTATCGCCCGTATTGATGAGTTCGTAGACATCCGAAAAGTGCTTGCAGGCCACGCCCACGCCGTTCAAGCTCCTGTCACTGTTACGTCACTTTTACATGCACAACCTTGGCTCACATCTTGAAACAGCGTCGAAGTACAAAAGGTGTACAGTGCAGCAATAAATCACAGTAGTTTGTCATCAATCGTTGTTGCGTAACAGTCGTTGAACAGCCTATATACCATTAAACACTACATATGGACTTACAGCACCAGCACCTGGAAAAGCGCCCTCAAAAGCCTGTCTGAAGGGCTAAATGGCAGAGTACACAAGTGACAGCCGATCTACTGGTGGCGTTAGTCTGGAACCTATATTAAAATGCACAGCAGGTCTCGAAGAGAAATCATGGAAACATTCAGCGATTGTTCGTGATTCATTCTTACCAAACCAGATTCGCTGCAACACAAAATCTTCTCATAAAAAGGGTTCCTACAAATTCTGGAATAAAAACTATTTCTTGTAGAGGGACTTCGCTGTGGACAGAAATAGAACAGATTCTGAACACCTGGTCCCATGGCATCCAAGTTTTGTTTTTATTTAAGCATGTTTCGATGTATGCTTTAATAGTTTATTTACACCTATCGCTTCAAGGATTGCTTTCATTATCTGGGTTTCAGTCATGAGTCAACGCCATGTTTTGTATACAATATTTTTACGTTTCAACCCTTGTCATGTGTTCATGCATGGTAAGATTGTACAGTACTTGATGTAACAATGTTTTAAGGGCACATCGTCTGGATAACTTATGGTTTTCTCGGTTCTAGATACGAATATGTTCTAGTAGTGTTTACTGCTGCATTTGTGTGCTTCATCGTAAATAAATTACACTTAACTACACTGCTGCATATGTCAGCCACGTCGATCCGGGGACTGGTTTGCAACAGGAAGTGGAGTCAGTTTAACGTTTCATGTGCTGAGTAACACTGCAAGGGTCGTACCTCGTCCGGGACGCTCAGCTTGTCCAGCATATTTTCCAGCCGAAGATCTTTAAAGGGTTTTTCAGCGTCAGGCGCAGCAGTGCCGTTCGTTTTAGTCCCGTTCGACGATTCTTTAACTTGGTCGTGGTCATTTTCAGCAGGAAGCTGTTGTACGGCAGTGTCTCCCATTATGAATTTATTTCGAAACTTTTTTAAAAGATGCAGTTAATTAACAGAAAACGGCCGACGCTGCAAACCAAAGCAATAATGTAAATTGCAAACTAGCCAAGTGCGCTACAGAACTCTCGGTGCGTACAACTCAACTCCGTGCCCAACAACTTGACTCAGGTTTAAACTGTTTCGAATCACGGTGCATTTTCTCGCGCCGGTAGCCAAGCTCTGGGTTGTTCGCAATGATTGTGTGACTCGTGGTCTGATTCGGACTCGAGACACGTTTTGCAACAACGATGTAACGGCTATTTTGCCAAAAAGTTTCGACAGGGTCACTCGTGAATCGAGTTACTATTTTTACCGTCTCCAAAGCCCTGTTGAAACAAGCAGTCACAAAAGAAAAACGGCGCCAGCACGTACATCAAGCACGTCTTTATGATATTGATTGACGGCAGAAAAGTTGAGCGACAGCCTGTCACGATGCCACTAAACACCAGGCTATTGTAGTAGCAAGCTTCTTCCGCCTTGAAGATGTTGATCTAAGTCCGGAACCGAACCTTGAACCTTCTACGATGCTATTGCGCCAGGAGTCACAAACTTTGCAGCTGTCTCTCACACCCCAAGAAACGCTCCACTAGCTAAAGCTCAACTCTGGTGTTGGTCATCAACGGCCATCGGACTCATTCTCGATCAATGTTGCCACTCTGTTGTTACGGGAAAGTACTAGATTTGATAAAAAAACAAACACTAGATTCACAAAAGTGAACTTACACACAGAAAACATGCCCAGAAAATGCGTTGCATTGCCAACCATAGATATTGTGCAACTCATTGGAAACCAGAGACAAAGAAAACGGGAGATAGCAGCAATGTTTGTGCAAGTAACTAAAACTTTTAACAGACAACCAAGCGACTTCGCAGCGGTTTAACTCAACACATATATTGTCTTGTGTAATTTAAGATTTAATTAGAAAGAATTTTTAGCAAATTGCAATTGCTTTGAATCCAAAGGTCTCAATTGACAAGTCAATCACAGTTGCAATTACACAAAACTGTATTTTACTACATTCAGCTCACTCATAAAAAAAACANTAGATAGCCATAAAANAACACTAGATGAAATAAAACACTAGATCTAGCGGAAAAACACTGGGAGTGGCACCACTGTTCTCGATGGTGCAGCGGTGAAGCTCACGTGATATCCATGTTCGATCAACCATGACCGTATGTTCAAACAACGCCACCAGGGTTGCCATGTTGACATTTTAATTCCAGAAATTTGGCCTTTTCCAAATTGGTTTGGCATGAAAAAATGCTGTTTGGCATGTACGTCATAGTTTGGCGTATTTTTGGCCTTTTTTGGTGGGTTGGCATGAAAAAACATTGTTTGGCATTTTTTAAAACCTCTGCCGCGGTTAGTGCTATCGACTTGGAATTATAGAACTTTTTCTCAAGACAAATGTCCTCTTTTCTACCACGGTCCCGTTCTCGAAGATACAAGTGGTTTTGCCTTCTAAGTGACGTCACAGGGCAAAAGAAAGTACTTTTGGGCGCAAGACTTCGAAGCTTCGGCGCTCGTACAGTGTCTTAAGCGGTGTGGACTGCTGTTTTCGGAAAATAAACATAAAAGTCTATGCAAATCAGGTTAGCTGTTGTGCTGTACAGTATTTGAGTTTCTTTTAAGAATTGTTATTTGCAGGTTATTGGCATTCTCCATGCTTGTAGGTGCATATCAGTGAAGCCATTAGCAATATTTATTCACAATTTATTAATATAAGCACATAACAGTGTTGCCAGATTTTGTAGAGTTTCGTATAAGCTACCATGATAAAGACAATTTAACAGAATTCCCCTGCTAGAAACAGTTGTATAATAAGTGCATACCAAAACATGACGATTTGGATGTTTCTTTTTTTAGCCTATATTTCTTGGAATTATGACATGTCTAATGCTTGGTTTCAAGAATCAAGTGTTTGGAAACTATGGCATGATGGTACATGTGTATTTTCTTGAATTCATTTGTTGTTTCCTGCAGTCGTTAGCATATTTTCTGTTGCTGTCGGCATTTTTAAGCAGAAGTAAATAGTTAAAATTTTGTCCTAGCTCTGGCTTCAGGGACAAAACCTTGTATATCAAAGGGTGAAAAATGTGTAAGAGTGTTTCTAGTTACTGTTTTTCTAAGTGCAATAGTTGTTTGTTGCTTTATATGCTATAATTAGCGCCTTGTTCATGAGCACCACTGTTTTTGCCAAATTATTTATCTGATCTGGTAATATCAAAACCAACAACATTCACCCTGTTTGGCATTTTTTGAAGCGATTTGGCATTTTTTGTTCACTTGGACCTGGCAGCCCTGAACGGCACTAGGATCAATGGCTTCCGACTCCACTGAGAGCGTGACACAAATGGCGTGGTGATGCGGACTGGGTTGTGCTGTGGTGGTAATTTTCGTCCGTTCCACAGAAACCTGTCCTTGAGCTGCTCCCATCAGCATCTTCCTGTGAAACTGTACACCACACGGGAAGTTTACTCAACCGCCAAGTTCGGGCCTGCGTTTATTGTTATGAATTTAATTTTCAAAGACACAAAAATAGAGGGTGCAAGCTCGCACACCAAGCAATAATAGGAGTTCGGTCTCGTGCTCAACTGACCTCGTATCAATTCTGTAATGCAATCGCAACCTCAACTTCTTCGTAACTAACAAATGAACAGTACACGGTAGTAAACGTGCATGCATCGATTTTGACGCTTCTTGCGCAAGTAGAACTGGCGCTACTAACCTAGCATGACACGAGCACGTTGTCTCATGACCAACCAAACGCGTGAATGACGCCATTGCTGCATAGCCTCAAGGTAAATTTAACAGACCAATTTAGTTATCAGGTCGAAAAGTTCAATGTTGAGACAGAAAACCGGGAGCAGCGTTCTACGAAAAGCTAAAAAAACATTTCCATTGATGGAAATCAAGTGGACTAGGAGCCCGGTGCCGCCTTTACCCACTGACCAGGTCCCTGTTGCTTCAAATGCCGGCAAAATAACATATGACAGACATGGTGAAGCATAGCATTATAATTAGAAGGCAATGGCAGGGAAGCATCTATTCGCTGTAGTCGGTGACAGTGTTGCCAGGTTATTTTTCAAGAACAAGCAAGCAAATTTGAAAAACAAGCCTAAAATGGCTAATTTAACGGAAAAACAAGCCCAACGCGCGTTTGGTAGGAAAGTTCAAAAAACCACGAAACCAGCAGGTTAGGCAAATTCGAAAAAACAAGCCCAAAATGAGCAAATTTACACAAAAACACGCCCAAATTTCGTTTCAGTGAATTGAAAGAGCAGAATGGCCATGAAATTTGATAAAAAAGCAATGCGAAATACAGAAATCTCCAAAATACAAGTAAATTTTAATCAAAACAATCCCAAAAACAAGCAACCTGCAAGCCTTCAAAAAAAACGCAAATGGACAAAAAACAAGTCAAAATTCGCGGGAAAACCGTAAGGTGGCAACACTGGTCGGTGAAAAGGGCGCCTGGATTAGGAATCACTGGTTCTCAGACTCCACTGTGAGCTCACAGTACTACATAAGAGCAAATCACCAGCTTAGCAGCAAGCGAGGATACCTTCCTGAAGAGATTGTGCTGAATACCATGGCTGGCCCAAGTATTTCAATGAGGAAATCTGCCCGGAATTGCTAGTTCAGGAAAGCTGAAAATTCTCTAGTATCTTACAGCAGTCCACTGACGGAATTTTAGTGTACGGCAGGTTAGCTCAGCGAAACCTGCCCAACAACGCAGACATTTGTCAAACTCAGTTTACAAAATGTGATCCACGCATTATTCAACTTGCGTATAATCCGCATAAAATGATAACATATGAACAAAAACAAGATCAGTGGTTTATCATCAAACCAATACGGTGTCCCACTCATTCTACACTTGCATTCTCTTTTAACCTCATCCAGCAGCTCCACGACCACGGGTGTTGTGTGGAGCACGAACCCAGGAGGAAGATAAAACAACATAAGCAAATATGCCGCAACAAACCGCAAATCTCAAACACGATGTTGAGGAGGACAGCCAAACCACGGAAACGATTTTTGTAACTGTTGCTACATTTCAAGGAGCGCCCCATGGAAATTGAGCTTGAGGAGGTGACCTCT
>JGI24022J15233_10007055_pt1 | contig 12316 bp, 9 predicted proteins | sample Ectturendosymbi2_FD_15233 | JGI IMG/M metagenome (IMG submission 15233)
AGTTCGCAAAAGAGAGTGAAAAGACTATTGTGACTTTGTGGATACTGAGTACCAAAAACTTATTTCTCACAGCGTAACCAGGTGGCTATCACTTTATCCTAGCTTGCCAAGGATGCTTCAAATGTACCCAGCTTCACATTCATACTTAATGTTCATAGATAAGCCAACTGTTGTTCTGAAACGTTATTTTGGAGAATGGGATATTACTCATTAAAGATGAGCCAACTGTTAGCCAACTGTTGAAGATAAACCAACTGTAAGCCAACTGTAGATAAGCCAACTGTTGTTTTTTTGTAGAGCTTTTTCTTACTGCGTTTGGTATATAGAAGGGGTGGCCAAGCCTGCTCTATGTATGAGCCGCATATCGTAAAACCAAGTTACAAAGAACCGCAACATAAAAATCTAAAAACACGAATTTATTTGCAAGCTACGCTTCTGTGACATCGAAATTCTTTTTGGAACGACTTGCGAAAGTAATACTGTACCGCACGCTACCTATCACAGTACTATTTTACATTATTTAATACACTTTGCAATAGAAATAAAAAAAAAACAAATCTATAATTTTTCGGAAAGCTCAAGACCCGCATGCAAAGGTTCGAAGAGCCGCAGTTTGGCCACCATTGGTATATAGGTTAAGGAAACTAACAACTTTGGCATTCATCGTTTTTGAGTGACCTAGACTGCACGCTGCAATACTTGTGAAAGCATCTTCCGATCTGAAATTTACGACCTACTCACACACAAATGATGTTACGAAAAATGCGAGTGAGTGTCTTGGTCATTGCAAAAAAATCTTCAACAAAGTCCTAAATCTCTTGAAAAGCAGGAGCAAACCTTTGCAATGGCGTTCATTTTGGTAATGGCAGTTGCTTATGCCTTCCTAACGGCAACTGCTTTTGAGCCTGAGGTGTTGAACTTCAAGCATATTCGAGGACGTTGTATTTGTGTGCGAACCAGGAGCCACGCATTCTGTGCATCAAATGATCTTTTCTACCTCTGCCACATGATTCCGGCACACGCATTATTATCATTCTTGCATTTTGCATCTATATAAAAACGCGTATCAAAGTACAAAATGACTATATTTTCTAAAAACTTGGGGAGGCCATGGCTCCTTTGACCACCCCTGGCTACGCCTATGCTTCCGGCACACGCACTATTATCATTCTTGCATTTTGCCTCTTCGTGCCGTGCATCCGGCGAGGAAACAATTTCCACTGAAGTAAAAATAAACGTGCAAGGAAACGGCATCATCCGAAGTAAGGAAACACATCAAATGAACTCCAGTCGAAGCAAAACAAAACTGGAGAAAGCATTGCTTTTGAAGTTCCGAAGATGACTGAAGCAAAAGATGTTGTTCGGGAAGAGGTATGGCATATCTGGCGAGTTATGGCCAAAAATATGCCGACCACTGTAATTGCCGGCGCGGGCCTTAAAGGGTAGAAAATGCCATTGCAACAATACTGAGCAAGAAAGATCAGGACACCTGCTGCAGAGCGAGTAGGCTATCAAGTGGTGTGCAGAAGGTAATACAAGCAAAGAAAGCGAAAAGACACAATAGAAGTTAAGTTCTACCGGAAAGATCATTTCTATCGCAATGGCATTTCGTGAATTCGAAGGCTAACCCGGAAGATGAAGCCACAAGAGGGCTACGTGCGAAGAAGCTGGCACATGCGAGCCAATGGTTAACAGGTCCTCTGTTCCTTTGGCAGGTAGAAAAGTATTGGCCTAAATCTCCCTTCCCGTCGAAGAAAAATCCGTTCGTGTGTTCGAAAATTGTTAACAAGCAGGTCATGGCTTCAGATGGAGCAACTGATCGACTAATTCAAAGTTTCTCTGGTTTTATACCGATTGAAGGAGGCAACGGCGTGATGCTAAGGTACAAACTCTTTCTTTTGCGTAAGTTGAAACGGCGACTCGACACGCAATTACGAAAGGGCGAATTGAGTGTCACCGAATTGCAGCTTGCAGAACGAGAATTAATTAAATACATACAACTATGTTCCTTTCCAGATGTTGTGGTCATCTTGCGTAAGTCAGATACAGATCAGGGCGGAAGAACTCGCAAATGCAAGCAGGTTGCTTTGGACAGACTTTCTCCATTTTTAGAACACGGTGTGATGCGTGTCGGAGGACGACTAGGCAAAGCGCCTATTTGTTTCGAGACCAAGCATCCTGTCATCCTCCCAACTAACCGCGTTTTACCCAGCTTGTGGTGATTGAACATCACCAGAGGGTGGGGCACCAGGGGATGGGTCATACTTGGTCTTCAATCAGAGAAATTTTGGATAATTAAGGGTGGTGCGGCAGTTCGAAATATAATTGGCAATGTGTGTTTTGCAGGAAGCGTAATGCTGCGCGAGGCGAGAAATTCATGGCCGAATTGCCTTCTGCACGACTGCAGGTTGATAAGCCGCCTTTCACATCCGTTGGCATCGATTACTTCGGCCCATATTTCGTGAAACAAGGCCGAAGCATGGTAAAGCGATTTGGCTGCATTTTTACTTGCATGACTACCAGAGCGGTGCACATAGAGATTGCACATTCGTTGTCATCCGACTCAATCCTTATAGCTTTTCGTCGATTCGTTTGGTCGAAGAGGTAATGTCGAGCAGGTATATAGTGATAACGGTACCAATTTCGTGGGTGCCGAACGCATTCTAAAGGATGATTTGCAACGCTTTAACCAGCATTACATCCAGGATCAACTTCGTCAACGCAACATTGTGTGGCATTTCAATCCACCAACTGCAAGCCACATGGGCGGTGCATGGGAAAGACTAATACGGTCGTCTCGCAAGGTTTTTAACAGCACTGCTCTCCGAGCAGACCTTGTCTGACGAGGGCCTCCTCACCTTAATTGTAGAAGGTTGAAGCAATTCTCAACTCCAGACCACTGACACCGATAATTTTAGATCCGTCAAGTGACGGACCTTTAACCCCAAATCATTTACTTTTACAGAAGGGTTGTGCACAATTGCCCCCTGGAGTATTTTCGAAAAAAGATTGCTATGGACGACGTCGGTGGGCTCAGATACAGTACACAGCAGACCACGTCTGGCGACGATGGCGACGCGAGTACTTGCCTACTATTCTACAGCATCAGAAGTGGACTGCACGCCGAAGCAACTTCGAAGTCGGCGATATGGTGCTTCTGGTTGACGATACTCAGCCAAGGAATCGTTGATTGCTAGGTCGCATCAACGGTGTACTCCCTGATAGACATGGACTTGTGCGTCCAGTGACGGTAAAAACGTCGACAGGTCAACTGCTTCGACCGATCTCCAAGTTGGCGCTGGTGTACTGTGGCGAAAGAGGTTCGCAGTGACAAGCTGTTCGTGATTTTCGTGACTTTCATCAATAAGTTGCCAGTTGTGTTTTTTTTATGTGGGTCGCAGTAATAAGGCGACAATGTAGTTAGCGTGCATCGGTAGAGCATGTTTCTTTTCTCATGTTCATGCTATTGATTCGCGATGTGAAGTGGTTATGAAATGCGCGGTGTTATTATTTATATTATTAATGTCCTCATTGTTCAATTCGTCCACTGTGGCGGGGTGTGTAACATCGCGAAATCCCCTTTTAAGTGCTCATTGCTACAATACTTCTGTGTTCAAGATGTGGAAAAGTTGTGATTTTGAATGTGTGTAAGACAGGTGTCAGTGCTGTGTCATTTTGCCTGTTTTTAAAGCTGTGTTCTTGGTGTTTTTAACAGCCCAGTGGCGACTCCGGCATCTGGGCTCCTCGGGCTTCGCCCGAGTTTTCGATTACGATTTATATCGGAGAACGCGAGCTTGCTTGCTTACTGTGTTTGTTCCACCACCCACGGTCCTACTTCACTAAGTTGTTAACTCGGGCGCTTTTCTTTGGGCCTTGTCACTGTTCATATATTTTCGTTCCATGTCTGGCCTTTCGCGTTCATGTTGCAGGTGACCTGCATAGAACAATATCGTTCGTAGTAGACGTTCTCACGACTTGTTCGCTCGTGGTTTACACGGGCTCATCCATTAGTGTCTGAACTGTCCTTTGCAGTTAAGTATTTTTTAAAACATAGTTCATATCGGACTAAATGTTTTTGAAGTAATGCATTAGAATAGAACATTGGATTTGAAGTTCAATCCAATGGACCATAGGTGTAGGAGCACACAAATGCTTGGGGGTGCGAATGATTTTTGCCCGAATTTTCACAAACTTGCCCGAAAAATAATTTTTGGCCACCTTTTGTGCGAATACGCGAAAACGTTTTCATGACGACCGTTTTTGGGATGACCTCCAAACGAAAAAAAGGTCTTAATGTGATTCTGCACACGTTGGGAGCCATTTTTCTCAAATCAGAGTACGCTGGGCGCCATTTTTGCTCGTATTTTCAGGGATTTTGCGAAGGTTTTCACAGATTTTGCTCAGATTTTCACCAAATCAAAACTTTTGGGGATGCGCTTGTACCCCCTGCACCCCCGGTTCCTACACCACTGCAATGGACAGTTCCCATTTGGAGAATAATTTCACACGAACGATAAATTGTCCAACAACTCAGGCTAATATGAATCAGCCGAGTAAGCGGAGGACTTACTGGTGTTGACATTGCTCTGTGACGTACGTTACTCAACAATGGAGAAGCTATCATGAGAATTTCTCATATATTGTTACATAACCTAACGTCACAGACAGGGCAACGATAATGCCATCCAGAATGAAAGCAAATGGAAATTTCAGTGACGCAAGCGTCGAACGCTTTTATTGAGTCAGTCAGAATAAATCGAGACTGACTGTGACGCTGATGACCTGGGTTGCCCCTGTAACAGCCTATTTGAGTTTCAGGTGGTTCACCGATACGTTTGCATAGTGAGGTAATTTTGTCTAAAATAGTGTAATTTATACCTTCATATGGCGTATATGTCATATTTCAATGCTTGTGACGTCACAGTTGCCAATTGAAACCTTTGGCTATACGGCAATCTTTTTGACGTGCACTTTTGCCCCCCACTTAAAAAATGGTTCCGCCACCCATGATAAACACCATAGTTTGCACACGTCAGGTTTTGGTTCAGCGGGAAATAAATATTTTTTTTCATTGTTTGTGAAGCACATGGGACCATGGATCTGTTGCGTTTTCCATGGTAACCATAGAGTGCACAGTGCTTGCAAGACCTTCTTCACACAACTTCCATTTCCTTTTTTGTCTTTTTTAAAGCAAGGTACCAGTAGTTCCTAGCTTTTGTCCAATTGGTAGGTCTTTCGTAGGTAACGATTGCTTTCGTATTTAAGCCTTTTCTTTTTCTGATAAAGTTAGCAGGTGTGTGAATGAAAGATGTAGCCTAACATTATAGCAATGAGATCAATTTGTAAGAACGAATACGCCGCGCAAAATGTGACAAGAAAGGTGACACACGGGTTTGGGCTACAGCCGCTACAGGATGATGTAAGATGTGCCCTGTCAGAAATTATCCTCATACAGATAAACTACTCAAGAACAAACAGTAACTTCCTATTGTATTTGATTGATTAGCAACTTGCATACCTTTCTTAAAATGCATGAACTTGTTCGTTCCTATAGGCAAGATTTTGTGTCGCCCTGTAACCTAAATTATACCATGATTGCCAGGTTAGCATTTAATGGGCAAATTCCAAACATCTGGCCTTTGGCATGTGCGTCATAGTTTAGCATGTTTTTGGCCTTTTTGGTGGTGTTAACGGAAAAAAACGTTGTTTGGCAATTTTTTTAATCGGTCTGTTTTGAGCTCAAACTTTTAGATTCTTTTCAGCCTGCTTGTTGTTTATTGAAGCTATTTGGCATTTTTTACTAGCGATTCAGCACATTTTGTTCGTCTGCTCCTGGAAAGCCTACTATTTTTTCTGTGCGTTTTCTGTAACTACATTTTGCGATAGATATTTTGTGGAATTGTGACATGTCTAACAGATCAGACGCTTGTGTACCAAATTCAAAGTAGTTAAAAAGTATGGCGTGGTGTGTGTTTGTATTTTCATAACCTGTAATGTATTGTTTCAAACATATTATAGATACTTTAAGAAGCATTTTCTAAGAGGAGATGGTACTTTTGAAGAATAAAAATTCTTTACATACAATAATTCAAGGCTTAGTTCCGTAGCAACATTGTATTTCTGTCATTTCTCATCAGGGTATTTAAAAATCAACAGTTATCACCCGGTTTCGGCTTGTTCAGCATGTTTTGAAGCTATCTGGCATATTTTGATAAGCGAATTGGCATTTTTGGTCCATCTGGACCTGGTAACCCTGGTTTCAAAAGTTGCTTTCAAATTGTCTTTTGCAAGCTAGATCACCACGGCGCGTAGTTTGGTATTTCGATATTTTGCTTCCATCGTATACACATATAAAGGTCATGGACCCCCAAAAATCCTTCTGTGAACCCCTGGGGGTCCATGGACCCCCTGTTGAGAATCATTGGTGTAGACCGAGTAGTTTAAACATATGCAAGTTTGTTTATAGGACAAGCGTAACTTTCAATATTGCTTTTATCGTGTTTGCGAATTATTTTGTTAACTCTAAATAGCTAGGTAAATACGTAATCCTTTTTGGGAAGTAAGCCTATAGTGCAAGTAGTTTACAAAAATGCTGCCGCAGTCGCATTTCATAGCGTGATACAAATCTAAACATTTTTCAAACGTGTTGAGAGACTCCAACGGTTACGTCTATCAGCTGCATACCCCAATTAGTCCCCCAAGATTTGAACAACAGCAAGAAACCACGTTTCACATGCGCGCAAGTTTTGTGGAAGACCTACTTGAGAAGTCGGTGTCTGAGGTGAAAGTGGCTACTTGGCTTCGATTGAACGTATGTTTGTGTACATCAGAAGCGTGTAAATATAAAAAGCGCAATCACGATAGCGGCCACGATGACTCCTTGCTGAAATGCACTATTGGCTGCGAACCGCATACATTTTGCACTTACTGTATTTGTACAAGCGCTATTGCAAGAAAGATTTACGAGCAAATGGTGGCTTTGATCCAAAGTAGTCGCTAAAAATAAACTTAAAACTTGTCGTTACTATGAAAGCAGACATTTTATTTGCCTACATAAGTCTGAACACAACTGTTGAGGAAATAAACACCAGACAAATATACATTGATGCAATATGCTTTGAAAACAAGGGGCATTAAATATTTAAACGTTGAAACTAGGTTGTTGTTTTCTCCCCCATTCAAATGTCTGGCTACGTGCCTAGTTGCGACCCAAAAATAATGTTTTCTGTTGGTAAGAAGCATTAAAACACTTTGGAGGTGTAACTGAAGATACAAAAACAAAAATAAATAAATAAACATCACAGATCATTATTTTACCGTGGAACATCAAGTCTTGCCGGAATTTTCGTACAATTCAAATTAAAAGTTAATGGTAAAATTTGTGGATGTAACAAACGTGAATGAAATTATTAATTTATATGCATTTTTTCACCCATAATGAAGCGTTTGCTCTTAAAATGTGGCATGCATTTGGTTCCAATTTCCGTGAGACTCATTCCCTTAGGTCATTCGTTAATGTCAGTTGGGTCCATGTTAATTTTTTTGCCGACGTTTTTAGCATATTGCTGTGTGCACCAGTGCTTCTCCATCTTTCTCCCACAACCTACTGTCATTTTCACAACAGTCGTACGCCCCACCATTATTTACATCCTGACTACACTGAACATGAAATGACAAGCACGAAAAGGTCATTCACTTCAAAATAATTGCAGCACTCTTCAAAATTTTGTATTCATTCATTAAATGCCTCACAACCAGGCTATTATCATGTAACCCCATGCTGGAAAACACTGACAGAGCAGTGCATTTCAGCAACTACAGGGAGAATGCAACTCTCAATGACGTTCCTACCTGTGGTTTGGAAATAATAAAAAACAGGATGTTATTTTTAAATTTTGTTTTTTTCAAGTTGGTTTGATCTTACGGCGCTTTAAACAGTACATTCAATAGTGCACGAACGAGTAAGTCATTGGCATCACGAGAAGATATTTTTACACACTTTCCTTGCTTTGCGAAAGAACTACTCTTGCAGTAAAGGCATTTCTTGTTTTTATTCGAACATGCAACTTGTGTTGAATTGGTGTCGCCATAAATATTGCTTGCGTGCAGAGGAAACACCACGTGCTAGATGCACCAAATGATCTTTTCTAGCTCTGCCACATGCACCAGAAAATGCATTTATCATTCTTCCTTTTTGTCTGTTTCTCACCGTGAACTCGTTTGTCTTGGAAATTGTTGATGGACGTATACCTTTAACCTTTGTCAATTACTGTTGTGAGCTTCGCGCTTATTAATTGCATCCCGGTGTAAATAAGGTCTGATGGTTTAAAGGCCGACGAGAGAAGAGATGAGAGAGACCAGCCCGTGGTCTAGTGGTACGTACGTCCGCTTCGGTGCTGGTAGGTCGAGAATTCGACTCTTGGCCGGGTCTTACCAAGACCATGTAAATTGGTACTGCAACCTTCTTACCAGGCGCACGGAGTGCGGAAGAGCTGCGGGGAACACATGCAGAACCCAAAAAACAAACCAGAAATTGTACAAACTCAGTCGTGGTGCTACAAGATCGTTGTAGTTATACAGCGCCAACAACAAACCACCATATCAAAAAAAGAGATGACAGACGGTACAGCGCGTTCACCACGTATTTGCGTTCACTTCAGTTGGTCGTAAATTATCGTTGCTCCTCAGTTATAAAAATTTACCGTATATGAATATGAATTGCCTGCTTTCGTATATTCTGTGAGAAGACAGAAAAATAGTGTCAGAAGTGTGCTTTTGATCTTGTTCTGAACGATCGCACGACGACAGAAATGGCTAACTCGAATCTACCCGTGCCAACAGCGCTGAATATGAGAGGTGACGTAGCTAGCAACTGGAAGTTCTTCAAGGACCAGTGGCAGAATTACGAGATCGCCTCCACTTTGGCTTCGCTTTGTCTTTGCTAAAGAAGCGCATGTAAGACTTGCAACGCTGAAAGTCGTGATGGGTAAGCACTGCTACGAGATTTTGCCGAGGTTACCGGACTCTGACAGTAAAACGACTGTCGAAGAGAAGCTGACTGCTCTCGAACAGTATTTTATACCGAAGAGGAATGTGACATATGAAAGATTTGTCTTTAACAACTGTCACCAAGGCCCTCGCGAGACCGTAGATGAGGGGTCTTGAACTCAAGTCGCTCCGTGGGCCACATGAGAACTTGCAAAGTAACTTGCGGGGCGCAATACAACGGTGACGCAATAATAACGGTACCTGAACTTAATTTTACATCTTATTTCCTGCGAAAGGTATCATTAATTATGGGCAAATCATTTCTAGCCGTCTCTACGCTCGTATTAATCAATTCTAGCCGTCTAGGAACTTGTTCCCTCGCTAGCTGAGCACTTTTAAACACCGGTGAATAAACTAATGTAAATGTTGTTTNTTTCGTTCANTTTCANGCCCGATTTCCTCTGGGGAGGGTTGCGGGGCAACATCCACAGGCGAACTTGGAATACCTCACGGTCAACAGTAATTTCAGATAGTTCTGCTGGCTCCACATCAAGACGGGACCAAGCAAGGTTGGAGATGCAGTTACTCCACCTGGGCTTGGACGACATCTGCGTCGCTTTCCCATGGGTTTAGCCCGCAGGGCTTGCCTCACCAGTCTTCCGTTGGGCATTATGGATACCTGGCCGAACTAACGTAGTTGTATTCTCTCAATTAGAAGAAGTGGTTCGACATTCAGGGCACTGCGAATTTCCCAACTGCGCACTTTGTACCGAAGTGTCACACCATGGGCGTAACAAGTGGGCACAATGTCCCGGACACCGAACCACTGGGCGCCGCCGAAAAGTCGCAACAATGTTGCAAGTTTTTTTCTTCAATGCAGGACATTTAATCCCAAAATAGCTTAGGTTCAAATATGGAGACGCCAAACTTGTTTCTTGCCCCGGGCGCAATCTAACCTCGGTACGCCCATTTGTCACACCGTGGACTCTTCTCAAAAATCCCAACTTTGGTGCTTGCACCTGAGTTAATTTTCTTTCGGTCATTTCCCAAGATTCGTGACCATAGGTGAGGATCGGAACAAAGATCGATTTGAAAACTGACAGCTTTGCGGTGTTTGAAAGCTCCCGTTTTGTGAACACAGAGCAATAAAGCTCACGCAGAACTGCGTTAGCTTTACCAATCCGTGCATCAATCTCCTGGGGCTCCGCCTTCCGTCAACCGTAGATACCCCGTCACAAGTAAATACCACCCCTAGGTACTTGAACATCTCCACCTCCTGCAGTGTATTGCCGCATACACTGCGTTGGGTTTGTAAAGAGACATAGAGCAGAACCTCAGTATTTTTAGCACTAATTTTCATTCCGGCTCGGTCTCACGCAGCAGAAAACCGATGAAGTGCATGCTGAAGACTGTTGAGAAGATGCTAGCCGTACCAAACCGTCTGCAAAAAGTAAACGGTAGATACTGCAGCTCGCGACTGTGACGCCCTCATCGACTCGGCTGTGACTGTCTATCCAATTCATGTAGACCAGTGGTTCTCAACCCAGGTTCTGAGGGCCGCATTCGGCTCTCACGCACCCTTTGTGCGGCCCTCAGCAGTCTTTCAATAAAACGTCTGATATTTTGTGTCACAGACTTCATTCTGCTGTAAAACAAAACGTGTAAATTGAATTGTGTTAAAAATTTTTAGTGAGGCTCTCCAACAAAATCGTAGATCTGGATTTGGCTCCCTTCAGCGAAAAAGGTGAGAACCACTGATGTTAACTATGAAAAGGAGCGGTGACAGCACACACCGCTGTCGGAGTCCAACACTAACGGTGAACGATCGTGATTTAACTCTCCCGACACGGATGCAAACGCCTGAGTAGGAATACAATGACTTGGCGACCAGTAACAGGCGGCCGTCAACACCGTGCTCACGCAACACTCTCCAAAGCGGCCGTGTGCTTTCTTGAGGTCGACAAAGCATGTGAAGTCGTCTTTAGCATACTCCCAAGATTTCTCAAAATGTTGATGGAGAGTGAAGTGTGGTCTGTATTGCTATGGCCGGGACGAAAACCGCACTGGGTGTCATTCAGATTTGATTCAATTCTTTCGCGGACTCTTTTTTCAAGGCACTTGGCAACGTAAATGTTGATTATTTGAAAATTCCGAAAAAGCATTGCGGGCCGCACAAAACGTCCTCTCGGGCCGCATGTGGCCCGCGGGCAGTGTGTCTGCCGTAGACGAATATGTGACTAAACTCCGCAGTTTGAGTTCGACATGCGAGTTTGGTGCTTTGACTGATGATTTAATAAGGGACAGATTACTTCTAGGAACGAAGTTGGACCAAGTACGACCCAAGCTGATGAGCGAAGCGGATGTAACGTTACAAAGAGCACTAGAGATTTGCAGAAGTTGTGAGCAAACTCAACGTCAGCTGCGAGACATTGACAATCCGACGGAGAAGGCTTACGCCGTTTCGCGATCAGCGTCGCAGCGCAAAGGTGGATTACCGAACTGCAAGTACTGTGATCGAAAACATGAATTTATAAAAGACAAATGTCCTGCGTGTGGCAAACCATGCCGAAATTGTGGAAAACCACACCACTTTGCTATTTGCTGCAGAGTCAAGCGCAATGAACAATGTTCTTGGGTTTTGAAGGAGCACATTGGAAGTCCACTCTATTACGCGAGTAACACTGTCTGTCAGGTGTCGCCCAAAGGCACGCAGTGGTTTGTTGATTTGCAACTACGGCTTGACAAACGCGAGAAGCCAGTCGTAATGTCAAGCCAGCTCAACTGTGGTTCGACCTGTAACATCGTGAGCTCAAAGCATCTTGATTTAATTAGGAGAGGCACAAGGATTTCCTTGAATCATACTATGAGCAAATTGCAACTGTATGACGGAACTACGATGTCGGTTAGAGGAACAATTGACATTTGGTGTATGTACAAAGGGCAAGAGTATTTACTGACTTTTCATATTTTAGACGGTTCTGCAAAACCGTTACTGAGTGCAGACACGTGCGAGTTGTTTGGCTTATTAACCTTCCACGTGCAACAGGCTGAACTCTGTGATACTCTTGGAAGTTTTGCAGATGTCTTTCAGGGACTAGGCTGTTTGCCTGGGGATTATCACATCGAAGTCGATCCTGATGTACGCCCCGTGCAACACATGCTTCGTAATGTACCTGTAGCAGTACAGCAGGAAATTCGACAGCGTCTCCAAGAACTGGTAAATATGAAGTTTTATCTCCTGTAAAAGAACCAACTAAATGGATCAACAGCATGGTCATTGTAAAGAAGCCGAACAAACTTCGCATATGCTTAGATCCGAAAGATTAAA
>JGI24022J15233_10007061_pt1 | contig 12311 bp, 8 predicted proteins | sample Ectturendosymbi2_FD_15233 | JGI IMG/M metagenome (IMG submission 15233)
CAAATATAAAGTGATGGAACTCATTGAAAGAGCCAATGTAAATTTAATTAAAACACAATGATTTGGTAACTTCACTATAAAGTGGAAATTCCTCCCCGGTTGGGAACCACTGTCTTAGACCTCACACTTACCTAAACCCTAATAATCAGTTTTTTCAGCGTATTTGATAGGTAGAATATTACTCGGCGCACATTGCGTTAAAGCAGAATTTCGCTTGGCATAGAGTCACGTTGCGCAGCACGTTTCCCCCTGACTACGACACAACCTCAGGGTCCGCCTCTCAATGAACTGCTGAGCAGTGGTAAGTACCGTCCTCACAAGCCAACACATTGTATTTCAGTGCCCGCATAACGTAGAGCTTGACCGACACCGATACTCACAGTCAACTCAAGGTGCAAAATAATAAGTTATAATTCAGGAATCATCTAGTGGCTTTCATGAACGGATTTTTCTGATATGCAATGCTCTAAAATAAACCCACAATGAAAAGCAGTTCATAGTAACACTGATCAGAGTTATGGTCAGACAAATCTCCTCGCGTGTGCTACCGAACAATTCCAATTGCCACTGTTATATAATCTTAGTGGGTACGCTGCCGCTTCGCCACTGCGACGTAAATCGTCTCTTAAATCCTTTTTACAGGGAGTGGAAAAGACTAAATCGCCAAATCCTCCTGCTCATGATGCAAGTCAACGTTGAAAAGCTTTTGTTTAAATTGTTCCCGTTCGCCCGATCACGTGACCAGCCCAGTTGAAGACGAGCAGCGGAACTTCTCTCTTCTTGCGTCACTTTTTCTTCGGTCGTTTGTTCATCGCATTGCTTCGGTCATAAAAGCGTCCTGAAAAAGAGCAGCACGGTTGGAGTTACTTCCAAGATGACGTCATCCTGCGCAACCCTAGCGTTCGCGCACGGTTTCTTTTTATTACCTTGATCGTAGAACTGTGGTTGCAAGCCATCAGGCCCATCGATCTCAGCGCAACGAGCGGTGACGTGTCGGTTGAGAAAAGACGCTTGAAAAGGTCGGTGGCGGCGACGAAGGGGAAGTTTTGAACCTGGCGCTCCGACTCGTACTTGAGCAAAGTCGACATGTCGCCTTTAATAAAATAAAAACTCTGTTAACTTTTCCGGCCTTGACTTTATGAAACGGTCGGTCAAATTCATTCCATTCTATTTATTACCGAGGTCTTTGCCTTCATACACACTGTTTTCGAGAATTTTGGTCAAACATGAAACGTCACGGAAGCCGAGATTGACGCCTTGTCCAGCCAGAGGATGGATTCTGCAAACGATAGACACAATGTCACGTACGAACATCTGGCGCATCAGATGACTTTAACGTTGTTTATATGCTTTAATTTCAATTCGAACATCTACCCATCGCATCAAGCAAGCAGGGGCGAAATTCTCAACTGAATAAGCGTAAAAATACATTTATTCCAGTCCCGTCGCCACGAGGGGCTTTTGTTGGCTTAGCCCCCCCGAATTGCAATTTGAAACACTATAAATCAGTGGAGTTTTTATCAAATTTTCAGAATATCAAGCCCCCCTCTATTGAAGACTTCCTGGCGACGGTTCAGATTTACTCATGTGTCGATGTTCATGGAGCAGTTGTTGTCGCACACAAACGGCTGCTTCGCTCAACATCTTTCCCGCCCACATTTTTACCTGTCGAATTGACCAATTGAATAAGTTACCTCTACTAACACCGCACTTCACGCCGCTCACCTGTGGATAGCGTCTCCGATGAAAGCGACCCGGGGCTTCACGTACTCGTAAGCGTGACAGCAGCCGAGCGGGAACTTGTAGCGCTGGCCCTGGACCTTGGCCACACTTGCGGGATACTGCAAAACCGGGTCGCTCTGGCCTTCAAATAAGAATTTGTCGGTAGTAGTGGCGTCCGAAATGGTAACAGTAAAGTTTGATACGATTCATGAGGAGTTCGGCGGACAGCGTCTAAAGGAACGCAAATAGGCTGCTGTAGTTCCAACTTACAATGATATGCAGTGGGGGTTCTTGACGAAAATCGAGGGTGACAATTCAAATTAAGCTTTATTTTGAGAATCGCAAACCCTCCTTCATTTCAGGTACTAAGAATATGGTTGGTTGTAGCTATAAAAACTACCGAAAATAATGATTTGCCACAAAGAAGATGATTATCAGCAAAAATATGATACAGTACTTACTTGGGTCAATCAGCTGCAGTAAGGATTTCGTGAAGTTTTCGACGTTTCGGATCATTTCGGGCTGGTTGGTTTCTTTCCACTGCAAAGCATGTTCACGTTTCTTTTGTGTCTGTTTTGCATGCTACGACGGCACAGTGCACGAATTAGTCGGTTTTGCACAATGAAAGCATCAATGGTAAAACCTCATGGTTTGGTAAACACGACTGCAGCTCTGCTAAAACTAACGTGACGGATGTTATGGGCTAGCAGCGGAAGAAAGATGTCGCGAGTGTTCTTTTTTTCAATGGCCTGCCTATAATAATTAGAAGAGACGTTTCATCCCACATGAACGGTTTTTGCCAAATGTCAGTTATCAAGCTACAAATAGGGTTTTGCAACCTGTGTTCTGCTGAAATCCGACGCCAGTTAGTGATATGGGAGGAGTTGATGACGCAACGCACTGCTGCGTGTCCACGTTGATTTTTCGATGGCGCTGATACAGCTACGTCATTGATGTTTGTCAAAACTTAAGTGTCCATGGTCGTTGGCGAGAGGGGGTTGCGGGTTAACGATCCGTAGTTTTTAGTGAATGAACCCATTGCTACCGGATATCTCCAACTTCCATCTCTAAGTTCACCAATTCGCAGCACAAATTGTTGCATTACATTCACGTTTTTGCAAATAAGCTTCAACCGATTTTTCGCACGCCTGTAAATAGCACAGGAACTAAAATACAGCTCAATAGACTTATCTGACACGAAAGTATATTTGAAGGGCCAGATAACCGACAAGCAATAATAACAATCTTCTATTGTTAGTGCAGTTCGAGCGTTCAGGGAAAGCTTTGAAGTTTGACAATAAGCATGGCAGAAAACATGCAGGACTTTTAAGTAGACAAACACCAAACAAACTTAGTTTGAAAACTTGATCATTTGACGTTTGCTTTAAAATGCTTTGAACGTTTAGTGGTCGTGGCGAGGAGAACCATGTTCCCAATTCAAGAATCTTTGCGCTTTCTGACTTAATCAGGGGTGATTTTTGTGAGGGAGCTGCAGACTTCGTACTCGCGTGTGTCTGAGCTGAAATAACACAGGACAGCAGTGATTTCGGAATTTGACCCTTTACAGTTCACTACGGAAATCCTCCCTCTCCTAACACGTGTTTTTTCACAGCATGGCACGTTCCACACTGTCGCTTTTAAATGCTGCAAAAGGTAACGAAAAACACTCACAAATGCGTTGTTTATTTCCGATACGAACTCTTCTTCGGGCATGTCGAGGAGTTGCTGCGCATGCGCGTGGGCCGTGCTCCACACGAGGGAGCTCGCGCTGTCGTTCAGAGGAAGCAAAGCGATGGGCCCTGTAGATGGCGCACAAGCGCGAAAATCATCCATCATTTGAAGTAATTTTGTCACAGATTTTCTAATCATTACGTGTGACTTTTTCGTAACTTATAAACATGGGCGTCGTAACGGGGGGAAAGGTCCTCCTGGATTTTAAAAGTTTATATTTTCCTATTAACTTCTCAAGAGAATACTATTCCCCCCCCCTGGAAAAAAACTTTCGACGCCAATGCTTTAAGACGTTGTACTTTGTTAAATATATATTTTTAATCAGATACCTTAAGTATGAAACAAAATTTGATATGACAAATTGCGCTCATTCAAGACTCACTAAGTACACAAATATATCAATGAAATAGCCTGAAACTATTGATCCCAAGAAATAGTTAGAAAAAACTTTGACTCGTTGCTTCATTCATATAACAAGTACAGCGTTGCCAACAAATCTTCCGCTCGGATGAACTCATTGTTTGCGTGTACGTCATAAACGTCATCATTTTGGGTCAATGCGACATACTTCGATTATTCTAAAAGCAAGACAAAATCGAGGCGAACGGTTGGTATCGCAAGAATGCAGGTAACGCAAATTCTAATTTTTTAATTATTGCCCCATTCAAACCCAAACCAAGTTAATTCCTCCCCAAGAATCTGCAGAAAAAAGAGAATTGCAAAAAGTTCACACTACCTACTAAGAAACAATAGAGTAGACGATTATGAAACAAACAGACTTGTTTACAACGTCAGTCAAAGCAGTTAAAGCACCTTCCCTTGTCTTTGTCCATTGCAGACATCCCCTTTAAATCAACCCCGCTTAATAAAAAAAATAAAAACCTTGAGGTTTATAAATCCACATATTTTCCTCCCCAATTACCCCCTGTAACGAATTTCCTCCCAAGTATTAAAAATTCCTCCCTTGCTGAGCCAAGTGGCACCCGTTTGAGAATCACTGCTTTAGCAACTAGGGTTCGCGTTAACGCACATCGGAAGGGCGGTCTCTCATATTTCGTTATATTTAGTATACATACAAATTTTCTGAGTCAAACTGCCACAACTAACGACTCTCTTCTAGTATGCACGCACGAAGTCGCCGTAGTGCACCAGAAACCGAAACTTACCGGTAGGAAGGAACTTTTGCCAGGCGACAATGTTACTGCACGGCTCTTGCAGCATTAGATTGGCTATCACGGCCGACTGGTCGTAATCCCAATTCATTTTAGGAAGGTCAACGCTTCTGGCAATAGATGAGTTCGCTCCGTCAGCCGCAATCTAGAACAGAGTAGAATGGGGATTTGCATTTTGCGGCTGTAAAGTTTTTGGTAGTTTTGTCTTAGACGCATGAGAAGAGATTTTTCCGTAAATTGTTTTAGACACAAACATTTTTTCAAAAAGAAAATGCACACACACGGCGTCACAAAGCATTTCGTAACCACTCAACAAAGCATTGCGAAACTGGTAACACAGGAGAAACTTTATAACTACAGCACTGCTGTCGTTCGACAACAGGGATCGGCAACCTTTTGCTAACTGTGCTCCCACTTAAAGGTTTCAAATGATTCAGTGTACCGAAAACATGGGTATTTTTATACAAGTCAAGGTCAACATACCTCTGTGTGAATCATACCAAAATCGGTATGTAAAACACAGATCTTCTGCGTGCCATTAGAAATTGCTTGGCGTGTTAAAAGTGGCACGCGTGCCGTAGGTTTCCGACCCCTGTTCTACAAGGTAACTATTTGATTAATTGTTCTCAGAAAAGCATTTTTGCTACATGATGAATATAACTGTGCAACTTTGTTAGAATTATTGTTGAGGTGAATGTTATGCTCGAGGATCCACTACAACGAATCACTCAGGTTGTCCAGGATCCATCACCCAACATTACCATACAGAAGATACAACACTGTACTGCTTGGCTATCGTCTCCCCAGCTTACTCCCTACAAAACAAGTTGAAAAACTTTTAGTTTTTAAAGCACAACTCACTAAAAGCTTGGTGTGCAAGACTGATCCATCGTTCAGGGTTATTTGTGCCAATGGAAGGGGTTTCCTGCTGTCTTCCCTGGCGTAGTTTTTAGGGATGGTACATCCAACTATTTTGCAGTCTCTTTTGATGTTAACTGCTTCTTTGTATTCTGTTTCTAGCACTTGCGTTAGACTTGACACAATCATATCATTCTCAATGATGTAACACAAGTCCTTTTCCATTCCGTTTTGATCGAATGAAATTAAGGCGTCAGAACATGCATCCCATACCTAAACAAAAATGAAAATAGATTAATTATCATTTTACTTGTTAAGTCTTTCCTTATACTTAGTTTAAATAAAACATCATATGCTTGATGAGCAGTATTGCGTGAAACCATTATCACTCTGAATGGCATATAACCTGGTTCTTAATTCAATTTATTCTCTTCTGACTTTCCAGTTGATGTTGCAAAGACACTGACACTAAGCAACGTTTATGTCAAAATTAATACAAAATAGGTCTTTTCAAAACATTTTCCATTACCTGCATCCTTTTCACAGCTGCTGAACGAGGTACATGTTGCCAAACATTCAAGTTTTCAAGAAGTTCCACATTTCCTGGTGACACTGCACATACCCGTGGACTGTATTCAACAGGTGGCTGTGTGAGTTTACTTAAATCAGGTTTTTGACCAGCATCCAGCAATAGTAACTTCTTGTTGGCCATGTATGTGCTTCCACCTTACCAAAAGAAAATGCTCACACATAACACCAGCACAGTTACAGAAAAAGACAAACAAGTTTTTAATATACGTTAGTTAGACAGAATTATAACTGACATTTTTGCAACCAAGCTTCTATGCATAAATAATGAAACACTTAATCTTCCATAATACAATCTCAGTACAAAAGTAGCCGTTTTAACTTTTTCAGACAATACTGCCAGAGGCTGTCTTCCAAGCATGCACTTTGAAGCTAATCTGCTGGATGTGAGCACCAAGTGACCAAGATTAATAGTAATTAACTGTTATTACTGACATATTTTCATTGTCACTGCCATTATGTATAACTCAACGGCCAGTAGGGATTGATATTTAATGCATAATGATCATAAATGTGGCTTCAGGTTCCAAAAAGCCAACCACGAACTTCATGAAGATTGTGCATGATAACACATGATAAAACTATTGAAAGGAAGGATCAAGATCATCTGAAGCAAAACACTAGAGATCATACACAAAAAATTATGTTGAATTGCTACAAAAATTAATGCATTTTTTACTTTTTGCTGTTGCAAATGCATTTTTGACCTTTTCTGGAACAAAGACTGCAAACCAAGAAGTAATTCATTCAATCATAATGTATTTTGACAACTGATAAGTCACCCAGTTTGTAATAGCATATGGTTATATATTTATGATTATGTAGTTATTCAATTACTGATGCAAATATTACTCCAATAAATGTTACTACTCTCACCCAAAGCACATGCCATTGTTCCACCAACCATCCCTCCTCCAACGATGATAACATCATACAATTCTCCTTTTGCATCAGAATTAATGTGTCTTGATGGAAGGATTGTTCTAGCAAAGTTTTGTGAGAGTTTCTTACTGCATGCAGCAGGCAGTATTTTTTTAAGAAACATTGCAAAGCTGCATTTATTCTACTTCTACCCAATAGAATCATCACAGCAAGTTTGTATACCACAATATTTGATGTCTTGGCAGCAGACCCAGTAAAATCACAATTTGCAGATTATTGCGTTAGATATCATGACAATGGTAGTGACATTTGAAAGCAAAATCAAGTACCCTTGGCAAAAAGCCTTCATATTTTCTTTAAATGTTTTACTATACCTCCATGCAGTTCACACTTCAGCTACATTAATGACAACCTCAGTGTACCATACTTGATACTTAATGATCATTTTACCATACAATATGAATATATTCAGGTGAGAATGTGAGTCTACCAGCGTACACAATTTTTACCAAATAAACATTAATCATGATTGTGAAAATCTATTTCAAATGCTTCAAGTGAGCAACCAGTTATCTGCCATTCAACACTGATGGGATTCAGCATTTTTGATTGCAGAAGGTTTTTCGCAATATTTACCCATATTCGGATATTTTTCTAAGGAAAGTATTGCCTTTCACATTTAAGTCCAAAAATAGCAAGCAGATGATACTATTTTTTTGATGTCATGCGTCAAATTTGTTAACTGTCACATGCAGGTATTAATCAAAAAATGCCTTCAATTTCAATAGGGTCTTTCAGTAGGTGGCTAAATTGCAGTGCACTTTAATTTGGTATTTATCTCAATAATTTACATGTTTAACATGTTAAATCAAAGTACTTTCACAACTCATGCAATGCCGTGAAGCCAACAGAGTAAAGTGTGCTCTGGAGTCACCATGATTGGAAGTGGAGAATGGATCTTAACTGTATCAATAGAACAGCACCAACAGCCAACAACTTGAAGTGGAACATAGCAAAAAGCTATCTTTTGATTCATGGTAGCTTTTTTGTTTCCATGAGTTGAAGACCCTAGTTCAGGCATCAGGAACCTATGGATCGTGAGCCAGATGTGGCTCTTTTGATGACGGCATCTGGTTTGCTTGATATTTTCTCACGATTGTTACGGATGAAACTTTTTCCGTAATTTTCCTACAAAGCCATCAGCACCACCATGTAGCACCGGAAGTCTCATTAACAGTATGAAGCATGTTACTATGAAAAAATTCAGACATTTACCATTGTTTAAAATTGTTGATTTTCCTATAAATTTGCACACGTCAGTAAGTTAATTGCATTATGTGTTGAAAAATATATGGCTCTCACGAAACTACAGTACAATTAAAATTATGTAGGTTTCATGACTCCCTTAGCCAAAAAGGTTCCCAACCCCTACCCTACTTGAAAGGAGCTTTCTCCAAGCAATATGATCCGGACAAAATTCTTTTATACAATCCTAGATGCACTTCAACCAATTGAAGAGCTAATATGTCCATTTTCATTTCCTGTCCATCCGACATGATAAACCTTGAATTTCTGCAAGGTGGTTGGTCCTTGAAGGTATTGAGCATTTTTGTACATAACATGTTTTCCACATTTTCTTGAGCATGCTGATTTTGCTGCAATTCTACCATCGTAAATCTTGTTTTTGACTTTTTTTATGCTGATGATGATTTTAGAAGTGGCACATTGTTCGATATATTTGTTTAATACCATGTGATAAATTTTTGCCAGTCATACATGAATACTTACAAAAAAAGATTAATTCTATTAGAATTGTTGGTACTGAAAAGCATCACGAAAATATTGACCTAAAATTTACTGTTGAACAGTTTCAGCCATGTTGTCCAATATGGTTTTCAAGGTGTTGCAATCAATGAATGACTATAACAAAAAGAACATTTACTAGTTATGCATAAATAGTACCAACTATAGTAGATACAGTAGAAAGTACAACCTCTGTTCCCATGGTCACAACCTTGTTTAAACTTTTATGTAAATGTGAAATCAGGTTTTTTTTAAAGGAAAATGTTTGGTACCTGTTATGGACCTATAGGGACCCAATTTCTCTGATTCTAGGGACCCAATTTTCTCCAATTCTAGAGGCCCAATGATCATTTTCTCTGATTCTAGGGACCCAATTTTCCATTCTAGGGACCTGAATAAGGTCCCTAAAACAACTTAAAAAACCCTGGTGAAATAAACCCACAGACCTACAGAAATAAAAAGCACTCTTTGTGTTATGCTTAGATATGAATATACACACAGACAAGAAAATATTCAGATGACCTTTGCTAATTATAAAGCACTCTTATATCTTTGTTTTCGTGGTGGATAGTTTCTGAAAAACTATATCTGGCTTTGACTTTCAATTTTGTGCCACATAAAACTGAGTTCATGACATTACCAAGAGCAGTGAACCTGGTTGAGTGGGAAGTATCTATTCCTGTTGTGTGAAGGGTTGTTGGTGCGGCTCTCACCATGATTGCCTTGGCTTTGCTATGAAAGATGACACTTTTGATGTAATAAGATCAGAGTGTTTGTTTTTAGAATACTTTTTCAAAGTGCTTTTGATGTAGTCCATTAAAAAGTTTAGAAAATCAGGCACAGGTTTAGATTAGGGGTTAGGGTTTTAGATTAGAGTTAAGGTTTATAGCTTTATGATTAGGGTTTATGGATAAGGTTAGGTTTAAGCTTGAGCTTGATATGGTTTTTTAGTCTTTCAAAAAAGCAAAAACCAGATACAGTCATTTAGACAATACCTTTATCTTTATGGTGAGTAACTAATTAGGTTGTTTTTTTCATGACTCAGAAAGTTAAAACTGTACTATCACAACCCCATAAGTAAAATTGTCTGACTTGAACATTTTGTGCATTGTTTAGCCAGTCTCAGCAAATCTGATAAAAGACTTGTTTTAATGTTTGTTTCCTAAGCAGTAAGCTTTGTTTTACAAAATTTACGATGGAATTTGTCTCAACCATTTCTTAATTTACACTCTTCCATAATGCTTTACTCTAGAGAATGAGAGATTTTGGAGGTGCCTCTTGAGTGGCATACCGTTGTAGTGCAACAAGCAAAGCTTACTGCCTGGGAACCAAACATACACATAAGAAAAATGTCCCTGGATCAGCTTTACTTAAAATATTGGTCCCAAAAGATCTCTTGTCTTGCCAAAATTAAATTCCTGTTGATTTTTGTTTTATATGGTTGTCACTCTTCTGTAATGCTGTAATATTGTTTTGATGACCCTCTTTTCCCTTATACCTTAACCTTTTATATACCTCCACAGTTGCTCACTTTACCCCCTGTACATCAACATAGGCATGCTTTTAATTACAGATACTATCTGACATTGATTTGATGCATTTTATTACTATTGTTTTACCACATGTGAAACACCTTCAATTAAAAATGGAAGGGCTGATAACTTATCTCATATGGTGGCCTTTTGCCAACCCTTCGTGATTACCTAGGTTTTGTGATTCATCATGTTAGAACACAATCATCATTTTTGCTAAATTTGAAGGTAGGAAGTGGCTACGGAACTGTCTCAAATGATGCAGTTTTGATAAAGGGTTGAGTTTGTCACTCAAATGGTGCCGTTTTGAGATAGCGTAGTCAATGGTGGTAGCATTTACGTCCACTGTGGTGGCTACAGAACCATCGCTGGATTTTTTTATTTGAAAGCTTATTAGACCATCTCCTGTAATGTGACAGTAACGCATGACAAGAATGCTTGGTAGAAAGTAGGCTTGGTAGAAACCTACAAAAAATGAAAAAGCCTAAATAGGTAAACCCTAATAAACCTATAAGCTAACCCTAACCATGGGCATCGGGAGGATTATTTCCAGGGGCGCCACTAGAGGATTTTTCAAAATTCTTGTAGGGGGTTCAAAAGTAGTTAAATTAGTTTTTCCCCTGGAAACTAAAAAACAGCCTATTTTGTTGAAATTTAAAAAATCCAAGGGGGGGCTTTCTCCTGCTCCCCTTCCAACACCTATGAGTATGACCCTAACCTTGACCTCAGCCCCAGCATTGACATAATGGTAACCCTAACCTAATGCTAACATGAACATCTAAACCAGGGATCACCAACCTTTATGAAGCTGAGAGCTACTTCTTGTGTTCAGATTAATGCGAAGAGCTACTAGTTTGACACACACTTCTGAAATGAAAATGTTGCTCAATTTTGAATTTATCATTAAATTATTTTAGTATTAGCAATTAAGATATTCCGGAATGTTAACACACTGTTCACGTTAATGTTATTTCTAGAAGTAGAACAGGCCCGCAGGCGGTAGCATAGCCAGCCCAAACTTTTTGGGGGACCAAATATTTTGACTTCAACGAGCTTCAGCATTTTTTGGGGTCAGACCACCAACTGAGTATGCAAATCGGCCTAGTATCCAAGTATGCCAAAATTCGATAAACAAACACCTTTTATGGAAAAAATAGAAAAGGAAAAAAAATTTTTTAATAATAGTTGTATTCCCTAATCTTCCTTGGATGCTTCTACCAAAGTTCCAGCAAATTCAACGAAATCTGACTGTTCACCACGCGCTTTTCTTGTACCAACTATGCGTTCATAGCGTTTGACCTGAAAAACCAAACTTTGCGCTTGCGTACACAAACACCGCTGCACTGCTCAAACTTGCTCCTCTTGAGCTCCGGATTTTCGCGTACTTGCTCCTGCAACCATCTTCCAACAGCTTGCCAACTTCTACTAATGTGCCTTTTTCCTTTCTCCATTTTTTTATATTTATGAGAGACAGTCGTCGTGCGCGTTTGGCGCTAGAAAGCGGACGAAGGTTTGGTGTTCCTGTGACGTCATACAGATCTATTAGCCTGTTTACAAGTATGAGTTGAGTTGATTTTATTTGGCGATAATTAATATTCAGCTAGAAAAAACACAAATCAATGCAAGGACGCCAGGGCATTGAAAGAACCGGAAGGTTGTCAAGTCGATGCCCCTCAGCAGTTAAATTAGCTTTGTTACTGTCCAGTTTCAACTCGTGGTGGCGCATATTTGGGAAGGAGCTGCTAGAATCTAGCAGCTGGTTGGGGGGTGCGGATTGTTTGTAAATGACGTCATAAGTGAAGTAGTTTTAGGGTCATTTTGACTCATGTTACCTGGCCTAGGGCCCAACCACTGGGCCAAAGTATTTCGCTGAAGTTTTCATTGGAAACTAGACTCGAGTCCGAGTCTTTTGAGCCTTTGTTGACTTTCTAGCGTTTCTGGTTCAAAAGTTATGATCTAAAATAAACAAATTAATTAATTAACTAATTAGCTAATTATTCAAATATTTTTACTAACTTACATC
>JGI24022J15233_10007062_pt1 | contig 12308 bp, 2 predicted proteins | sample Ectturendosymbi2_FD_15233 | JGI IMG/M metagenome (IMG submission 15233)
TCTAGCGCAATCGGCGGAGGAGCTAGGGCGTTGGTAAGGCAACCGAAAACTGCTGTTTTTTAGGCCGAAATCCAAGTACGAATATATCGTAGACCGGCTCTCAAAGTGTTAATATCCAATTTTTTCTTAAGCTAAAAAGCAAAGACACAGGAAAACACAAAGCTGAAACATCAACTGCCCCTGCAGCCTTGCTCTACACAACTAATAAATGTAAATTGGAATGAAAATCTATGTCCCACTGGCTTGATGCATTCAAATAGCTCAGAAACAAAACACACACTTTTCATACTTAACACATTAGCCAAAAACATCTTTGTTAAAACTTTCACAACTAATAGCATCAGCATGAAATGCAATCCATGTATTGCTGAACAAATGCGCAATCTCTCTAACAAGCACATGGTACATATTATTGTAGTACAGCACCGTAATAGCTGTCTATAGATTTAATGTTTCATCGATCATATGATGCATGCGCAAGTTACTCAATGCAGAGTGAAAACATAGTGCTGTTCGACACAAATTTATAAATAAGACATGCTAGCTCATAACCTATGTCAACAAGGCATGTATTAAATATGTAGAACAACAATAGACACATGCATTTTATGTTTCATTGGCCAATGGACAAGTTGAACCAACAGAGTCTAAAAGTTTTAACTAAAACCTTTTGTACTTTGTGGTAGAATCATCTTCAAAATTGCTACGATATAAATAGCTTTTTGTAAATTTACAATTTACTGTAAGATGTATTGAAATCAACAATTGAAAAAACAAAGTTTAATGATATCATGTTGGATGCTCTGAAAACAACCATTTGATCAAAAGCAAAAATCAATTTAAGTGTGATACCACAAAATATGCCAGAAGAGCAACCACATGGCATTGATTGCACACTTTACCCGGAAATAACACGACATTGATTGGCCTCTAAGGACAATGTTAACATTTAATATGTGAAGGAGCCAGAAAACACATTTGTCTCAAGCTCTGATGCTGTTCTCAAAACTCACTTGCAGTCACTGACAAACGTGAAATTAGAAATAGCATTGCTTTACTGTTACTTTTGGTTCAACTATCTTCAAACATCAAAAAATCATTTAAATTATCTTTACTGACTGTAAACAAGCTGCTGTCCTGTTTTTTTGGGTGAGCGTGTGTGTGGCACTAACCATGAGTTTTGTGGAAAATTGTGTTATGCTTTATTAAATGAATTTTTACCAATAAAAAAAGCGATTGTTTTCAAAAAATTCAATATCTCATTTGATCCAAGTTTGGGGTTGATTTATCAGAAATTATTATTCTTCATTGTTCAGATGCAAAAGATATGGCACAAGACAACTTCCAATTGATGATGGCTAAATGCAACCTGCTTTTTGAAGATCAGATACACAAACCTATCACTTGACAATGAGAAAAATAAACACAACAACACCACAAACTGCTGCACTACTTATTCTCTACAGAAAGTCACTTTTCACTTTCTGCAACTACTAACATTTTAAGACCTATCAAAAGAGCATAGCTTTAGTGCTAATGCATCTGTTGCACCATACACAGTTTTTCTAAATAAAAAATGTTGATGTGCTAACTGAAAAAATGTTGCATGTGACTGAAATGTGTGATCCGCCATGTGTACCAGAGCAATGCTTCTAAACAAATATATCCTTGGTTGTTACTGTACTTGCCATGAAAAAACTGCATTAGCAGCATAGCCAAAAGATGAGGCCGAAACCAGAGTCAAAACTTTAGCTGATATCTCACAAAGTTCATTTTATTGGTGGTGGAGCCATTCCTATCCCGCCAGGTACAGATGAAACTGCAGCACTAGGTCCTAGTAGCATTTGTCTTTGATGTTGCTGTTGCTGTTGTTCTATATTATATCTTTCTTGTTCAAATAGAACAGGAACAACCAACACCAGGAATCCTGCTGTTCCAGCCCACATTGCAGATCTTGAAAAACTGTATAGCTTTGCCATGCCTGAACAGCTATAATTCAATGTAATAGATGCAGCAGATCTGACTTTATCTGGAAACATTTCTGTTAATCCCCAGAGTCTTTCAGACAAAGATTCATCTTCAAAATCTTCATCAAAATTGTCTAATTCAGATGATGTATCAGCCATGTCTCTATGGTTAAAACCTAAAAGCAGTGTATTAATAAAGTCAATATCAAGTGCAGATTAGTCAAAATCAACCCAACATGTCATTAACAACTTTTGAACATACAATCATATTGGGATTAACAGAACATATAACTTGCAAAAAAGTCTGGCTTTACGTAATCTGAAACCAAATCCAAATCTTGTGCACGTATATTAGCAAAATCATAAGTAGAGGTATAACAACTGTTTAAAAAATACTTCATAACTACAACAAAAATATTGCTACAACTTTTGTGACCACACTACACATTAAAATATTAAAATCTTTAATTCATTGGCAAGATTACAATAATTCATTAATGCCAGTGGTCGGCACCCTGCAGCTCCAGAGCTGCATGCAGCTCTTTAACTCCTCCAAAGTTGCTGTCTGCATATGACAAAAACTGGAATTAAAATTTGCATTTGGCTAGTATCAGAATTAAGTTGATTGCAATTGAGCCTATGCTCCTGTGAAGATGCATGAAAAATAAAACACCATCAACGTTTTGTGGCTCCTCACTGGCCATGTCTGCTGGAAGATGAAGCAGAATGGCTCTTGTTAAAAAAGGTTGCCAACCCTTGGTTAATGCATTTGATGACACTGCTACTATGGTGGATGTATAATAAGTATTGTTGCAGTCAGATAACATCTCCCTGAAGACTGGAGGTTCGAAGTCAAACAGGTAGCACATTAAGCCTTAAGCATGAAATTTGGATTATGTACGTTTCGTAAGTTTTGAAACAGGCAGAAAATTTTTGACTTTATTGCCTTTGGTTACCCTTATCCTCATGCATAAAATAAGCCGTTGAGACAAACGACATGTTGTCCTGAGGAAGTACAAAGCTAACCTGCAACACTTGGTTCAATAAGCAATTTTAGATGAACGTGAGAAGAATACAATATTCTTATTGCAACGCATTGAAAATTGTGCTTCACTAAATCATTACTCTGCTATGTTGCTTTTCACTGATTTACTACTTGTTTTTTACACTTAGACTGCTTCCAGCAATCACTGAGTACCCAGGTAGGTGCCAAATGGCTAGTGTTTATATTTGTTCCATTAGCATGTTTTACAAATTATAAGTGACCTAAGTTTTCAAATTAATTTTCATAACTGAGGTTTGTTTACTTGACCAGCAACCACAGTAATGATGTAAGTTTAGTAATTAACTAAACTATCAAGTATAATCGATGATCAAAGACAGTTTGTTAATGTAAAACTTGAACATTAGGAAAAGGCAATTGCACAAGATTTATCGTAAGTGCAAAATATGACATCTATGTGAGACAGTCACTTGGGCTTTAAAAACTACAAGTCCTTGCTAAAAACAGTCAAACTTAACATGCTCATTTACAAGTAACAAGAGCAAGATCAGCAATGCTTATAACAGTAACATAGGCTACAATTTTTTGTAAGAATTAGACCCCAACCAATACGTTTTTTGGGCCAATACCAATGTTTTTCATTTTCCATTGCCAATAACCGATGCCGATACTGATATTTTTGTATTATTCAAACTACAGCTGAAAGGCATTATGGTGCATTTTTCTCTTCATGCCACAAAAGCAAAAAAATAATTGCACAGGTTACAATTATAAAAAATTAGATTGTGATAAGTTAGAATAAGCAGTGTCTATTTTGCCTCACAAGGCGAAATATACCCTATTTATTCAAGTATAATGCACACTCGTGTATAACGTGCACCCTTAATTTCATGATTGAAAATTTATAATTTTTTTTACTTTCCGGGGTATCCAAATAAAAATGTTACCGTCAGTGAAAACACTGAATTGAAACAGGCAATGCTCAAACTGAACACAACATTTATGTTGCAACATCAATGTCGTCCTTTGTTGCAACATTTTCTATTATTACATCATGGAGTCTAAGTACCGTTGAAACTGCAAACGCACCGGTTTTAGGAAGTGCTGCCCCATTTGACAGAAGCTGTGGCATGCGAAAAGAACTAGGGCCGCATTCTACATCCAGGTCATGCATCGTGCAATGACAATTATAGAGAAGCGCAGCCACTTGTCAAAGCTACCCAACGTCGTGCAACACAGATACAGCGGAAGTGAAAATTAGGCAAGCTGCCATTTTGTAACAAAGGCTTACAGTTCTTTTTTTTTGACCAAATTTTTAGTCGCGCAGTGTGTGTGTGTGTGATTAGGTTTTTGTACTCCTGCGCTATGCTGAAACAAGCTATACGAAATATACTGTACTTGCACATTCTTTTGCGTATGATACCATACTTGCACGTTCTCTTGCTCTCTCTCGCATTCTCTGCACAAGTATGCGTATGCAAAATTGTATACCAGGTTATGCGTACCTGAACTCATGCGCCCTCAGGTATGAAATCTAACACCTCATTTATAACGCGCACTGAACTTGAACTTTGCGTTGGTGTTTTTGGTATACAATTTTGCCCATTATACTCGAATAAATACGGTACACTCCTGGAGCTAATTTGCCACCAGCTGAACATGGTTAGCTGAACTGGTCACATGACAAGCTTGTACAGCATGATTGTCTCAGTTGACTGTGACGTCCGTAAATGGCTTAGTCTGATAGACAAGTAATGTCATGGTTTCAGTTCTAGCAAGCTGTTAGCAGCTTCTTGTTTGCAGTGTGTGAACTGCAGGCTAAACCCCTGAACCTAAACCCTAGTCTCTTTTTATGTATTGCACTTGTCACATGACCAGTTCAATTGTGTTTGACTTAAAGTCAAATGTACTCTGATAGGATGGCTTCATCCATCGTGCCCACTGCAGTCCACAGCAATTCTAGAACTTGCAGTAGTCTTACTCTAAATCAACAAATGCACAATGCCAAACAGGCAAACATGTGTTTTGTGTAAGTAGGCCTACTCCCTATATAGATATCTGTGCCTACACTCAGATGTCATATGTAAAAAAACAATACGCAACCCATTGAAACCATCATTCTACTGTGATGAAGAACTGTACAACATTAAATTCTGCGGAAACTTGTGTCACTGCTCGTTGTGACGTTGGCACTTTTTTATGCACGCTGAACACAAGGCTGCCTAGCCTTTGGAGACTTTGATAAAACAGCCAACCAACACAACAGCACGTAACCTAGTTTGTTCGCAGACAATCATCTGCTTATCGCAAAAAACTGCTGGTGAATGTTACGTCACAGAGCGTTTTGCTGGGACTATTACACTGCGGCCTGATTAATGTGCATGAAGGCTCTGGGCGCTAAGAACAGGACAGGGAATTTGCATTAACCAGCCCGGGTCAGAGATGAAGTTGCAACTTGGATAGACCAAACACTCCATGCAGAGCAACAGCGTAACACTTTTATGAGCAAATATTGCCGATATATATCGACGGAATTTTGCCGATACGATACATCAGTAACATCGTCATATCAGCCTATATATATATATATCATCATGCCAATCCTTCGGCTAAGCTCTAGTGAGAATGAACATTAATTAGGCTATAATCATATACCAAAAATATCTTTTTTCACAATGAATCATGAGTTTATTATCATAACATCAAACAAAAACTATTAGGTTGTGAAAAGGATTAAAGGAATGCCACATACAGCAAACCCATAAATTTGGTCAATTATTATTCTCCTCTTATAGGATGAGAGCCGAGAGGTAAGTTATGCTGAAAGACAAATACTAGCTCTTCCTCTCAGGCATGGTGAGTTAAGTCTGACCAATCCTCAGACAACTACCAAGGCAGAATATGATAACTCCATTCTGATCACTGATAAACTAACGGACCAAATATACAACCAAAAATTCAATCTCAAATAGAATACATCAGACCAGCAATATGCCAGAAACATGAAAAGCAGAACACACAAGAAGAAAACAAAATGCCAAAGTAGCCATGTAACGAACTAATTGAGGAACTAACCCCAGAGTTACAACAACTTATAAAAGGAGCAAGGAAAAAGAGGCATCTTCTTGGCTGTCAGCCTTGCCAATTAAAGTGATTGGACATGCACTAAACAAACAAGAATTCATGGATGCCATCTGCATGAGATATGGATGGAAGGTGAAGGGCATACCCACCAACTGTCCTTGTGGAGAGACAAACTCTGTAGATTACAGCCTCATACGTAAAATGGGCAGTTCGCTTTAATGAAACACAACTCAGTAAGAGACTCTGAGGCACAGATAATGAAAGAGGTTTGTAGAGATGTTCAAATATAAACTACACTTCTGCCAATCAATGAAAATGATTTTGAAAGAATAGTCAGTACTGACAACAATGCATGGTTGGATATTTCTGCAAGAGGACTGTGGAATAGCTGTGAGAAAATGTTGTTTGACATGAGAATCACACATCCTACCACACAGTCTTACTCTGGTAAATCCATTTCACAGGTCTACCAACAACATGAAAAAGAGATGGTTTAAGTACAACCAATGAGTGATTGACACTGAGAAGTCTTCATTTAATCCCCTTGCCTTCACAAGTGGTGGGATGGCACCAGAATGCAACAGAGTCAACAAAAAAGTGGCTGAAAAAATAGCTTAAAAATGCAAGGAGCCAAATGCATCTCTCATGAGTGACCTACATTAACACAAAGCTCATATTATCCCTTTTGACAAGTACCTTTACTGCAATAGAGGTTTTTGAGGCAAATGGAGCAACGTTCACCTCCAGGAACTCACAGACATTTACTTTAGTGTAAGGAAGTGGCAATGGAACTGCCTCCTATGACACAGTTCAAATAAAACACTGAGTTTGTCAGTCAAGTGGTGCCATCGTGGTAGCATAGCAGATGCATTTTGGACAAAGCTCAGATTTCCCCTATTTGAGGAGCACCCTCAAATCAATATGACGATTTCGAGGCAAACAAAGTGATGTCCACTTCCAGGACCTCATACACATTGACTTTGGCTTAATTCCTAAGCCTACAATCATTCATGCACAGTAAAGCTGAACAATGGTGTCAATGAAATGACACCAGTTATATCTGTGAAATAAGTGGCTAGTTCACATAAGTCATGACTTTTCGTGGTGAAACTCTACCTTCTAACTACTTCTCTCGCTTACTAAACATATTTTGCTTTTCATGTACCTAACACTTCTTCATTCGACACTTATTGGAATAATGTTTGCTGTTAATATCACTGTAATCTGTCCATACTCTTGCTTTTTCAACCTCATTTGCTGATGCCATGCATCTGGTTGGAAACAACTCCTCCATGAAACATACCCCACTATATTGTCCGTGGGTAATTTTCTATTTCTTCACGATTTGTATGTAAACATTGTTTTGTGCCCTTGCTACTTATTTTTATAATGAAATGTTGTGTTCAAAATGTATTGCTCTCTGCTTCATGACCCTTATTTCTGCTCGCTTCCTTCACGTGTATCAGTGTGTGCTTGCTTCACCTGCTCATCTGTACAGATGTATCAACTCTTCACCTATTGCTTGCCCACCATCATGTGTTATGTTGATGTCTATTGTGTTTTTCATTTTATTTTGGCTGTATTTCTGTTTTTTTTCTGTTTCCTACTTTTACGAAAAAAAAATTTTAACGCGGAATGTAAGCACCCAACTGATAGGTCAAAAATGTGTTTTATGTTGAAATGAAAATGAAATAAAAATCTAAAGTGTTAAAGACGCAACAAAACTAGAGGTAACAAACTGCAGACAAAAAGCAATCAAAACGCACAAGAAAAATATCCAGTGTCCATATATCCCCTGAACTCACTGAGAAGCTCTTTGAATTTGTTATAATTTCTCTCCCCTACCCCAATTATGAGCATGCTTCATTCACATGCTCATCTGCACCAGTGTTGCCACTCTGTTGGTATGGAAAAAAGTACTAGATTTCGTGATAAACAACATTAAGATTCACAAAAAAAACATTACGCTAGATCACAAAAGCAACCTTACACACACACAGTGAAAATGCCGAGATAATGCATTGGAATGCTAACCATAGATATATGCAACTCAATTGAGTCATTGTAAACCAGAAACAAACGAAAACAGGAGATAGCATCAATGCTTGGATTGGTTTGTAGGTACAGGTCACCATCATCATGGGAGCAATTAATTAAGTGGGGAACACGGAAGACGCGTCCCCCCACTTTTTCAAACAGTGGGATATAATATGCCAATTGCCATGTCCCCCACATTTTCTCTTTAGGTTTCATAATATATTGGTTTCACACCAACCTGTCCCCCCACATTTTACAACAAAATTGCGTTGATGCAGGTTACTGAAACTTTTAACAGATGACCAAGTGACTTCGAAGCAGTTTAACTTAAAACAAATTATATCAGGCAGTGTCTATTTTGCCGCCAAAATGCCTGCGGCAACGGCTTGGCTGGAGCTATTGTGCCGCCAGTGCGAAGCTTGGCAGAAACGAAGTAGAAACAAAAGATAAACCCTAAACCTAAGCCCTAACCCTAACTCCAAACCCTAATGCTAACCCCTAACCATAAACTCTAACCCAAACACCAATCCTAACCCTAACCGTAGCCCTAACCATAACGCTAACCCCTAACGCTAAACCCTAACGCTAATGCTAACCCAAACGCTAACCCCAGCACTGACACTAATCCCTAATGCTACCCCTAACCCTTAATGCTAACCCCTAACCCTTAACCCTGTTACAATGCTAACCCCTAACGCTAACCCATCCTAACACTAACCCCCAACCCTAATGCTAACCCCTAACCCCAATGCTAAACCCTAACACTAACCCTAACCCCTAACCATAACGCTATCCCCTAATACTAACCCTAATGCAAACCCCTAACCCTAAATAAAACTCTAAAGGTAACACTAATTTACACTAACACCTAATGGAAAAGTTTAAAAAAGCAAAAACAAGAGAAGTCACTAAGGTAAGATTCGAACCGAAAACCAATGGCATACTTAAAGCATAACCACTACTCTATGAGCAGCACACTGATTGCATGACAAACTGACCTTTTGATTCGAATTGCGTCAGACTGGCGGCACAATAGCTCCAGCCGATCTGTTGCCGCCAGAAAATCGGCGGTAAAATAGACACCTCCATTATATTATCTTGTGTAATTTAAGATCTAATTTTAGGAAGAATTTTCAGAAAATTACAATTGCACAAAATAAATCAAAAGCCAAGCCCAAAGGTCTCAATTACACTTACAGTTAAGTTACAATTTATTAGAAAAAAATTTTGCAATTAATTGCATTCAGCTCACTCATAAAAAAAACTCTGGATAGCCATAAAAAAAAACACTAGAACACAAGATGAAATTAAAAAACACTAGATCTAGTGGAAAAACATTATAGGATTGGCACTACTGATCTGCACATACCTGATTACCTCATGCCTCAACTCCACCACCTTGGATTCCTGGGGAAAAGCACGCGCGATTTTTTCCTGACCTTTGGAATCATCAGTGTTGCCAATTCTTCTTACAACGAATATACCAATTCTAATCTAAACATATACCTAATTGATATCCCAACAAAAAGTGCAATTTAATTCTATTTTTGCAATGCCAGTTTATTGTTTCACGTAGATGATGAACAGTTGCTTTGTGTAGTGCCATCGTAGAGATGCTGCAAGTTTAATTTCTACTTTCTTAACTTTAGCAGTGACATATTTATTAACCACTAGAAAATTCATCCTTTCAACAGAGTGCATTTCATTTCTTTTGTGGTCCAGAATATTATTGTGCTCTATAATAGCTGGCAATTATCTTTTTGCACAGTTAGCAGAAGGGATGCACATCACCAGTTGTATTCCTCTTTGCAAGCCACTCCATCAGCTCTATCAGCCACACTTCGCTAAATTTTCTGCCACTCTCGTACGCAGCTTTCCCACATTTAAATGCAGTGTCTGACTGAAAGCGCATATCTAGAGCTAAATTTAGTTTTTTCCCGTGTTAGTGTGGCTCGAGTCAATGACCCGACTCGAGTCACGATTTTTGGTGACTCGGACTCGACTGAAGTTACGCCAGATATGAACATGGATTTGAATTAGGATTTAAATCCGGCGGATTATCAGTTTTGTAATGGATTTGGATTGGATTTGGATTTTATAAATTCTGCATAACCTGATTTGAATTTAATTTGGATTTAATAATCTCGATTTGAACGTCTTCGCAACTTTCAGTCATGTTTCAGAGCTGTAGATTACTGCATTAAATCTGTAAGTTTGCTTCAGTGGAATTTCTCACATTCCTCGAAATTGTGCATCTTGTTTGTATTTGGATCACATACTATCTAGCAAGGTACAAACTTGTTCTCTTATGTATCATGTCATCACAGTTGAGGAATTTCTGTGACTTACATTGATTCCATCACCTTTCTTGAGCGATGATCGGCATATTGTTTTAAATATATGTAGCCCAGTGCTGATGGTTCACTTGTGCTGTATTGTCCACCTGCTAATTTGTCCTTTTTGCTGTTGTTGCATGTAACAATTTCCGTCAAGCACGTTTCTTAAAGTCATGGTTTGCTCGGCCAACATGGAACAATCATTGTTTAAATAAACTCTATAAACAAACGTTATTTTTCAGCTTCAACTAGGAGATTGCACATGCTTTTGCCTTGAAGCGTGACTTGAACATTTCTGTCATCGCAGATTGCTCAATGCAGTTTTCAGCAACTACAACCGATGGTACAATCATTTTGTGAAGCTTTATGCTCTTATTTCATTTTTATATCATCGCATTTTGTAATGTTTAACCGGTAAAAACTGGTCGCATGCAAAAAGCATTTTAAAATGCGCAGTTTGCAATTATAACGGGTTCTTCAGTCTATAAAGTCCCAAGTTGCCGCATTTAGGTACATCCGTAAAATCACTGCATGGGTTTGTTCTTAGATGTACCAAGGACGATATTTACGGGTCTAAGACCGCTTGATCTCCCTCAGGTTTCTAATCATTTAGCAGAGTTCACACAATGAAACATAACATAACATATTGTATTGTTTTGTATTTCACGAAATATGCACACAATAAAGTGATAGAAACTTACCAATTCATGTTGAACATGAATCAATCCGAACTCTCCCGAACCAGAAACACAAACACAGTTATTTCAGTGGTCAACCAATCTTACAGGCCTCAAGTTTATATTTTGCTTAGCATTCAACTCTGAATCTATTCGTTGGGGTTGTAACATTCAAAAGGAAATGCCATGTTTGGAGAACATGTTTTGTACACTGTTAGTCGTGACAAGGATTTCTCAAGTCCTAAAGAAGGTTGTTAGTTTTAATTTCCGCAAGTGTTGTCACGTATTTAATCTTGTGGGGGTAGCAAATTCTTTAAATCAAAATGCTATCCAGTGTTAGTCGAAAGGTGTGCCCATTTTATTATTAAATTTGGGTAGGCCAGATTCGAAACATACTCCCGAGTATGTAACAAACATCATTTTAGATGACTCCAAATTTGTTACACAGGGTAGCAGAGATTCCCTTGGACAAGGCCAATTTTGTCACATAAGACAATAAAGATTGCCTTTGACAATACCAATCTGTGTGGCATAGGTCAATTCGGACAAGGCCAAATTTATAGTTCTGAACGTCAGAACTTCACCCGGACAAAGCCACTAGTGTTGACCAAAAAACAAGTCATTGACATTGTTTTTTGTCTGAGGGCTCAAGCTGTTACTAAATGCAGTGATCAACAGCAGTACTTGCAACAGCACTCACAGTATGCCTTCCGAGCCTCAGAATACTCCAAGGCAGAGCCTCACTTTTACTTCAATGGCTAAACCAAATTTCTGGCGTAGACCAAAGGAGTTCTCAGTTAAGAGTCGAAGAGTGAACTGATCTGGGTTGCCAAAATCGGCCATTTTATACCCAGATCTTTTGGAAAATCCCTAATTTATAATTTATTGGTTCCTCATAAAACATTACATCATAATATTAATGGCTCATTACTTCATGATATTCGATTACATCATTTTTGGCTGTTTTTCTGTATTTTTCCATGACATCATTTTTTCATGGCTTCTTGAGCTTTGATCATAACATCATTGATTCTTTGTTCGTTGACTTCATATGTTAGCCATTTGTTGACGTAATGTATTCACAGTCCGTTTCTGGGATTTTCTCATAACGTCATTGTTTGAATGTTCCTCATCTTTGTCAGACTGTTCAAAGTAACGTTTGCGTGTCACGTTTTTCATGCTTGACTGGTTACAGCCTTTGGGC
>JGI24022J15233_10007065_pt1 | contig 12306 bp, 8 predicted proteins | sample Ectturendosymbi2_FD_15233 | JGI IMG/M metagenome (IMG submission 15233)
TACCTTTCCCCTACCCTGCAAAATCGAAAAGAGCGAGAACGACCGCACGAGCACCTATCAACAAGTCACACAAAAATATGCAGCTACTGAAGCGTGGAAAGCGCTCCGACCCGTGCTTACGTAGGTTTCACGTGATCACGACAGTTGACTAAGGTCTGATAGACCCACGATAGCAATCCAGGGTTGCGAGGCGTGCTAAAGATGTTTCCAAAGCTCTTGATTCTTCTAAAACTAAAATTTGTCGACATGTTTCATGAACGTGTAGTTTGACATGTTTCCCACCAGTGACATTTGTGCTCTCTAACGTCTTTGTTTCGATGAAAGCAATGCTGAAAACACTTTAAAATATTGAACAACGCCTTGAAACGAAACCTTAGTCTTCTACTTAGGTTAGAATAGTATTGAAAAAGAGGTAACAGCACATTCGTTCTTATCTCCAAATTGCACACGTCTTAAATAAAAGGCCCCCAATTGTCTTTTTCCTCCTATGCATTCTACTTTAGATGAAAGTATGTTTTGTTTGTTTCCACTCACCGCTGCTTCAACCAGGCGGAGACAGAAGGGACCAAATTATAGTCCGCCTTGTCCCGTCAGAAAGTGATAAGTGAGAGCTCAATGCATATAGACCCATTATAGCAACCCACTGTAACCCAAGGACCTCATCCAAAAATCGAATATAGCAAATGCAAACAGCTGTGTAGGCCTACATAAAATATCTACTCGCGACCCCTCCAAGAAAGTTCACGACCTCTCTTGGGGCTGCGACCTCAGGTTGAAAACCACTGAACTAGGAAAAAGTCGGCTGCAGTGATGCTATTTTCCTCCCCCAAATGTACCTGATTTATGTCCAGTGGTGTTGTAGTGACTGAGTTTGAAAGATCCTTGAAATATTCTATCCATCTGGCAAAGATGATCTTCTCATTGCTGAGTAGGACATCATTTTTGACTTTGATAGGTCTAGCAGTGCGAGATCTTTTGCCGTGAAAACGGGGTATAGTTTGCCAGAACACTTTGTTGGCTTGACAGTAACTGGAATCCCGTTTATGTCCGCAATTATCCCAGGATTGCACTGTGGCGTATTTCACCGTAGGTGGTGCGGTGAACATCCTTGTGACCGGACCATTAAATTCACAAGTGTATTAACCATTTGGAGTGTAGAAGAAAGTAAGTGTTTCTTTGAATGAAATTATATAAAATGATACAATGATTTGGCGACACATAGAATTTCTATTAGATCTTAACACATCAGGAGCATTTGAGACCATTTTAAAAGTTTGCATCAATGATCGAGCATATGCAATACCAACACAAATTACCCCCATTGCGTTGGGCGCCACAATCTCCATGGACTCTGGTGGAAAACAGGGGTTGACCAGTGCGCAGCCAAGATGTGAAAGTCAGCCACGAGATAGAAGGCACTGTTTATGATACACAGCTTCCTGAGGGTTTATTTCTCTCCTCTTGCAGACGACCAGACGGTGAACAGTTGCCAAAAACATATTTTTGGAGCTGTTGCACAATACGCTTTACAAGACCAATATGTCTAACGTCCGTAACCTCTGTTGTGTCTGTGATGTCTGCTGACACTGTTAAAAAAATCAGGGGCCTCTAAAAAACGCCCCGCGGGCCAAATCCGGCCCGCAAAGCCATTTCATCCAGCCGCAAAGGCATGTACTAAATAACGAAAAAAGAATATATATACGAACATTTGTTGATTTGATAGAATGTAACATATCCTGAAACAATGACATTACGTAAGATGTCCGGCTCTCGAACAGATGTGTTGTAGTTTATGTTGTCCTCCGACAAAAACGTTTGGAGACCCTGCACTAAATTATGTTTCCATCTTGGATTGTGTAACCACGTGCGTTCCAACTATGACTCAGTGGTGGGAAAAAATGAAATATTTCGCTTGTAGTGCAACCCCAGGGATATCTAGAACTCCATCGTGAGACAGGTTAATTTTCACTTAGTGATGAAGTGTTGTTGTGACAGTAATTCTGCTCAATGTGAGAGGAACCGCAGATCCAGACATTTGGTACATGTGCCTGGCTGATAAATCAATGGTGCGAAGTTACCATCTGATGGATTATGACTGAAGGCCTCTAAGTCAGAATCCAGCCTGCAAGGCGGCGATGCACTCGAGATCTGTCGACGACGGGCACAGTTAGACGCAGGGTTGCGGACTCCGAGGCAAAATATCCTACTACGACTTTACAAAATTTCCGACTCCGACTCCCGACTCCGACTTTTCTAAAATTTCCGACTCCCGACGCCGACTCCTTAACATAAAGGGAATGAAATTTTGCTGTTAAAACCAATGGAAATCGTGGTGCACAGCAAGAAATAAATATCTGTTCCAACAAAAGCTGCAAAAAAATTGCACCATTTCAACTGGAATTCCCAATTTCGGAGTGTGATGTAAAAAATGATCCAATTAGACATCCCGAGTCGGAGTCGGACAAAAAAATCCGACTCCGACTCCCAGTGTTGTTAGGAATCCGACTCTACCCAAAAGCCTCCGACTCCAATTCGACTTCGACTCCGGATCCGATTCTGCAACCCTGTTTTAAGAGGAACCTGTTCATTCGCTAGCCGAGCACTTTTAAACACCAGTGAATAAACTAAGTAAGATAAATGTTAATTATTTGAAAATTACCAAAAAGCATTGCGGGCCGCACAAAACGCTCTCGCTGGCCATTAACGTATTTTAAATTTTCTTTCAACTACCGATCACCAGTCGCCCCAAATAGTGGAAATGGATCGAGCTGGAAAAAGGTTACTACGTCATCTGCCACTCGTGGCCGATTACATAAACGCAATGTTATGCGATTTCATCCCTGGCCAACCGTATTCCACCAGCCGCGTTGTTTCTAGAAGTCCGTTTTCTTCGTTCTGAATACTTTTTGATAAGTCTATGTTGCGGAATATAAGACATTACGCTGCTGAAGAGAGTCCAAGACAAACTGTTAACCAAGGATGTTGCTTTTTTTGAACTGAAAATATTCGTGCACAACTTCCTTGTGAAAAGTTTATGGAATAAGTCACGGGGATGTGCAATGTTTTCACAAAATGTGCCAAGAAACAGTTTGTTTGAAATTATGAGATGTCTCCGCTTCGATCTGAAGACGGAAAGACGAAGGAATCTTTTGCATGATAAGTTTGCTCTGGCTTCACATCTTTGGCATTGTTTTATATCGAACTGCCAAAAAGTATTTATTCCTCAACACAACATTACAGTGATTGATCTGCCATGCAAGGTGCGTTGCAAATTCTTAAATTCGTCCAGTACATGGGTAATATAAAAAAGTTTGGTTTGGCTGACAGTTGATGCGGAAAATGAATATTTATTCAACGGGTTTCCTTACACATGAAAAGATGACACGCGGAGCTTAGACGTGAGCGTGCCTGCTGATGTTGTTCTGAAGCTAGTGGGACCGATTTTCCACTATGGTTACAATATCACATGTGATAATTTTTTCACCTCACCTGACCTGCTAAAAAGAATTGTAATCTCTTTTGAACAAGGCGACAAAAGAGGAGAGAAGTTCCGTAAGAGTTCGTAAAGAAAAAAGAGCTGCACAAAACAGAAGTGTTTAGGTGCGATAGTCAAACGCCAATCACGCTTACATCATACCAGCGCAAATCAAAGAAACATGTTGCAATTTTGAGTAGTCTACATCCAGATGTTCAAGTTTCAAGCAATGAAAATTCGAGAAGAAACCCCATGCAATGACATCAAAGTGGGAGTTGACGTATATGATCAAATGACAAGACTTTACTGTGCGAAAGCAGGAAGTAGACGGTGGACTGTGCATGTCTTTTACAATGTTATTGGTATGGTTCTTATCAACAGTTGGGTTATTTGCAGGCTTGTCTGGCAGAGCAATATAAGCCGCAGAGAATACATACAAAAGTGGTGGAAGCACTGATAGAGAATATGCCTACAGTGCCCAAAGAGCGTCCAGAAAGCAGGCCTTTGCGGCCGCCAAAACTCTAGCGTTTTGACTTGCGGTCAAACAACGGTTCATGTGCTCTACTTCAGCATGCAAAAATCGTACTAATAACACTTTTCAAACCTATACGAAACCCATGTGTGGTTCCTGTGTATATACAAAAAGTTTAAACCATGTGCTTGAATTGGTTTGAATACTATATGCGAAGCATATGTCAATTGCTTTACAAAAATACCGGTTTTATGCGAAACGTTCATTTTTATTTCCAAATAAAAAAGCAGAGATTTGTTCAAAGACGTTTACAAAAGAAAAGTAGCACTTTCATGAATAAAATATTTCGCATTTCCGCTATTTAACAAAAGTTGCGTCAGTTGTCACGTTTCGTCCTTGTAGGTATCGTTGCAAGCAGACACTGTCTTGCTGCATTACCTGCCAATATTTCTGCGTTCAGCAGTCACATGCAGCGAAACGCCTACCGCCGTAACTTGAAGTGAACTTTAAGATTTGTTGGCATGTTATCATTACGCAATGAAGACCAGCAGTAAAACAATCCGCTCGCAAGTTTCGCAACCTGCCTCTGCATGGCAAGGAGAGGACATAAGTGAACTGGAAGCTCATCACTGCATGACACCAAAATAGTGAACCTGGCTCTTGTGTAGTGTGAGTATCAAACTGGCAAATAGATTGTCATTGAAAGAATTAAATCAATCGATCGGATATAAGCTTCTGACATCGGTTTGCTAGACATGTCTGGTTCTTATGCCCGCTCCCCCATGTGGACGCTCATAACAGTGACAATCTTTGCTTACATCAGTGGTTTTCAACCTTTTTTGGCCCAAGGACCACCGTTTCTCAAAATTTATCCGATGAACCAGTTTTCAATGCTGACATCTCATAAACAACTAGTCAAAAACAATACCCTAAAAATCGTCTTAAATAATTTATTGCATAGTAAAGATCAACATTTTCAGGAACGTTTTATCAAGGAGTTTCGGAACACTCTGAGGACCACCAGAAATTTCAGGTGGACCGTTGGTGGTCCACGTGGAACACGTTTAGAATCACTGGTTTACATTGATCGTTTCGTTTGTCATTGAGCCATAACGACGGCGTTGTTTGTCTGTTGCGTTGCTCGGCATTTGTCGTCAGTTTCAGTATTCCAGTGAAAGCAAATAGTTTTGGGATAAACGTATTCTCAAGTTTAATTGTCCCAGCTCGTTGATAATCATTTTAGTCTTGAGTTTGGTTACTCTCTTTGCTCATTCTTCAGCCTTTCAAACGTGTTTCACGCGAAAGCATTGCTTGTAGATTGTAGGAGTAGGACTGAAGATGCGTAGTGTCACGTGAAATCGATTTCTTAATTTGCTGATAGATTCAAAACCTTCAACTTTGTGGAGACTAGTTACTTAATTACAAGCATGCGCAAGTTCGAACCAGCGCTAAAAGATGAAAGCAGCGTCAAGTCGGCGGATTCCTTGAAAGCTCAAAGCAAAGCTAGAGCTTTTAGTTTCACCAAAAGGATTGCGAATGAGTTTTTCCTTTCCTTGGCAGGGTTGCGGAGCGGGAGGAAGATTTTTCGTCTCCAACTCCGACTCCTAGCAACCAAAATTTTCCGACACCGAATTTTTAACATAACGTGAATGAAGTTTGGCTGTTAGCAATTTTATAGCAAATACCAATCAATGGAAATCGTGGTGCACAGCAAAAATTCTCTGTTTCATTAAAAGTTCCAAAAAATTTGTACCATTTCACCAAGCACGAGTTAGGATTCCTGACCTAGGAGTGCGATGTAATAAATGATTCAATTGGACTGTCGGAGTCGAATGAAAGAATCCGACTTCTAGTGTTCTTAACAATCCGACTCCACCCAAAAACCCCTGACTCCTTGCGACACCGACTCCGCAACCCTGCTTGCAACGACGCATTCAGATAGTTGAATTTTTATGTTATACTGTATTCCCCAAGAAAACAAGTTTTGAAAGACACTGAGCATTAGAAAACTCATGCTGTTTCCCTTCAGAATCCATATAAAATGCGATTTCTTGTCTTAAATCCCACACTCCCTTCAATGTTTTTTTCCCTGCTAAGCCAGCAATTTTGTTAAAAGAAGAAGACACCTTTGTAATTTCCTCCATGTGCTGGTTAAATTATTTTGCTTTTGGTGTGAACACATCCTACATTAATTTATTTACTTAAACGAAATTGTTAAAATACAAAGCAGTTCTAGGAAAGCTCGCGGGCCGGATTGGAACCCTTAGCGGGCCGGATCTGGCCCGCGATCCGGACTTTGGAGACCGCTGCTCTGGTGCAGTGTTTTTCAACCGAGATTCTGCGGAACCTCAGGGTTCCGCGAGTAGCTGCCAGGAGTTCCGCCGAAACAGACCGAATGCGTCTGGGACGAAATTTGCAACCACAGTTCTACACTGTTGTAGAAATATAAACATTTGGATCATTGCATAGGGTTCCATTAGCAACGCACACATATGCGGAAGGTTCCGTTACAGCAAAAAGGTTGAGAAACACTGCTCTAGTGAATAACAACGCTATGTCAAGGTTAACGATATTCGTAAGCCTATGTTGAGTTTGATTGGGTTAATTGCAGTAAATAGTAGCAAATTAGTCTTCAAAAAAACGAAAAATCACCATACAGGATAGACATTTATGTTTTTCTCCTACTTTTCTTTGGCCCCACAGTGGCCTCCCAACTTTTTTAATTCTGGAACCGCCACTGGTCAAAATGACCCAATGAATAGCTTAATCCTATCTCACTGTTCTATATTCAGATGAAGAACTTGGTTTATGAACTTTAGGGATTGGTCTGATGTGGGCGATTTTCCAGGAGTCTGGGAATTCACCTACCTACAGTCATGAAATCATTGAAGAAGCTGGAAAGCGGAAAGCAATTCTAAGAAAATGAAACTGGCTAGTTTCAAAAAGAGGATGGAATGTCTTTAGGAGAACTATCAGATTTTATTTTCAGGTTTCAATGATAATTTGGATTTAATTTGCGTCATTGGGAGCAGGAAATAATGAATTCTTTGAATGTGTGTGTTCAAGACAATGTGTGCAAGTGACAAAGGATGCCTTTTCATTGCAGTTAGGGATTTCCCAACTTTTGAGACGTTGCGCATTAATTCTTTACATTTTTGGTCATTATAAGTATTCAAACAACTTACCATTTTGTTGAAATTTGTCTTTAATTGATTTTATGTCATTGACAATTTTCCATGTCTTTTTAATATCTTGACTGTATTTTTGAAATGCATGTTAATGATGATACTGTTTGGACATTAGTTTTACCTGAGTAAGTTTATTTCTGTGTGCTTTTTATTATTTTATAACATTTGGTTGTTAGCTATTTGCTCTATAGAGAATACTTTTTTGCAATGGAAGTATGCCTTTGGTGAGCCATGCATTGTTGAAGGAGCGTTGTTCTTGTCTGGATGCGTACCTATGTGGTGCTTGAATATCAAGAGCAGCATTAAAAACTTCAACAAATTTATCATTTAGAGCAGTGGTTCCCAACCGGAGTGGAAGTTCTCCCCAGGGAGGAATTTCACGAGTTCAAGAGAGGAATTTCCATCATGTAGGTCAGTTACCCATTCATTGCAAGTGTTGCACTTCTTTTTGTAAGTTGACATTGGTTCTTTCTGTTAGTTATATCACTTTACAGTATGTTTGTAACCATTACACGTTTTGTTGACAAACTTTAGTGCCATTATCTGACAACTAACAGTTTTATCCCACTTTTATTAATCAAGTTATTGTCGTCAATAAAGAAGATTGTTGCATTGGTAGCTAATACTAGCCTACGAACCCGAATAGGGGAGTAATGACCGGTCCATAGGGGAGGAATGATGAGTTCCAAAATGAGCAAAGGGAGGAATGCAGAGAACCACTGATTTAGAGCAAGGGTCTCCAAACCACGGCCTGCGGGCCAAATCCAACCCGCGACGCCGTTTCATCCGGCCCGCGAAGCGATGTTGTCAATAATGAAAAACTATATTTACGAAAAATTTGTTGATTTGGTAGAGTGTAACATATCATGAAACTGTCACATTCAGTGCTATCCTGCCCTCAAACATCTGTGTAATAGTTTATGTGCCCTTCGGACAAAAATGTTTAGAGACTAGGGCGGCCTCGAAGTGCAACCTAGTATCAGTAGAGTGATTTCGTCGGGTGATTTCTATTGTTGTTGGTTGCTTTCCTGGTAATTTAATGCCCCGAATTACAATCTTTGTTTTGTGCTTGCCCCAGTAGTTCAAGGCGATGCAGATACTTGGAAAAAGACCCGTGATGTAGAATATTTGCGGCCACAACCTCAGGATTGGGTTGGTTAGTTTGAGACAGAGTTCAGTTAAAAAGCAGCTGGATCAAAATGTTTCATGCATTTGAGTTTAGATTTAGATTTCTGGTAGGTGTGATGCAACAAACAAAGTTTATAAAGACTGGAAATTTGTCAGAAATATCAAAATAGCAATTCCAGCATTGGTTATTAATATATGATATGATATATTTTGTCGCAGACGCATGGTCCATAGCACGAGCATAATCGAATAATACAAGAGCACAAAAATGGTTAGTCATTGCACATTACAGAGCATAGGCGCAACACTGAGAGATACAAAAACACTTGTACAGCTCCCAACTATAACGTCATTCGTTCATTGTCGTACGAGGATCTAGAAGTAGGAGAGAAATGAAGGCATTTTTACTTCAAATGTTGAGGTAAAGAGCTAACAGAAAATAAAAATAAAAAATAAGTCAAATGGCGGTATCCTCATTGACACACAGATGGATGTAGAGTAAATATTTTAATCCGGGTTTCAAATGTTTTGCAACGCATTTAGCATGAGGGTGACAGCCAACTATTTTTACTGAATTTAAAGCAGGATTTGGCAGTTACTGCTTTACCACCAGTTATATATATTCAAGTAACTTCACTCCACAGATGAAACATCAAGGAATCAATCGCAAAATTTTAATGGGAAATCGATTTCACGTAACACAACTCATCGTCAGTCCTTACATCTTATGCAAAATAAATCATGTCATCGTGATTCCTTGTTTGTTCCACCTGTGGAACGAAGTTACTTGAATATAGATATGCGCAAGTTTGAATCATCGCAAAGAGATGAAAGCAGAGCCCAGTCGGCTGATTCCCGAAAGCCTGCAGAAAACTTAGTGCTTTTGCAATCATACATATTCACTCTTTGTATGTTTGGCTTGCACACGTCGTCAACATATTAAAGGTGATAGAGGATTAACCAAAGATACCGAAATCCTGAAGAACCACAAAGCACACACAGGTTTTTTATTGTAACGCAAAAGCAAGACTGGTAAGATGCGAACAACGAAAAAATGCACCAACAACTACTGCAGTTGGTCACCGTCATACAAAAAAGTTGAAGAGGAAAAATGAAGATTTATAAAAAGCATCAGACATTTGAAGCGATCGGATAAAGAAGTTAGATGAAGATAAGCAACGTTTAAAAAAACGATACAAATTGTTCTTCTACAAGGCATCAAAGGTCCTGACACAATGGTTAGCGTGGTATGGGTGAACACTTACATTTCTGGGTATGCAATGCATAATTCGGTAGGCATTACTGTAGGCAAAACGTAAGCGTTTTGTACTAGTCTGTGTGTATTTGCTCCATAATTGGCAAGCACACATTGGCATGCAACAGGCACGAATTAATAGTGTTTTGTAGTGCAGGAGAGCACTGATCGAAAGTGCCTCTGAGCTTGTTTGCTGCACAGTACAGCAATGATATTATTTGTTTGATGCGCAATACAGCGATTTCATGCTGCACGGTACAGCTCTTATGTTCTTTGTTCATCATAAATATTTGTATATACGTGGTTTAGCAAAGAGGGTGTAACAGAGGATTAGATATGCTGGGAAGGCCGAAAAGGTGCAAGAGTTTAAAATTTTTCATACGTGCACTTCCTACGAGGTTTGCATTATTCAAAGCAATGCTGTAAAACTGCAATGGTAATAAAACAGATTTTCCCGACGGGAATACCATTTATGACGTTACTCTGGCAGCAGAAAACGCGATACCCACTTTGATGTATTTTGTAACGACTAGTACAAATAGCATCTTCCTGTATTTATGGATCTGAATTTGTTGAAATTGTTTCACTGCAGATTATTTTAATTCTACCTAGGGATTTTTCATCCAGGTAATACGGTTATTCATGAAAATCTTGCTGCTAGCACCTCCACGGTCTACATTCACGAGTTACCACTGCAATAACAACCCAGTGGCGTAGCCCAAAAATCTGGGAGGGGGGCAAAAAAATTGAGGGGGCCAAAATGTTTGATTATAGGCGAATAATACTATTTTGTTTGGAAAAACGCCTCTCAAAGCACAAAATGACTGTATATTCCTAAAAATTGGGGGGCATGGACCCTTTGGTCCCCTCTGGCTACGCCTATGTAACTACCCCAAAACATTGCCATTATAATCTTGTGTTGAATTCGAAATTTTACAATTGCTAAGACTTAGAGCTGTTTGAATTCGTCGAATTGCTGGTTAAATTCGTCGAATATAAGAATTTGTGAACATTAACAAAGCTGGAGCATTTGCACTGGTAATGAATGAACAAAACACATTTACTTTCTGCACCTACAGGTATTTTGTAAATTATACTGAAATAATTTTGCCGTTTGTTTTTACTCCGCAACGTACATTTCATTAGAGAAATAAGGAAGTTTACAAGTAATGGCGCAACAAGCAACACGGGCTATTAGTTCACTTGTGCAATAAAAATATCAGTTCGCTGCTATTGACTACTACAAATTGTTTATCAGGAGGACCGATATATGATTTTGTATTATGATATATTCATAAAAATTCTCTTCGAGTACTTTCGTCTAGAGATAAATCTTTTAAAATTCCCTTCGCGGAAGTTCTTTTTGCTGACGTGTTGGCAGGTTGGTCGTTTGGCTGATCGGTCAGTGTCGAAAATACTGTAAAATATTTTGCCGAAGTGAGGCCCACCAAATCTTGAACAAGAATGCCACACTTAACAGTAGCTTACCTAACATTTCTGACAACGCATTACTTATTTAGCAAAACTGCAATTGTCGCTCACCTTGCTGAAACGGGTTGTCAAAATACAAAGTGTGCAGCAATGAAACTTTTTTGCTGATAACTTCGTTGCTTTTCTGCTAACCCTTATCTGCTCAAAATCAGCAGAAGTTTCTTGCTTCAACAAACCAGCGTTCCTTTCACCATTTTTACCTAAAACCACAGGTCAGTTGTTTTTGCACTGCCATGTCTGATTCCTAGCAGCAAGGAGTGGATATTAGGGGAGACAAACGAAGCGGTCGCCTCGCCCCCGTTTTTCAGAGTTGCCGTGGGCTCCCTTTTTAGAGAGTTTTGCACTTAAATTTTTGCATTGCTTTGTTAAATAGCTTATAAACCACTCTAGAGCCACATTTGATAAGCTCTGAAACAAGTCATGTATTTTTCAAAGTAAAGCAAAAATTAATTGCAAATGTACCAAAGAAGGCCCCTCAACAACTTCAAAATGTGTAGTCAAAGAACAATTTGAAAACAAAATGGTTTCAAACAATTTACAACGTGAAATGGGCTTTCACGCAGAAGGAAAATTCCCAGACAAAATGAAAATTTTAACTTGTTTTCAGCGCATAATTTTTTTGTATAGCATATGCAAAATATAGGGGCCCATTTTTGATAGAGCGTGAACAAATATAGGGTCCAGGGATCCCATTTTCAAGACCACATCTACAAATGCGGTGGTTTGGTATCCCATTCTGAGAGTTAGCCCCGAACCCCAAAATTTTAATATCCACCCCTGCTCTCAATCTACGTAATCGTAACAACATCGACGAAAGCATAATTGCCAGATGAAACTGCAGAACCAGCACGCTGAAGGTGGGGTGCATTAGGTGCCACAATCGTGCTGGACAAACAACAAAATGCATTTTGTCCTCTTCACGATGGGAAAATAGCGAAGATCCCTGCAACATGACTTGCGCATGGTTTCCTATTTTAATGTTTGTTGTTATAAATAGTTTATTTGGTAGTAATGAAGAAAGCCGAAACAGAGCGTTAAAATGAATACAAAAATGTAGACATACACATCTGCTTTACTCTGATTACTCGATTTGGTTTTCCCGATTTTCCCACTTGCGGGCGCCCACGGTTGCAATAAAATTCTGACATCCACGTGTAAAGTTGTAAAGTGCAACCTTTAGACGCGGATGCCACAAGGAACCTGCCTGCCATCGCAACCGCAATCTTCACAACCACTTCGGGCGTTCGTATCCGAAATTGTCGAAGTCAACCTTGTATCTTTCGAACAGTTTCTGCGA
>JGI24022J15233_10007067_pt1 | contig 12305 bp, 6 predicted proteins | sample Ectturendosymbi2_FD_15233 | JGI IMG/M metagenome (IMG submission 15233)
TGCTGTTGCGGATTGGCAGCCGTATTCGCATTGGCGGGGGCAGCCACTTGACTGTCAGCCATTATTTGCAATGAGTTACTCGTTTCTGCAGTTAAACAATGTAACCTACAGCAGTGAAAGACATCGAACACAATCAATTAGAAGTTAGTAAACATGAACCGTTTTTTAAGATATACAGAATATCCACCATTTATGAACACGTTTGAAGTCGCTTAACTCTACAAACAAACACAAGTGAACACTTAAAGCATAAATCCTTTCGCACAGCCGCAACGCATACTAGCAATGAAAAAATGCAACTGAAACTGCAACGTAAAATCGTATTCCCATGAACAACACCGGTCCAGTGGATTGCTGGGAAAGTGTAGATAGTCGCACAACAAAAACCCGTCAGTGCCTAAGTAAAACATCTATTCAGTTATTCAACCACGAACGTTGTAATTACAACTTCTTTTAAACCGTCTCTTGTCGAAACATAGTATTTCAACAGTTTGAAAAAAGTTACCGTCACTTATTCCTTCAGATGGAAATCACTGGTTGGTCCAATGATCACTTGTTAAGCACACAGAGCAGCATATGAGAAAAGTTCTGACACACTTGTGGCAAACCAAGCAACATTGCTGACTGAGGAAGCGTTAGACATTGGAGTTTATTTATACTACACTTATAACAAAAACGTGCCATGAAACTGAGTAAGAAGCTCTCCACCAAGCTTTCATGCCAGAAACAAACCTGCGTGGATGTCTATAAACAAGGGGTCAAATTCATAACTAGATTTCTTACTTTTCCTGGCAAATCTAGAAACTATTTTCAATCAATGAAACACAAGAGAAAATACATTAATTTCAGGTGGTTCTTAACTGCTGGTTTTTGAAGCATAAGCATAAAATTGAAAAGGTAGAACAAACGTCTTAACCCGAAAATTTTGATTGTAAACGAATAGTTTCTTCGCACTGTATTTGCACATCTGAAAGCAACAATGCATGTTTGCTTATTACCACAATACAATTGCAATTACAAGTACCACATTCGCAGTCACAGCTGTTTCAAACCATCTTGCTATTCCATTCATTAAGAAAAATACACATCAGAGCATGGAATTGTTGTACTTCTGCTGGTCAACTACTGAAATGCCTGCAATCCACAAATAACAATATTACATCAGCAACTACAACATGACACAATCATTTGTGGAAACACAAAAGTTATACATGTAGCATGCCAAATTTAGTGAGATCATAGCTGGCATGTTCAAAATAATGGCCTTGTAACATGTATTTAACAAAAAGGTATATATATATCTATACTTATCTTCACAAAAGCACCCATTGGAATTTTAACACAGCATTTAGCCAATACTTTTAATGAAACTTTGAAACCAACAAACATAGCAGAATAAACTTTCACAATATTTCTTATTGAAGTGATGTTTTCAGTTATAAAAATCTCAGGCATTCGTGCTTAGTCTGAAATTATATGCATCTGAATATTCAAGATTGCTTCAGCAACAAAACATTTAATGTTGACATCATGATGATATCAACACCATGTCTAAGTCTCCATAAAAATAACAATATGCAAAAATATGAAAGAATATCGATCCAACCTAGCAGAATTTTTGAATACATAGGCCTTGTAAGGATCATCATGAAAAGGGCTAATTGAAAAGTGAGAAATGATAAAACTTTGAGTCAAGGTACAGCAACACTAAAAACTAATCCGGTACATGAATTTTGATAGTGATACATCCAAAATAACAAACATGCACTTAACAAGCAATGAACAAATATGTATCAAGAAGTGGAGCTACTGGATGGTGAGGGTCGACCCTTTTGAGGTGTTTTAACAAGCTTAGGTGAAGTTCCGGCAGCAGGTTTCTTATTCAGTAATGATTGGAAAAAAGTGGCTAACATCCGCTCATTATTTGGTCCAGCTTTACCACTGTCAGGTTTCAAAGATTTCTGAACACCAGCAACATTGGGAACAGGAGTAATTCCACTGTGAGGCTTTGGTGGAGCAGACCCAGGTGTGAGTTTGCTTGCTGCAACAGCTTTAGCAAGGTGCTCTTGAGCTTTTGTCAAAAATACTTGTTCATCATCAGCAGACACTTCTTTCAAATCTTGCACATACATTCTTGTGAGCATGGGACGTCCTATTACTGACTCAAATGGATCACTTCCAGAAAACTTTGAAAAATTATCTTTAAGGATATTTATTTTACTCTCACTGTCCCAACCTGCAGGTATGAAGACAGCATCCCTATCAACTACAGATGCTGTGTTTACCATTGGAAATCCATACAATGTGTGCAAAATATATTTCTTCAAGAGATCAATGTTTTTGTTCTCTTTGATTGAAGTGTACACCAGAGCTGCACCGAATCTGAGGCAAAACTGTCTCAGATAGTACTGAATAAAATCAAAATGGTCTTCTTTGTAATCAAACTCCATTTCTATGCTTTCCATGCAGTCACACTTGGTGCAGACAACAACTATGGGTATGCCAAGGTTTTCACAAAGAGTCATTTCATCCAGTTGTCTGTCAACATTGGCAGAGTCACTGAGAGAGGACTGTATTCTGGATGGAACAGCATTTTCAGTTGGGTCAGTGTAGGTCTGAAAAGTTGTGACCAACTTTTGCTTCAACAAATTAAGTTGTTCTGCAGGAATACCAAGGTCCTTCACATGCTGTTTTAACACACCCATCCACTTTTGAAGGCTATCAGGAATATTCCATGGTTGTGACATGTCAACAGCAATAATAGCCAAAGATTCTGGCACCATTGGCTTGGGTAAGGCAAACTCTAGCAAACTGCGATATGCCAAATGACCATCAACTATCCACACTCGACAAAATCCAAATTCATCTTTGTCTTCATCCTGAACTTCCATTGCTTGAAAATCTAGTGCAGACCCTCTGTGTGATTTGTCTGTACCCTGAAGTTTTGCAGCCAGCACAGACTTTCCACTTAAATCATTTCCAAACACAATTACACTCTTATCAGTGGACAATGATGAATTCACAGACTTTGCAGTGTCACTCAGCAATGTTGTCCAAATACCAGATCCACCACTTTTTTGATGACTAGCTTTCTCCATATTTGACGGATAAACATCAGATACAGGTGCCATTTAAACAATTACACCGCTAAGGTAGCCTACACACGTAAAATAGTCCACCTTAATAAACTTAGCACTGAAAAACTAGAAAGTTTTGACATTATAATTTCAATTTGTGGCACACTGCAGTCTTTATGTCTGCCTTTAAGTACTATTATACCAATTGTTTGTAAAATCAACAGTAATATTTTACTAGCACACCAAACGATTGTATGTTTTTGCTAAAATTTCATTGTAGCATGCAGCAAGAATACCTGGTTGGTCTGGCAGTATTTTAGCCATTACAAACAGGCACAACCTATGGACTCAACATTACGCACCCTGAACATCTCCCACTGTAAGTTGTTCAATCTTCAAAGAGACCTCCTTTGAGGTCTTCCCAATATGCTCAAGCTTAACTGTTTCAACAATCACATTGACCTTATTTTTAAACAAAACTTTACATTGTTAGTTTCAAGGTTGGAGAGTCTGAAGTAAAATGTCCAACTCGATCTTCCAACTTTTTCCCACTCCGACCTTTCCAAAATTTTGAACTCTGAATCCTTCACATAACATGAATGAAGTTGGGCTGTCGCCAATTTTGTAGCAACTAGCAATCAATGGAAATCATGGCGCATAGCAACTATTCTCTGTTTCAATAAAAGTTTCAAAAGAAATTGTACCATTTCAACATGCACGAGTTAGTGCGGTGTAAGAAATAATTCAATTGGACTTTCGGAGTCAGATAAAAAAATCTTACTCCAACTCCCAGTGTTCTTAGGAATCCGACTCCACCCAAAAACCCCCGACCCCTTATGACTGCACAACCCTGGTCACAACCATTTTTTATTCAGATACAGAGGCCTAGTATATGGTTCACGTTTTGGGCAAATATTTGTTCCTTGATTAAGGTAACATGCCTATCACCTTTTTACACCTCAAAAATAGCAGTAACAGAAACATGCAAGCGGACAATGTATAACGGCTCAATGTGTGATTTCGAAGAACCTATATGTCATGCACTGGCGTCGAAGGTGTTAAAGGGTAAAATTTTTGAACCTGCGGTTCCTCTTCACAGTTTTCAAACATGAACACAGAAAATTTCAAGTGAAAAGGATTACACCTGTTATCCAGCAGTTTCAAAATCCATATCAATATTGAGTATCTGCCCAGTAACTATCAAATACATAACCAGGAAAGAATGTGATCAATTAAGATATTGGATTTGGAAAACTAGATTTTGGTTTACTCACACGCTAATTGATGATGAATTATGTCATTCATTTTTTAACTATAATTTCTTGCTATAGCACAGCTTACGTAAAACAACGACAACAAATACTTGGTATAATATTTACCATGTTTATATGATTTAACAGTATCCTTTCTGGCAACATATTAGTTGATATCCATATTTGATTGACTTTCTTTAATCTGTCTGACAGTGCCATTCACACGACTCATTAATGTCAGCAGCAGATACTAGGCAATCACCAGATGCTACATGCAAATTGATGTTTGCCAAGTAGAAAAAGTTAATGTGGCATTAAACAAAAGATCAGCAATGCATCCAGCTTTCTGTTGCTATATTTTATATGACCAATTATACAACAAACCCATCATTATAAAAAAATGATGCAACATAGAACTATCACGCACTCCTTGCAAGAGGTGCTTGGTCTGACTTTGGCATAAATGTCAGTCCTGGTGAAGTACTACTACCTATCATTCTCAGCATATTTCCACTTGTTATATAATAGCCCATAAAAACAAAAATATCCTTTACTTAACACCTTAGCTGCTGGGTGGATTTACCTTCAAGACCCATTGAGCCACTTTTTACCATCGCTTTGCAACTCAAGTATTCGCCAGGTGATTGAGCTAGAGGGCTGTGTAAACCCTTAAAAGATGTGGTGCGTCTTCTAGTAAACATTATAAAAATTTTCAAATAGTTTTAGATTTTGTTTTTTTTTTGTGGGTGATGTCATGAATGGCGCAGGTTTAGGCATTTTTGGCTGAGGCCATCGGGGCCTGGGTGCCAACTGCATCAGATAATTTTTTGACTCTGAAGTTTTTATTGGAAACTAACTATATTATGAGTGTTCAGAGCCTTGATTAGCTTTTTACCATTTCTGGTTGAAAAGTTATGGCCTAGCACAACCAATTAATTTATCTCCCATAATTAATTATTATTTTTAGGCCATAGGTTTCGAACCAGAAACTTTAGATGACCAATCAAACGCTCTGAAGCAGGGGTGGGAAACCTACGGCCCGCCTGGCAAAATCATCTGGGCCCCAACCCTTTACAAATTGTAACTGTATGTCCTCCTAGTGGCGTATTTCGTGAATCTGCCCTCCTTGCGACTTCTTGTGTTGCATATTTATGAGGAACTGCTTACGAGAAACTGCACTGTGCAAGAAAATGTACTGTATGGCATATTTTGTGTTTTCGTTTTGAACTGTGCAAATGAAGAGTTAATATAATTAGAATTCGCATGGTTTATCAACATCGTTTACAGCAAAATAAACAAACTTGTTGGTGGAAAATTAGTACAGCCTGCCATAACTTGCAGTTTGTTTTTGGCCCGTGACTTGGGAAAGGTTGCTGACCACTGCATTATAGCCTCGTATTATAGCCTAGTTTTCAATAAAAACTTGAGTCAAAAAATTGGCTCTTGGCATTGTTGCCCAGGGCCCAGCAACCTGGGCCAAAAATGCCTAAACCCACCCAACTTATGACGACACCCACAAAAAAACAAAATCCGAAACTTTCCAATTAGTTTCTATAATCCAAACTAGACGACTTGCCACATCATTTGAAGGTTTGAACAGCACTCTAGCTCAATTGCTTGGTGCGTGATGAGTTGCGAAGTTATGTGAAAATAGTGGCTCACACGTGACTATACTTGCACTGGAAAATGATTTCAACCTGCATGAATCTCATAAATATTGCAAAGATATGCTTACTCTGTTCTGTGAAAAGTAGTAATGCTCAGTCTACACATGTTCTTTACTCATGCACGTTGGTATCACCTTTAACCTAGTTTCGTGCTGCACCAGAGCATTGCAGGCCTTTGGTGCAGAAAAAAATGGTGTCTGTTTTATATTGGGGTTAACTGTAACACTGGCACTACAGCAACATTTATAGCATAGTTTATTTATTTTTACACCCATTGTTTCCTCTAGGGAGGTTCACACTTTTGGAAGACTCAAAATACCTCATGATTTTCAGGAAGCTCTGATTATTCTTTTGGCTTCATACCAAGCCATGTTGGAGATGTAACCATGCCACCTGGTCCTTGGTCGAACTTTGAACCGCTTTCTCATGAGTGTAGCTAGCTTCTGACAAGACCTGCCTCAGCTATCTTTCTTGGGGAATTCTGGTCATGTAGCTAAATCATCATAGCTGAGATCCCTCTATTCCGTGGAGAAGTGGCTTGACATTCAAGCAGGGGGGCAACTAGGGGGACTGTTTAGTCAGCATGCCAAGTCCATTTAAAATCTGTGATGGTCTCGCATTTGACAAAAATACGGTGGACATAGAATTTCAAAAAAGTAGCTGGTTGCATTGCAGAGTGGCTCACCTAATTCCAGAAAAACATGAACGCATACATCCAGGTCAACAGCGTCACTCAGGCTCATCACACGATTATACTGTCTGACACTGAATGCAACCGTTCAAGGCTTGCATCATTAAAATTTCTATTTGCTCTCATTCTGGCGAGCACAATTGTTGCTCTGTGACATTGGTTACATAACAATGTATGACATGTTCTCATGAGAACTTGTCCGTTGTTGCATAATGTTCGTCACAGAGCAATGATAACGCCGTCCTCAGCGTGCTAGGCTCATTCATATTAACCCAAGTTACTGGACAATTTATTGTTCGTTTGAAATTATTCTCGAATCGGAGCTGTCCATAGATGAGAATTCAAATCCAATGTTCTATGCAAAACACTGATTGAAAAAAACATTCCATTTGATATAGTTTATATTTTAAAAAACACTTTATTACTAGTAGCTCGGGCTACAACGGATGAGCTCGAGTGAACCTCTGCATACTAGGCTCATTCATATTAGCCTGAGTTTCTAGACATTTACCAATCGTGTGAAATTATTCTCCAATGGGAACTGTCTGTTGGATTCGAATTCAAATCCAGTGTTTTATGCAAAACTATTGCTTCAAAATACATTTATTCTGATATTAATTATAGTTTAAAAAACACTTAATCGCATAAGACAGCTTGGGCTCTAATGGATGAGCCTGAGTAAAGTGCAAGTGAACGAAGTCGAAAGCATGCCTTCTACGAATAATGTTTTATGATTCATGTCACCTGCAACACGAACGTGAAAGGTCAGACATGGAACGAAAATATATGAACAGTGACAAGGCCCAGTGAAAAGAGCCTGAGTTAACAACTTTTCACAAGTGAAATGGGTGATGACACAAATATACATAGCAAACAAGTTTTTGTTCCGCAATATAAATTGTAATTGAAGACCCGGGCTAAGCCCGAGGAGGGCACTGGCATACGTGTGTGAGATACAGCTATGGCTTCCCAGAATTTGACAAGCTTTCTGCGTTGTGACCGTGCACCTGTATGATGATCATGTTCTACTACCTCCTTGTTCTTCTGTGATGCGACGATGTATATTTATGACGATTTAAACACTTGCGCCAAGCTCTTGTTGAATGTGAGACTAAGTTTTTGAATGCGGCTTAGCAGCTACATGTTACCATACGATGTCAACTTCGATTTCTCTGAAGCTTGCAACTGAAACGTGTTTGGAGAATTCCATGGAGGTTTCCTTCATTTGAAGTCGAGTTGGGCTTTTGGAAATATTATGTTACTTATTTTAATTTTCCAGGTGGAGGAGGCATTATGTCTAAAATAATTGTTTTTCACTGCGCTGTGAAGGCTGTAAACTCACAAATTTATGAACTTCCAATAACCTTACTTTTACACCAAACATTTGTCAATCTTAAAAAAAAAACACAAATCAATCATAGCTGGCGCTAGGTTACAACCAGGGCTGTGGAGCCGGAACTTAAATTTCAGGCTATGCCTCCGGGCATCTAAATTTTTTGGCTCCGCCTCTAACATCTAAAAGTTTTTGGCTCCGGCTCCAGGACGATTTGGTCCAATAAAAACTGAAATTGTTTTATTTGTACAACTCGCTTGCAAGCACAACAAATTATGTCCGTTGAACGGGAACCCAAATTTCAGGTTCCGGCTCCACCATCTCAAATTTTTTGGCTCTGACTCCAGTCATCCAAAATTGCTCGGGACTCGGGCTCCACAGCCCTGGTTATAATGCATGGTGTGAAAAACAAAAGTTGGCTTAACCCTTTAATGACCGTGCGCGCCAACATATTGGCACGCCCTTTTTTGGCCATAAATCACCAGCTGCTAAAGCTAGAGAGCTGTTCAAACCCTCTACAGATTCAACAAGTCTTCTAGTTGACATAGAAAAAAAAGTTTTTTGTTTTGGGTTTAAGGTTTTCTGGGGGGAACGTCACAAGTAGGGGTGTTTTTGTGCTATTTCGGCCATCTTTGCCTGACCCTGAGCGCTGTCCCAATGGGCCATTTTTTTGGACTCAAAGTTTAGTTGAAAACAAGGTCAAAAACTGCGTCTATAGAGCCCTTGATTGACTTCCTAGCGTATTGGGAGCGAAAATCATGGCTCATAAACCAAAAATTGACCAAAATTTTGCTCCCTCAAAAGCCACTGTGAGGGGCATTTCTCCCCAGGCAACAACTCGCCGTCAGATTGAGCTAGAGAGCTGTTCAAACCCTCAAAAGACTTGTGAAGGTATGTAGTTTGCAATAAAAAAAAAACTTTTCAGTTTAGGATGTCTGTTTATTTTTAATGCTTATATGATGATAGGATGTTTATGTTATTTTTTGCTGACGCCAGCATTTTTGCCCAACCTCCCTTTAAGACCCGCAGGAGCCATTTAAATGACATTAATTTTTTTTTGAGTTTAGCTGTTTTTTGGTTACTATTCGGGACTTTGAAGGGTCTGAACGGGTTTTTAGCATTCCTGGTTCCAAGATTAGGGCCAAAAACATTGAAATAAATTAGGGAATCCCCAAAAGTATTGAGAAAACCCCTTACCAATTAGCTGCTTTTTGGCCTAACCTTTGAACCAGAAACGCTAGAAACTCAATCAAGGGCTCTAAAAACGCATATTCTTGCCTAGAATCCTAAAATACTGCAAGCCAAAATATTGGCGCGTGGGATCGGATGATGACATTGTATAATTAACCATAAAACATGTCCCTGTCATGATCCCATTAGCCCAAAACCCCCAACCAAATTAAAAATTTTTTTTTAAATCTAAACTACATGACGCCACTTGTCATTACAGGGTTTGAACAGCTCTCTAGCTCAATCTGCTGCCGAGTTATGGCTGGCCAAAGTTTGCCCTGAAAGGGCAAATTGTGCCTTTCCTGAAAAGTTTTGAATTGGGTCAAAAACCTAGCTTTTGGCTAATTTTTGGCTACAGATATGCTAGCAAGTCAACCAAGGGTTCTATAGATGCAGATTTTGATCTAGTTTTCAACAAAACTTTGAGCCAATAGAATGGGTCAATGGGTTGGGGCCAAGGGCCGGCCAAAATTTCCAAAACATGCCCTCATTGTACGTCACCTCCAGCAAACCTCCACCAAAAACAAAAAACGTTTTTTTTCGATGTCAACTAGAAGACTTGCTGAATCCGTAAAGTGTTTGAACAGCTCTCTAGCGACTGGCGATTTATAGCCAAAAAACGGCTGGCCAATCGTGGTCGTTAAAGGGTTAAACACCATTTGTCAGCAATGATTGTTTCATCATCCAGCCTATGGTGCCACTATTTTGTGGCAGCACCGAAGAATGGGCAAAACAGAATATGCTATTTCAGAACTATGTTGACATTGAAGTGACTTCCTGTGCGATAGCAAGCATTGTCATCATGTAGACCTAGTTCCATAAAGCTTGGCCAAACCTGTACGAACCCCTACCTCATCGGAAACTAGCTGAAAATGCGTAAAAGACGATTCTTGAAAAACTTTAGTTTTCACTTTACTTCCGTCCAAAACTTTTACTAATGCAACAGTGTAGGGTTACCACATCTGAAAAGGCAAAACTCCTGACAGTCTCAATGGCTACTTTTCGCGACAACAAAAAATGGATATACAGCATTTTGCAGTACGTTCAGAACTCATTGGAGTCTGGCTGCTTTCTTTTCATGTGTCCGTTGATTGGTTTATATTAATATATTGTGCATTAATATGCAAGTGTTTATTTCCTTTACCCTATTTGTAACAATCTTATTGCAAGACATTTGAAATGAAATGTAATTTGCATGTACTTTGTACTCATGTGTACAGTAGCATTGAATCACAAGCAATGAACCATTTCTTGCAATTTAGGTATTCTTAAAAAAATTAACATTTTTGTGCACACAAATTTGTTTTACTTTTAATAAAATAATGAACACTCTTCATGAGACAAGCTCTGAGGAACAAGAGGATGAATTTATGGTGAATAATATTTTCAATTTTTCTTTGTAATTTTCAGATTTTGTTAAAAAACTAGTTGATCATTCGGATAAAAAATTGTACTGTTTGGATCATTAGGGTGAAAATTTTGTGTTTCAGATATGCATGCAGCTGGGGGACTGTTTAGTTAGCATGACAGGTCCCTTTAATGTTGAATATAATTGCCATTGTTTCATGGTTGCAAAACTTGTTCAAGCCATTACCCAAATCATAGTAGTGATTATGTCTTATTACCCTCAATATTTTGCGTCCTAAAAAGAATAATACAGACCAACATTGTGGTTTTGGTTCCGTGCTGCCCCTCGAAGAATTGCATATTACTCCCAGGGGATTACCCCCAGTTTGGAAACCGCTGGGTTAGGTTTACAGAATCAATTAGTTCATCTGGAAGGGATAGTTCTTTCACTTTTGAGCCTAAGAGGTCATGAATTAAGGTAATGTATAAACAACTGTATCAGGTTTTCAGTTTCAAAGGACTGACTATATCTGGTTTTGTGACAGATCTAAAACTGAATGAGAGATGTTCACACCACCTCCATTGTGGTCGAGTGATGACTAGTGCTGCTGTGCAAAGGGTTGCCGGTTTGAGTCATGCTTTGGTTTTATTGGTTGTTTTGATAGTGCAGAAGACACTTTTGATGTTCTCACACAAAATAGTATGTTGAAAGTTTTGGAACAGCCATTGCTGTACATTCTTAATAACTGTCGAAAAGCAGACACGGATTTTAGTTTTAGGGCAGGTTTGGCCAAACTTTTTGACCTGAGGGCCGAATTCACAACTCCCTAGCCACTGGAGAGCCAGACACAGTGCAATTTACATAAATCTATGCAAAAATACGTTGTTAAATGGTGAAGCGCTGCCAAAAATAGTGCTGCTTGCAGGTAAGTGCTGGTACTGCAAACACGTCAACAAGAGACAGGTGGCAGCCAATGCTGTTGCACTACTGTCCACAGTCGGAAACGTGGTGCTTCAAAAAAATGTGCAAGCCATTTGGTGGGCCAAATTAAACTGTACGGCGGGCTGCCTGGCCTGCAGGCCATAGTTTGGCCATCCTTGATTTAGGGTTTTGGATTAGGTTTAAGGTAATCATTTGGGGTTAGGGTTTACTGTTAGTGTTTCAGGTTAGCGTTTAATCTTGAGGGTTAGGGTTTGCAGTTAGGGTAAGGGTTTAGTTTTCTGGCTTAAGGTTACAAAAAAATTCATAGCCACTTTAATCCTTTACTTTGAGAAGCAATAGACATACCTACAAAAGAAGTGGTCACATATTTCGCAGATGTCAACAATTTTGCTTGATATGTTTTTCTAGTCTTTCCAAGGCAAAAACCAGATACGGTTGTTTAAACACCGCCATTAATTAATTTCCACATTTTCTTAGAGTCATTTTTACAAGACGAGAACTGTGATTAACAATGGTTTCTTTTGCTTTTCTCCAATAAATGAGTTACTTTGTTGCTAATTTTTTGGTTATTTTTCATGGGCAATTTGGTTTTTGAAGCTAGAACATAACCAGGGCTCAATACAACCTGTTTTTATTTTTCATTAACACTTTGAGAGCCGGGGTACGATATATTTGTACTTCGATTTCGGCCTAAAAAACATCACTTTTCGGTTGCCTTACCAACACCCTAGCTCCTCCGCCGATTGCGCTAGAGAGCTGTTCAA
>JGI24022J15233_10007068_pt1 | contig 12305 bp, 6 predicted proteins | sample Ectturendosymbi2_FD_15233 | JGI IMG/M metagenome (IMG submission 15233)
GATGTACAGCGCGCGAGGCCATGCAGGTAAAAACCACCACATAGCGTTTAACTGTATTTCTTCCTTGCTTGACGTTCAGAGGTCCCATGAGATCAACTCTGCTTTAACTTTGTCTTTGAAACATTTGGTCCTACCATAGGTGTTATTCAATCTTTCCCAAGCCATGCGATAACAATTATTGAACAGCGTTCGTAACCAAAAAAATTTAATTTTTTTTTCCATTTCTACTTTGTCAACAATGCAAACGTTTTTGAGTTTAAGGACTATAGTGTCTGTGGATTATATTGCATGTCTTTTTGCGCACTAACTGCATTTTTAATAAGACTTTGCTTGTCTGGTGTAACACTTTTCATCTCCTTCCAAGTACAACGTAGAAGGAATGACCATAGTGACGTTTCACGTATCACTCAACACATATTATGCTACTTTTAGTTCATCTTTTACTACAACAATTCAGAAGTGTCTCATAAAAATGGAGTTTCAAACATTTTTGTCGTCGTATGTCAATGACTTTAGTTCGTTACTTTCTCGTTTTTGACTAACAATAAAGCTGACTCACATTCTAGTTCGAAATTGGTCTTCCAACCCTCTGTGCTTTAAAAAGTGTTTTCTGAACGTAATCATTCTTTCACTGTGTTACGTTTGAAAATGCTGCATTTGAAAATCGTCTAGCATCATGTCACAACCGCAGGATACATTAGAAGACCCTGCTGTATTTCAGTTCCGAATAAACTGGTTCCGCGAAAGTAAGCATAACTTGGGGATAAAAAGCGCCAGCAATACTTTGCTGGTGTTGTGTGGCACTGAAACATTTAAGCTGAAAGTGTGCCTCGAAATCTGAATGAAACATTAAAACCAAGATAATAGGAACTCTCGTTTCGCTTTGTTGCACAGTTTTTGCGAATTATTGTAAATCAACAAATGTATACTGTTAGAAATGAATTACAAACCTCTACTGGTGAACTATCAGCTTGCTGAAAAAAAGTAGAAGAAAACCTACGTTTTGGAACTAAAGATTTTACAGCATACGCATTATGGTAAGTAAGTTCACATTTTTGCTAGTAGTGATGAAACTAGCATTAGAAATAAACGCTTCAGTTATTTTGCAAGTAAGTTTTAAAGCAGAAATTTCTAGAAATAGTTTTTGCTTATCATATATGGCAGCTAATTTCTTGTGAGGTCTTACTTCACGGCTGTCTTTTTGATGATGCACTGTGAGAACTTTATTTTCAGACTCAAAATCAGTGGAATTAATTACTTTAGTGTAATCGGCTTCCTACGTTTTGATTACTAGCATGCAAAACATTACAAATCAAAGCAATGATAACGACCCATACCACTACGCAAAATATAATATGCCATCTAGTACAAATCTCAATTTATAATTTCAGTTCTCTTGCTTGTTACTTCACATTGCAGTTGATGCTTTCGACGCTCCAAAAGCCATTATGAGGTTTGGTTTTACTAAAACTCTTTCGTGGATAGGAAACCAATCGCTGAACCCACAGCAGCGGCGGCTAAGGTTACCGGGGAGGAACCAGAAATGGTCCCAACCGTACATCCTGCTACACATCCTGCTGCTGAACGCTTCCAGGCAAATTCAAACCTTTTAGCTTGGTTTGTTTGTTCAAACGCTGTGAAGCATTTTTCTAGCTGTGGTCGAACGTTGTTGAGAAATAGTTGCTTGGCGTTTGTAGAAACATTTGATTCATCTTTCACTTTCTTAACAATCCCATCCATAACTTCATCATGTTTTCTTTTCAGAGAACGTTTTTTCACGTAACCACCTTTCGTAACCTGCGGTAAATCAGTCGCTTCTCAGATGACAACTTTATCAAATCACGTGACCTACCGAGCATAATTTTTACTTGTGTTATTGGGAATAAGGAAGTGAAATAGCAAACCTATGCAGAGGAAAAGTTATTTCATTCCTGGAAATACACCAATATTTGTACGTCTGTCTAAATTCGCACGTTAGGTGATAAACATCAGAAAACGACGATCTCTACCGCTTGCTACATTTCATACGTGTACACTTTTAACATTTGAGGTATGCAAAGCCAACTATTTAACTCAGGCAGTGAGGAAATGCTACATATTAACGGGACGTAAAGGGATGTTTTGCCGACTATAATTATCGCTTTGTGACAGAAAGAGGCGACTAACCTGTAGAAGAGAAACCTTGCTTTTTACAAGGTTTCAGCTATTCCTTTGAGAGTAAAATGTAAAGTCACACAAAAATTAAGCACCTGGTGAGAATGTTATTGCTGAAGGTGCAACAGCCTTCCGGAACGATTGCAGTTAGAGGGAGGAAAGTGCGATTGAAATTTCATTACAAACCTTGAAGAATTCGATACCAAAAAAGAGTTGAAGAATTCTAGCCTATGCACTGCATGAACAAGTTTAATAGATGATTAAAATAGTAACACAAAATAGTGTTCTGGGTCAAAAAAAGTGCTTCATGAATATTGCGCAACAACAGAAATCACCTCCTTCATTCTTATATCGTAAGTTTCCTTGGCTATTTGAAGCATTTCCGTTTTTTTCTGGTGTGTTTCCTGTGATAGCAATACAAAGAAAAAATTTAGTTGATATGAAAAATCAAACAATTTTCGCAATGTCGTCCAAATGAGGAAACCTTTATATACGGTTTAACAATGGCACGTTCTCGAAAATCTCATAAGTCTTTAACAATAAAAAAACAAAATGTGGTGCACCAATGCGGGGCAGAAAAATTTCTCTTGTAGTAAAAAAAATTATTGTTCTTATTCAAAAAGTGAATTGTTGCCCATTTGGTTTTTGGGAAAAGAATTATAAAAAAAAATTGCCGCACTAATATTTCCTCTCCCGAAAGCCTATAGTTGCCAATTGAGATTCTATATGCAGTTTGCACTACCACACATTGTTTAAAATTTTTGTTCATGTCAAAAAGGATTATTAAAAAATTGCAACCATAACATTTTTCTCTGCATAAAACCAATAGATACCATTAGATATTTAAATGCAGTTTGTGCTTTGACATGCAGAGTAAAACAAAACACATATTGCAGTATTTGAAAAAATTTAGGAAAGTGTAAAAAGCTTGATGTTGCAAGATTTACTACAGTTGTTATTGTTACCATCAATAAAGTTCCAAGTTGAAGCACACCAGCAATTTTAAGCGCACAAACTCTCTATCCTTGCTTTTGTGGACAAGCCCTCAGTAAAAACGTTACACTACTTGTGAAAAAGAAATATTGAAGATATATACACTGTCTCTATCTAGTTTTGCATACCTACCGTGGTTTGTGACGCCTAAGTTATCTGACGTGACACCGACACGTGTGCTTGCTTTACTGCGTTGGCTACATAGCAAATATGCACGAGAAATATAGACAAGTGAGTTAAATACTCATGTATGCTAAACTGAACTTCTTTCTTTGTGTTACATGCATGTCATTTTTGGTCTATTTGCTATCTTTTCCATCATGCCCCGCGTGTTGGTAAACCGGGTTGGATACATGGCTTAACGCATCTACGTTTATTTACAGAAATGATGACAAAGATGGGTCCTGGCATCGATTGCATCCATATGCTATTTTCAGCATGCGATTTTGTTGTAGAATGTTTATTATAATTTGTTTATAGTCACTTACCCACAATCAATGATCTTTCAAAGTTTTTCTGTGATTGTGCTATAATTTTGCCTTTTTCTATTTTTGATTTTTGTATTTTAGTAATTGTTTTATAAAAACTGTTACAACATTTTGATGGAGTGCTGCTCCATCAGATGGAGCCGAAAGTTATGTCTAAATGATTTCTTTGATAAACCGACCAATTTCAGACGAGTGACAAATCACTTACCACGTACATGGGGCGAATGATTTGCTTGTACTTGCTACTAATGTTTTCCTTGAGTTCGCCCAAAACTTTTTCAAAATCACGAAGAGGTTCATCTCTGATATCTTTGTATCTACTGGTAGCGAACTGGGCAAGCCTTTTGTGTCTTTCGTCCAAATCATTCACATTTGCAACAGACTCTTCTTCCTTTTCGAATACACGCAATTATTTCCACTGATGACCTCGTTGAAAATGCAGTTCTAACTGGACATTGCTTACCGTTTTCATTTTCGAGGTGTATTCGCTAAAAAGCAAGTCTTTATGCTTTCTAAAATTCTGCAAAAAATATTTTGAAACGTATGTTGATGAACGCAGGTGTATTAGCTGAGTCATATGAAACACTAAATCAATTAATCAGCCAGGTAACTTCTAACCAATATGTTTTTTATTTGCTTTCATATTAAAACATTTCAGGGAAAAACATTTGCTTTTTGTAAACTTGATGTATTATTTATCACTCATGAAGAAAACTGGAAAAGAACAACCCGAAAAATAGATACATGAAAAAACAGATATTCCATGAAAAAGATGTTTCATTGAGTGAATACAACTGAAGATTATACACTAACAACGTTTTCAAACATTGTTTCAAATTACCAGTTTTCGGTTGTTCACGTCCTCAAACGTGTCCAGCAGTTTCCTTATTTCAGTGGTAAGCTTCACGTGAAACTGGCGTTTCAAACTTTCGGGTAAGCTCTGAAGAATTTCACTGAAGTCTCTGCTGGCACGCTGTTGGCACTGCTGAAAAAACGTTTCCACGTTTTCTGTACAGACCGGTGCTTGGTAATATTCCTGTAAATGAAAATCAAGATTATCTCAGCACTCGTTGTGGAAGTTGAAATGATCTTAATATTGGTTAGTTAATTTCGCTTTTTAGTGTTTGTTCCAGGTGTAATTAAGAGTTCTAGATGTCCCTGGCTTGTTCGTATATCAGAGGCACAGGATTTTGCTTTTTGAGTAATTTTTAAGAAACATTTTACTATCCGCAAGCCACAATCGCTGAGTTTTATTATTTTGGTAAGCAGCCTACTGCGTTTTATTCCTTAAAACCTCCACCCGGAACTTTTACCCGAAAAACAGATAAATGCTTTTCAGTATTAAACAATTGTCATTGTTTGCAGACAAATGCAGCAGAAGATAAAAAGACTGAAAGCAATCTAGTTAAAGCATATCAAAGAGGTACTGGGAAGCATTAAACTTGAAATAAACTTTAGTCAGACCAGAATGATCTCACTAAAGCTCACTTCAATTTAAGAGGAGGTTCATAAACAATTTCCCAAAAGTGCCTATGTTTGGTTGAGCTTGCTTACCTTAGCTGAACTGAAAGTTCATCTAAAATAGATGATTAGGAAATAGACTGCTGTGCATTTCGTTGAAGTGTTTGTTTATCTTTTATATACAGTATTTTGCACGTATAATAAATACCTGTTGATATATCGGGAAGATATGCCTGTTGTTGTACTATGTTGTGCGTTCAATTTACTTGCCTACTCTTCTGCTAATAGAAAGAAATCTTTGATTTTACGCAACTGCATTGCGTCCGCCATGGTGGTTGTTTTATTGTTTTGTTTTTATTCTTAAGACGTCTTCAAATCTACACTAACACCCACCCCAAAACCTTAAGGTTTTTGAACACTTCAAATATGTCGATGGACGTTGGCATGAAGTTTCAGCGTCAAGTGTATAGAGAATAGTAAATCGCCTAGTTTCTTGATGAAATGCGCAAACAGAGCACAATAAACGTCTTGCTGGCATGTCTGTCGACAAAGACAACTGGAAACCCTTAATTTATCACATAAACAAAATTCTTTTAAAACACTCGTGGAAAATACAAAAATTGCAAACTTTTCAGCAACGTAATTTGATGTCTTCGTTTTTTCTTAGTTCATTACTCAGTTTTTAAAGAATGCAATATCGTTGTATTCCACCTGCTCTTTCGTTCACATACAACCGCTAAATTATCAATCTTTGACGTATTCTTCCTACCCTGTACCATCACCATTAGCAAAAAATGTTCAGCATTGCCAGCTACTGTTCCTCGTTTATACTATATCCATGGATTCTGTTGATTTTGGGCAGCTTCTGACTAATTTGGAAAACATTCCGCTGAAGGAAATGTAGTTGATATTTATCCAAAGCAACTTGTACAGCTAAATCGTTGCCACCTAGCAGCTTGAATGAATTTCGACTGCACTGACTCTAAAGTATGTGTTTCAAATCTTGAAGATTTTAAGCCTCTTTCCCATTCATTCACGCATAGACTCCAAAGCACTTCAACCTTTGATTTATATGGTTGGGCAATACCTGTTGCTTTTGTTGCACTGGCTCACAAATTGTTTGCACTGTACTAAAACTGTGATAAGTTCTGTTTGACTCCACTTCTGTGTTATACCCAATCACTTCTCTTCTGTGCAGTATAGACACAGGCCAAAGTATGATAATTTTGACCTATTTGGTAACACTCGAGACTGAGTACGTTGGGTTTTGTTATAATTCTTGTTGCAAGATCTTTTCAGCATTTCGTAGAAGAACAATTGAAACATTTGGTGTTGAAGTTCAATTGCATTAATTGATGTCTTTTTCTAACAAAAGAGGAAGCTGGCAAATTAGCAGAGGTTCTTTCTGCATCTGTGCCTCACTTAGAAACAATTTTTCAAATATCCTCGATTTTGTGTGAATCTTCGGCATTCGTTGTAATTCAGATCTTAAAACCTTCAAGATGTTTATAACTGTACTTACGATGTCCAATCGTTGTTTAACTTGACGAAGAACTTCTTCAAGTTTTTCTTGTCCGAAGAATTGTAATTTACCCTGCAAAAGCATGTTCAGACACAAAAAGAAATGACAGTAGGCGAATGAGCAAATTAAACCTTTCTGATGATACTATATCAGTTAAAACTGAGATGGTGCGTATCATTGATTTAAGGAACTAGACACCACAAAATTGAAGGGTTGACCTTTCACCAAAGGGTTAAAGGAAGGGAGTTCTTGTCACTGCTGAAAGAATCGCAAACATATTTCGCGCTATGAGTATTATTTTCGCGAAATAACAATGAAGTCAGAATGTGCAATGCTTCGTTCAGCGGTGTTTACTAAATTTTGATCCGTGGGCTGTGGGCCCCTGTAATACGCGTAAAAGTGTGGAGCACACAACAGTTATAAGCGATTACGCGTTGAAAATGCTGCTATGACTTACGCCATACTGTCTAAGCAACAAGCGAGCATGTGAACTTCTAAATAGGAGTTTACTTGCCTATGTCATCAACAAAATCACTGATACTCACCATCTCAATTTTAATTGATATAGTAACATCAGGAAGCATCATCAACTGTCCCATTGTAGGTCGCAAACAGTATTTTTGCAAGTTTCAGCTTTAAAAATGACGTCTTACATGAGGACACGGATACACCAATCAAGAGAAAAAATGTTTAAACTCAGTGAAAGGTGTAGAAGTGATTCAAGGAAATGCTAATCAACTATGGAGGTAAAAACAGTTATGTTTTCCCAGCTCTTAACCACTTCTAAATGAACCTCTGCTGCTTTCGAATGTACCTAAGCCGAAGCTGTGCTTCTCATGAAGTCTCTCTCGCGGTGCGTTTGCCTCTCTTCGTAGAAACCGGTAAGTTTTGATATGCCTTCGTAGAAGTCTTGTTTGAGGGTCAAGTTACAAAGTGATAGCTTTCTTAATTCAAACATAGCAAACATGATGACGGTTTTACGCTTGCTCAGACACTTTTATTGTTCTTTAAGCTTACCGTTGTGCCTTTACTCCGAATTTTTCTGTGATGGTAGAATGCACATAGAGCGAAAATAAACAAAAACTACAAAATACCAGCCAACTGCATTTGAAAGAACACGTTTTCTCATGCCATCCTGACGGACGGGAATCAAATGCACTTCGATCTGTGTTCGAATCGAATAAAGTGTTTTTAAAGTTTGTACATCCAACTGCGCTTACACAATAGTGAGTTTGTGTGTTTTCTTTGTTTGCCAAACCATTATTTCCTACTTTTAGTCACCACACAAGTTGATTTTGTGTCATGCGTAGATAGTTTTTCGCTTTACAAAGCTGTTCGTACAACCATCTTCTGGTTTAGGGGTTCTTAACCTGGGATCCGTGAACCCCCAAGGGGTCCGTGAATTTGGTTTAAAGGGTCCGTGAATGTGACTTAAAGGGTTAATAGGCTTTGATATTTTGAAAGAGTTAATAGGCTTTGCAGATATTTCAATACTACTACGATGATTAAAACCTAATATCGAATATTTCTTTCAACGTTTCTTCTTGAGGGGTCACAAACTTTTATTAGGATGGTCTAGGGGTCAGTAATCCACAAATGTTCAAGAAACGATGCTCTAGTTAGTTGCACAGCTTGTACTTTTTCCTTACCTTTTCATAAGCGTTACTCCTGCATCGCTTATTGTATTCCTTCTTGATAAAGTCAACCAATGTAGCTCTGTTTTTTTCAATAAAACGTTTACTGCCTAGTTTTCTTTGACCATCATACCACTTCATGGCATCTTCCAAAAACTTCTGATGAGCTTCACCTAAAACATCTTCGTCTGTATAGCCGTCTTGCGTAATCTGTGAAAATGGAAAAAACTCTTTGCCACCTACTAACTCTTACAGCTTTGATTTTCTTGAAATCTAACCTGACTTATTCCAGTGACGTAGATGTTCTTTGAATCCTCTGCTATTGTGAGCAAAAGTCCATTAGCTGTAGCCTAAAAAATTGCCAGCAGAAACTGAACAAGTGAAATTGAAAGTCATACTGACATTTGAAAACATTTTGCCAACGTTTTCTTATGTAGAAGATGATGTTTGTTTTCACATTTTAGCGAGGATTTTTTCTTTCCAGGAACTTTTGTGTTTTTTTCCATTTCGGCCAAAGCGGCGGTTGAACGAATTGATTAAATAAGAAAGGCTGGATGATCAGGAAATTTGCAATTTCTCTTTTTTTCTCCGAAATTGTGTTTAACAGTTGTGACAGCATTTATGGGCTTTCGAAAAAATGTTGTTTACTTTGCAATAATTTACCAATTACAAAAGCTTTTATTATTTTAACGAATGCTATTCTGTAAAAATTGCTGAGCAGCTCATTTCATAGGTTTTGTTGGTAATATTCAGGCAGTTTTTGAATCTACAAATCAAAAGAGCTTGTAATTTTAACGTTTGTAAAGTAAGCAACACCGAAAATAAGTTGCAAATTCAATGAAACCTGCAGCAAACTTTCCACTTGCGGCGTAGTTCTATCCTTCATTGCATCAATGTAACTGAAAAAATAGTTGGAGAAGTCTTTCCCTTTCACAGTTTGTCCAAAAATGATTTTTGGCGTGAGCTTTTGTGGGTCGAATAGGTGCGAAGCAAGCTGATCAATAAAATCCAAAAACCGTTTGCCGACATCTGAGCATAAATCACTTCACTTAGCCCGGCAAATTTGTAAACGGCGCATCGGATAGCAGTATATCATAGAGGGTACACGTCAGATAAGTCTATCCCAAGCAATGCTATGTTTCTTATGTTTAACATACCTTTCAGTTTTCTCGCCTCGCCTTCTCGTACTGTTTCACTGGGGCTGGGCATCAGAAAGCAATCAGTAGATTCAAATGTGTCTCGGATACGTTTGCGGACTGAATAGATGTTGCGATTGTCATCAGGATGCTGAGCATGAAGTATTGTTTCCAAATAACTTTTCCCTCCTTCCACTCCAAACTGATAGTCATTTTTATGAGGCCAATCCCGAACAAGGAATAGAAGTTTCTAATGCATGTTATTACTGATAAGCGATTGGTATAAATGTCAAGAAAGATACGGTTGTAAGTTATACAGCATTTCAATGCATTGTGTTTTTGTTTTAAACAAGTATTTCAACATACTGTAGATTCAGGTATTGATTCTCTGCTTAATTCAAAGCATAATGCAACGACTACCTTAAATCTTTGTTACATTTATTGCAAAAACTTTTTGACATTTTTTGGAATTAAAAATCGCCAATTTTTCACTTGCTTGAAATGCTTTTCTTTCCACTATCAAACTCGCAGTTGAAGGATCAGTTAGAGCCATTTTTCCATACTCAGCAAAGAGCTAAAAATATTTTGGAATGAAATTTCACGTAAGCACAAGATAGATTTCATTTGGCAGATTTATTTAAGATAAAGCAATACACATGCACGATAGTGACAAGAAAGATAACCTTGTTGAAATTGCATTTTGTGCTGCTTTTGCAAAACATAGTTAAACTTTCAGCAACTTTTTTATAATGACATCACTTCAACGTAACCTGCATCAACGTATAATGGGTTCTTTCAGATATTTTCTTTTGAGACAAACAAAATGGCTGTTTTTGTTTGCCAATGAACAGCTATGATGAATTTTTAAAAGCGGCTGATCAGCGTTTTTGTCAATAACTGAAAACATGACAAAAGCTGTTTGAGTGCATACAATGCAAAAATTGTTAAAGTGTTTCAAACAACTTTTTAAATCAGGTTTTTATGGCACTAACTACTGTTTTTATTTTTCATGGAAGCTGCTGGGTCTCACTTCAAGAACGTTTCTCATTTTGGTAAACAAGCGTTTGGTGTGAGATTTTACGACTGTGTCGAGTAATTCCATATTCAGCACCTCGAGAAACTGCAGGTTGTCCTCTTGGATCTGATGAAGCACATTGTAGATTTGCGTTGAACTTATCAATGTGCTCAAAGCAAAGATCTGGGAAAACTCGTCAAGCTTGCCGTCGTGTTGGAAGATTCCTTGAGTATCCATTAAAAACACTGCCACCTTCAACACAGAAAAAAGTTAGGGTCGTTCTTGGCAAAGCTCCAGAATATGTATAAACGGAGAACCTCTCCATGCCGGGGAGTTGTTACGAAAAACGGCTCGCTCCAAATCCATACTCCCTGCGTGCAACCGGTTACCCCTGGTTTCCACTGAAAACTGTTTCCGATCTCTTCGTTTTCGTTCATTTGACCACTTGTATTCTATGTGAAAAAATAACACAAATTCCCATCTATGCTCGAAACGCGATCTGTCTAAAAGTGAATGTATATCAACAACATACTGGAACCCATCAATCGGGTGGTATCTCACATGAGGCCTGTCGCCAGAAGAACGTCATTAGGGGGGTTGTACGTTACTTGGGGGGGCTTCGTAGCATACAGTGAACAGTAAAATGACTTCATCGGGGAGACGAAAATTTGAGTTGGGGAGAATGATTATTGTATGTTTGGGAGTAGCCCGCCAATGCACTCCTTGGCGACGTGCGTTTCTCACATACCTTGCTTGATATCCATGATTGAAGATGTCGAAGAAGCAAATTTGACAAAAATGACTTTCCTTGTCGAAATGCACCAGAAATAGAAATTATGGCGACGGCTTTGTCAGCGACGTCATCTCGCTCAAAAATTTTATGAATATTTTGACGTTGCTCTTCGCGCTTTTCAGACGTAGGTGTGTTGGGGAGGAATGAGTGAAAAATCCTCACAGCTTGTCCGGCGTTGGAGTTGTGTTGCAGTTTCTCTGCTGTGAAATTACATGTAAACAGCAAAAACACGCCGAATCCACAGAGAATGAGAGTGTGCACCAAGGTGTGCTCAAGGTTTTTTCTCAGCATATACCCACTGCGTATATTCAAGTGTTGGGCTTGGTTGAGCGATCTAGGACAGTTCGGCGACGCCAATGCCGAGGTGTCAGGTGAAGTTTTGATGTACCGTTTGGGCGTTACTGAAGAACCAATGATAAAAGAGAAAGGATTAAGCTAACCTTAACTAATTTCCGTGATTTAATGCAAAGTCTTTCAATCAGATTTTGAGAGGAGAGGCAATATAAACCGAGAACTATCGGAGCCCTAATGTTTGCTAGACTGCTTTCGAATATCACCTCTTTCCTTTGTTCAAAGTACTTTTGAATGGGGTGGCGGAAATATCTTTGTCTGCAGAGGAAGGTGTAGGGACTGGGTCCCCAAGTAAGTTTGTTGAAAAATCTCTGATTTCGAGACAAACACTGGGGCTCTTTAACGCATTGGATTTGACCCAGACTTTTGATTCAACATTTCATCAATTTGCTGACTCCACAGGCGCATGTCGTGATTTTTTAGGCTAGCCTACCAATCAAGGGTTTATTAACACAAAATTTGAGGAGTTAGAAATCTTAAAACTTTAAAATATTAATTTAAAAATAATAAAGAAGAGTTAGAACTTTTAAACCTCTTTCAAATAGCAATTTTCAATCAGCGAAGTACCGCCGCTCAGAAGGTTCCGCCCGCCCCCCCTCCTTGCTACTCCACTTGCGACACGCCACCTGCCAACCAAGCGTCGAGTGGAGCAATGTCTCAGGTATAAACACTAGCACTGCGGAATCACTACCCCTAATGATTTGAGGCGGTGTAGCAATTCAATGAACAAGAAAATTGGCGTGAAGAGATATCATGGA
>JGI24022J15233_10007069_pt1 | contig 12305 bp, 8 predicted proteins | sample Ectturendosymbi2_FD_15233 | JGI IMG/M metagenome (IMG submission 15233)
CCAGGACCACCAATAGCCTGCAACCTTCAGCCCATTAACTGCCCGTGGACCGACGACATTTATTGTTTTCCAAACTGGCCCATCCATGGCCCACTAAACAATTGGCTGTCTTGTCTATTTTGTCTCCTGAGACCAAATATCTGCTGAGACTAATTTGCCTTTTTTGGATCATGATTCGTTGAAGTAGACATGTTATGTGACAACCACAATGAACAAAGTTACATGCTAGGATTAGTGTGTAAGCCTGAAATCCTAAACCTATGACCTTAACCTAAAACGCCAAACCAAAAACCCGAAACCTAAACTTGAAACCCAAAACCTAAAACCCTACCCATGAAACCTTGACCTAAATCCCTAAACTCTAAACCTAAAACTAATACCCTCAACCAGCCACGTCACCACGGGATAGCATTTTTGGGTCCAGCCCTCCCAAACAAAGCTCCAAGCGCCCCACAAACTGAAATATGAAACTATGCTGTATGAATCAGTGGATTTTTTTGTCAATTTTAGAATGTCAAGACCCCGCACAAAGGTAAAGCCCTCCTGTTGAAGATTTTCCCGCAGCCGTTCAGCCCTTAACCTAAAACTCTCATCATTCAAGCCTAAACCTGAACCATCACCATAAAACCTTCAACCTGTAAACCTAAATCCCTAAACCTAAATCCTCAAACCTAAATCCCTAAACCTAAAGTCCTAAACCTAAAGCCCTAAACCTAAACTGTAAAAGTAAAACCCCGCAACCTTACTTATAAAGCAATTGTGATTTGGTACATTTATAAAAAAACACCTATAGCACGGCATCAAAATGTTGCATAACACGTTCCCTCCAAGAAGCCACTCAGCACCAAAACCGCTTACCGCCACGTTCATGCAAGAAGTTATCACTCATGTACGAAAAGTTGCGTAAAGTGTACCTGTCAGTCGCGCCCGACGGAATGCTCACATATGGGAAATGCAAATTTGCCTATAAATACAGCAACGGCAAATCAATGCCAAGTAGTTTCACTCAGGTTTTTTGCCACCAAGTTGTTCTTCCAACTCAAAAAATTTTTAAAGGTTTCTTCAAAATTAGCGGGCGGCTCGTAGCGGCTAGGTGAAATTCAACCGCTAAAAATATCGTCAGCGGCCCGCCCAAAAACCGGACCATTAGCGGCCCATGCCATCTCTAGCGTGCTTATTTCTTTCTACTGCTTCCGTTGCCACGAGTTTATGTGAGCAATGTCGAGTGAGTATGAGCAGTGTTGCCATTTAAGTCTTTTTGAAACCAAATCTGGTTTATTTTGCAATCGTTTGGTTTGTTTTTTGCAATTTGGTTTATAGTTTATTTTTTATTTTTTTGTTTGTTTTTTGTTCTTTTGGAGATGTTTTACGCCAGATATCAACTGTGTTCCCTGCAATGACATAGCCTATGTCTGGTTTCGGCGTTTTAAAGAAAATCTAAACAAGCTGTTGGACAGTCTTGTTTTTAGCAACAGACTGTTCCAAGATATCGTTGTACCAACAAGAACAAGTACTCTACAACATTGACATGTCATGTAGTTGATTTTTTGAATGATAAACTGCTTTGCTCCTCCCAGTGTTGGTCATGTGCTAACACCGTTTCTGTAATGTGCGCTGATGCACAGCTAAACACATTTTGTGCTCTTGTGTCTGTGATATGGACCACAGTCCGCAATAAAATATCATTATTATTAGGTTATGTAACTTAAACTTTCATAAGAGACATGGGTTGTTCTAAGTCAGACGAGGAGGAATCCGTGATAAATCCAAACGATGTCTCAATGTAACCTTACGCCTATTAGAAGGTAGGCTACAGGGTACCAACACGTTCAAATGTAATGAAGGAAATGCAATGGATGTTTGTTTCAAATGCCTTATGAAACATTATAGGACCTTTAATTTAGTTTTTGGACAAATTGGGGGTAGAAAGTCGAGTGAAGAAAGTAAACTCATTGGAAAAACTGAATACCATTGGTAGAATTTGATAATTGTCCGTTGGCAAAATGTTACTGACACAGTAGAATATTGGACTGAAGTATGCTCGTATGGAGATGCCATCAGAGAAAACCCATACGAAAAACTGGCTGGTTTTGCACAATGCGTATTATGTAGCCAATACCACAAATGCAGAAATGGAAAAAGTATCCGACCAGATAAACGTTGTCAAATTAAAATTGAACAACAGAATGAGTGCAGAACTGGTAATTATGCAATTTTGAGTATCAGGACTGGATTGAAAAGAGACAATATTATAAAGCATGTTCTGATTATGATTGAGATTCCAGAAGCAGTGAGTTTTTAGCAGTAGTTTGGTATGCAGTGAAAACAATATTGCTGAAAGTTGTGTTAATTGTTAATCAGTGTATATAATTGTGACTGTTCTTGTAGAAAAAGGTTCCTAGTAGTTGCATACTTTTATCATTATGCCTTGTTTTTTTGTGTGTATAGTTTATTTCTGCTTCAGTTTGGTTTATTCTGATCTTTTTTTGAAGCTCATCTAGTTTATTTTAGGAAAAACGAGGTGACAACACTGAGTATGAGTACCAGTGGTGCCACTCCTAGTGTTTTTCCACTAGAGATCTAGTGTTTTTTCATTTAATTTAGTGTTCTAGTACTTTTTTATGGCTATCTAGTATTTTTTTTATGAGTGAGCTGAATGTAATTAATTGCACACTTTTCTGTAGTTTAACTTTACTATAGTTGAGACCTTTTCATTTAGTGCAATTGTTACACTGAATTTTAATTGTAATTAATAATTTGCTAAAAATTATAGTGTATACCTAATTAAATCTTAAATTACACAAGAAAATATTATTTGTTTCGAGATAAACCCCTGCGAAGTCACTTGGTCATCTGTTAAAAGTTACAGTGACCTGTAGCTGTACAAAACACAAGCATTGCTGCTATCTCTCATATTCTTTGTGACAAAGAATTTTGTCTCTGGTTTACAATGAGTTGCACAATGTATATGGTTGGCATTGCAACACATTAATTTTCTAGGAACTTTGAGTCTTATTTATGACTGTCTGTGAGTTTGCTTTTGTAATCTTCTAGGCCTAGGGTTTTTATGTAAATTACTGTTTTTATATCATGAAATCTAGTACTTTCCTGTAACAACGGAGTGGCAACACTGTCGAGTATACGGTAATTTGGAGTAAATTGTGGGCAGTGTAGCAGAGGTGTTGTACATGGATCATACTATCTGAATTTCGGATCAGAATTTTGCAGACTTCTGTTTCAGATGCGATACATATCGATTTATTGGATTTGGATCGGATCATGCTGAGTTTCTGAAATTGCTGCATTTATAACCAATCCATGTGGCACTTTTCACATTTTTCTGTAGCTAAATTTGTTCTAAATTCATTGCAACCTGAATTATTCCATGGAATGCAACACTGTGATGTATGATTTGGATAGTGGACCAGATAAAGTTTTTTGAATTTAATTAAGGTTGGATTCAGGAAAGTGATTTGGATATATGGATCTTGAAAATCCACAATTCGTNCTCTTCTGCAGTAGCTGCAGTAGTAGCAGTGTATTATTTTTGTCACAAAAGAACGGTTCACACTAGTCAATAGATCATACAGCATTATTGTGTAGGTTGTAGAAGAAAACATCTGTCAAACGAAAAATTAGAATTATTGACTATTAAGTCTATAAAAGCCTTAGAAGTTTCAAGCAAAGTGGGACATACATGACCTTGTGGTATCATCTAGGCCAGGGGTTCTCGAACTTTTGGTATTATGGAGCCCATGAAGAGATTGAACATAATTTACGGAGCCCCACAATAAATTTTATTAATGCCATTATTGCTTCTTTGGACAGTTGCAAAATTAGCCAAGTCAGTATTTTAATAAGTAAACAAATAGCTCGCAGAGCCCCGAGGTTTCTCTCGCGGAGCCTTGGGGCTCCGTATGGAGCACTTTGAGAACCTATGATCTAGGCTATACAATGGTCAAGATAGTTAATTAATGAGTGAAGATACACTGCAAGGGACAAAAGGACAACAAAACTTACAAAGAAAGCACAAACATTTGGAAGGCAATAGGCTAGGTGTTATGCATTGAATGCACAAAGGACAACAAAACTTACAGAGAAAGCACAAACATTCAGAAGGCAATCAATAGCTATGCATTGAAATCAAACAAGTACCGGGGATGATACAGGTCAGTAGCATGCTGGGGACAACCAAAATCAGATCAACAAAGCTGCACCCAGGCCAATGATAGCAGCTTTCCCTATGTACATATCGGTTTGTGTTATTTACTACAGACTCATTTCAAATATGTGTGGTTTATGAAACGACATATGATAAAGCTTGTGAAATCAATGTGTAGCACTTATGAAGCAAACTAACATGTTTCATTCATTGTTAGTACAGTAATATTTATTGTCTCATAATCATATATTGTATGACAGTGTTTTTCAGCCAGGGTTTCACGGAACCACAGAGTTCCGTGAGTGGCCGCCAGAGGTTCTGTCGATACAGACTAAATTTGCTTGGGACAAAATTCGCAACCACAGTTCTATGCAGTTTTAGTAATATAGACACTTGGATCATTGCGTATGGTTCCATGAACAACGCAAACATTTGTGGAAGGCTCCGCTGCAGGAAAAAAGTTGAAAAACACTGATATGTCACTATGTGATGTGTTGTAGAGGTAGCGACTATTTACTACAAATACTCCTCACATGATGTTGTTCAAATAAAATGCTGAGTTTGTCACTCGATTGACATCGTAGCGTAGCGGATACCTTTAAAGTCTGATGTGACCAAAAGTTTTGGGTTTGACTCTCACCTTGCTGACTTTCTTTTTGGTAACAGTGGTTGCACGTTTCAATTCGTGAGACCATGTTTTCTTAACCATTTTCAAAACTTTAGGTTTTGCGCTTAGGGTTAACATTAGCAGTAGCGTTAGGGTTAATGTTAGCTCAGCGTTAGGTTAGAGTTAAGGCTACAGTTACGGTTATGTTTTAGGTTTAACTTTTTGCGTTTACTATGTTTCTACCAAGCCATTTTCTATCTGTACTCTCCTTGTGTGTTACTGTAACATAAAAGGGTGGCATATTAATAAGATATCAATTTTCAAGATCCACAGGTGTACCTGTAGCCACTGCCTGTTGTAAAATGCAAAAGCAGTACTGTAGCATATTTAAGAGGAAAGTTAATTTTCTAGTCCTAATGTCACAAAGGATGTTGAAAGAACATGGACAAGGTCATCTAGTACTAGTTTACCAACCGCAATATATATACGCAGTGGTTTTTCCTGTTTAATTTTACTTCATAAAGCAGTAGTTATGCTTCATGTTAGTAGGTGGCATGTATTTACAATATTTAAAACACTGATTTTGATCAAAATCACTTGGAACAAGCTACTGTACATTCAATTTTTAATAAATATAGCTTTGGGAACAAAAGTGTTAAGTAGCAGTCTTGATTCCATGGCAAGGGTCCACTCAATGTTGTTACATCATTTTGTCACAGCTCAGAATAGCTTTCCCAGATCATTGTTGCGTATACAAAAACATCATAACACCCTAGACTGGAAGATCTTTTATGTAAAAGTACTTACATAAAATTTTAAAATGGGGTGTTTCAGCAAAATCTTGTATTTAGGATTGGCAGAGTCTATTTTGCCATCAGAGGCAAAAGCACTGCTGGAGCTATTTTGTCGTTAATGTGAGCCTGATTCATTGAATTAGTCATTTGACAAGGATCATACGCTTGGATTAGCTAATGGTCTTTGTAACATGACCTTAAATCTTAAGCCTTAAACCGAAATGCAAAAGCTAAACCCGAAAGTTTTTTCTTTAAAGTACTTAAAAAGCACTTTCACCAAAAGTGTCATTTCTATTAGCAAAGCCAAAACAATAATGGTGAGAGCCGAACCAATGACCACTTGCACAGCAGGCATAGACACTTACTATTCAACTAGGTTTAATATGCTGCTAGTGTCACAAACTAAGCACTATGTATATGGACAAAGCTGGATATGGTTCGACTGTCAAAATAGTTACAACAGAGCTTTTGCTGCAGGTGGCAAAGTACCTCAAGGCCAGAGGTTCCCAACCTGGGGTACATGTACCCCTGGGGATACATTTGCCTATCCGAAGGGATACATTTGCCTATCCAAAGGAATACATTTGCCTATCTGAAGGGATACATTTGAGGTTAGCAACAGAAGTGAAATATATATTTACATATCTTTTATTTCCAAATATTTATACATTTATACACGTATCAGTTAATATTATTCTCAAAATCCGTTATATGCCTATTGCTAAATATATTTGTGCATAATCATGATAAAATATTTTGTCATAAGAAATTTTAGGGGTGCACGTTCATCTTTCGAAATGCTAAAGGGGTACATGCTAGTCTTTCAGAATGCTGAAAGGGTACTAAGTCACAGAAAGGTTGGGAACCCCTGCTCTAGGCTATCCACGTGCCATTGTTTGTGTTGAGCATGAAAGGCAAAAGCAAAATCACTGTATGTATGAAAATATTATGGAACATACCATGTTTCTAACTATGGACAGCAGTGCAACAGCATTAGCTGCTGCCTGTCTCTTGTTGGCTATTCTACCATAGCAGCACTTAGCTACAAGCAGCGCTATAATAGTGCAAACAAAATGGTGTGATTTTATTGTTATTATTATACTACAATACATTTTAACAACCTATTTTTGCATAGATTATATAAATTGCACTGTATCCAGCCCTCCAGTGGCCAGGCAGTCATTAATGCGGCCCTTGGTTCAAAAAGTTTGGCCACCCTTGCCCGAACCCATTGGCTCTTTGCGCATCGTACTTGTCACATGACCATTTAATTTAACTCAATCATGTTGGACTAAAGGCAACATAGCCCCAGCACAGCTTTTGCCTCATTAAGCAAAATAGATCCTACAAATATGAAATGCATGACAGGTGAGGAAATCCCGCTGAGACTATCATTTTCTTGCATAACAACAGTGGATGACTAAACAAAGATCATGCTCACAAAATACTTGAAAAACGTTTTTTTTTGCTTGTTAGGAAATTACTGATGCTGGGTTTATAGAAACTTTCACTGGTCCACAACAATGCAACAGTCCATCTGCAAGCCATGTACTAGCTAGTTCATACTGAAAATAATTGCGGATACTTATATGTGGCCACCATGTAAAGTCTGAAAATTTTGTATCACAAATGATAACTCATTGACAGCTGCCACAGATTCCAGAACATGCTGCATGACATTTCTTGTCTAGGATAAGAAGATACTGTACTTTTTGCCATTTGAACAGTATGCATTTAATGGCTTACTTTACATTGCTTTTCATCATTATTTAAATGCGATAGCTAAGACTTGGACTGTGGAAGTATACGTCAATGTGAATCTTTTTTCTTACTTTAAGCAAATGTTAGTGGCAGTGATTATGTTTTTAGCACAATTTACATTTAGCATATATTTTTATTGAAGCTTCATTGGAATGAAAAAATATCGCTTGTTAAGTGATAATCAGCACCAAAGACCACCAAATCATGGCGATGTTAAGGAATCAGGGAAAGGTGGATCGTCTGCAACAAATGAACAATTGCATAAAGAGATAAGTTGGTGTGTGGAGCAATTAAGAATGGGCATATATTGTTTGAAACCTACAACAAAGCAAGCAAAAGAAAGTGAACGAGTTTTGAAGATTTTAACATCAACCAAAGCTCCACTTGTCAAAAAGCGGCAAGTTATGCACCAAACTTTTGGGGATTACAGAAAAAAGATTATTGCGGAAGACACAAAGTGGGAAAAAGATACTGCACAGTTAATGAAATATATTTGTATTAGGACAGTGCCATCACAAAACAAAGGCAAATTTTTCAAATATGGAGCAGCACTGAGTTGTCTGTCAAAAGGTAGTTTCAGTGCCCTTCAAGAAGACAAGAATGATTTTCACAAGTGTACTTTACAAGATACAGATAAGTTAAATCATAAATGCGCAGTGGATCGATATGCATTGCTAAAGAGCTTGGAAAATGATTTCTGTTTTTGTTTTCATTTGGATGAAAGTTCATGACAAAGCAAACGGCCAAAAAGGATCTAAGCTAGCTTGAATTTTTTGGTCTGGTTTGCCTGTTTTCCTTACTTTTGGTGGTTAAGTGAAGTTATATGTAGAAAGGCTGCATCCAGTGGTACCTTGTCTTTTAGTTTTTTTCTGTTGCAATAGCTGGGAATGTTTAATCTTGCAGGAGTGAATTACTTATTCTTGTTGATACTGTGCAGCTATCAAGAATTTTCTGTCTGTAAACGCACTTCTCTGCGTAATGAGTTTTTGAACTTTTAAATGGTTATTTTGTGCCAAATAGATGTCTGTCATTTTGCTCTCAAGTAAATTTTCTGTGGGTTTCTTGTCCTTACATGTTCGTTTTGAAAAAAATTAGCAAATTTACATTTGTTATAAAATAAAACACTTTAAATGTGCTGCCATGGTGAGTACATGAACTTTGTTAGTAACTCATTCATGCTGCCCGTGAGTGCATCATGTGTTTGGTAGCTTATGCCAGTCATTTCCAGAAAATAGCCATTCAATGTTTGTTATTGTAACATTTTCATGATCTGCCATTCCATCCATTTGTTTAAAGCCAGTTACAATACTTTATGTGCGTCGCAAACTTCCTTCTAAAAGATTTCTTTTCACTGCTGTGAAATATACTGTTGACTTGTTTGGATGTAAATGCAACATAGGTTTCTTAAGGATGGACATCATGCGTATTTCTTCATGTAAATCTCCTAAATACTTAACTATGCTAGAGAAAATACCCATCTGAAATGGCAAACATTTTTTTTCTAAAATTAACTACTGCGTGCATTTTCAATCATGTGATCGAGTTCAGTAGGGTCATGTTGAGTAAATGTTAAACCCTGTTAATCATCATCTGTTCTATTGAAAATCGTTAATTTTCCAACTGCTATCTTATTTTTTCAAAAACATTTTCAAAAAGATAATTTTGTGACCTCTTGCTCTTGCCATCACTACTATTGAACAATTAATCTCATATTTTCAACATCAACATATGTATTCTTTCTGATGGTGCATTGGTATTTTGTTATATACACAAAGTTCAGCAGTAACGCTGTTCTATGACTGTGCTTTGAGCTTGATTGTACCTTTGAAGGCATATGCCTGTTTGTGCATGAGAGAACCTGGACCACATAGTTTTTTTTCACACCATCTTTTGTAAACACATTTGAATTTATTTGAAATTTTTAAAATTACTGCTCATAAATGCCATTATAGGCCACTGCCATATGTAGGCTTAATGCAGGTTGGTCAAAGTTTGTCGCATTCAGATTTTTTCCACATTTTTAAACCTTTAAAATTAGGTGAAATGTTTCATGGTATGTAAATTTGGCTTGGCATTCACTAACACTTTGGTACCCACCAGGGAAGCTGCAATACATGTAGCCTTCTCGTTTAAGTCCAACCATGTGTACTTCAGAAGTTTGCAACCTATTTTCTACTTGCATGCAGATTGAAGGATTTGTCAGTTGGCACAAAACATCAGTGCAAAAAAGAAAGTTGTTGATTTATATGTAAAACCTGTGTATGTTGCCAAAAGATCGTTGAAATAATTCACTCATTTTTTCCTCATCAGAAATAGCATTCATATTGCTACATTTATTCATGAAAATTTCTGTCTCATGGTCAAATTCCTCATAATTTGTATTCAGCCAAGTAGAAAGTTTGTACAATTCAGAAATTTTGTAAAAATCTAAAAACGTTTTGCAGCAGTATGCATACTTCAAGGTCACATTGTGCACCGATTCCACCTGCATGCTGTAACAGTCTATAAAGGTCAAATAACTAATGCTAGAGGTTGATTAGAAATAGCCAATGCAGTCCTTAAGTTTGATTGTGCTGCTTAATGAGCAGTTTCCTTTAAACTTCCAGTTGTGAACTCTTTATTTTAGATTTGGAACCGTGTGCTTACGTTGCTTTAGAAATGGATTTATCATCTGCTAGCACCATATTTTGCACTGTTCTGACAGGCAATGTTAACCTCCTTAAATACAAGCAGAGCACAGGTATCTTGCATAGTGCCATGGTGCTACGATTTTGCTGTCAGGTTTGAATGCCATTTAACAGCTGATTTTTGTCTTGCAGCAAACATGAAGTTTGTTTGTGCTATCACGTTTTTGATTTTGTTTGATATCTGGCTCTGTTTCTGTGAAGACAGCTTCAATCCTTACCAGATTTTGAATGTTCCCCAAACAGCTGAAACACAACAAATTCGCAAAGCGTATAAAAAGCTGGTGAAAGAGTGGCATCCTGACAAAAATTCATCACCTGATGCTGAAGACAAGTTTATCAAAATTCAACAAGCATATGAGGCATGTATTGACACTTTTTATATGATTTTGCTGTTACACAGTATTTAGAACAAGGCTTACGTAAGCACATGTGTTGAGATGTTCACAAACTGATTGCTTGTAGTGCAGCCTGGTTGTTAATGAACCCTTTGTGATTACAAATATGCCAAAGATCCTGTGCAGCAAAACCTTGTATTACTCCATTGTTGTCATTTTGGTGGATTTGTTTCGTTTTTGGTTTTTGGAAATTTTTGATTAATTAGTAGAGTGTGGAAAGTTGTTTCCTTCCCTACTGCTACTACATATAGTGTTGTTGTTGATTGGAATTTAGTAGCATTCGATGCTTGCAATGAACAGAAAACTAAAAGCAATTTTCAGCTTTCTAACTCGTGTGTTTTAGTCTTATCTCAATATGCTGCTATAACATCATAAATATCTACATCACTCAAAACAGCATTTTCAGCAGAAACAAATTAACTGTCAGAGGATAGGAGTGATTGAGACTGATGGTTCAAATTGATGTAAGTGTTAATATGTGATTGGTGGTGAACACAAGGAGCATTTTTATCATGTAAAATTTCGCATGTAATCTGATTCTTGACCAGATTTCAAAACTTCTCCATCCTTGTGAAAATACCTTTTAGTTTCTAAAAACTGCAAGGTGGGTCCCTGCACCATATAATTACCAATGCTGGGAATCACTTGCTTCAGTAGTCACAATCAAACTGGATTTTTTTTCTTGGCAAACTTGGTTTATTAAGGAACATTGTTTTGTTGTGTAGTTACTCATCATGCATTGATAAAAATTTCTTTAATGTGGTGAAGATTTTATCTGATGATGAGAAGAGAAGACAATATGATGATCAAGGTTTCTCAGCCAACAACAATCAATGGAAAGCTCAGCAGCAACCCTTTGATCGCTCCTTTCGATTTACTGATGGATTCAGACATTTTGATTTTGGTATATTGTTATCAGTACCTTTGTGCGCCGATTGCTGTTCAGCTTTTTGAAAAGTTTGTTGCAAAAGTATTTTGTGACCCACAGATTTCTCTGAAGACCATTCATCAAGGTCCATCTCATCGCGATCTTTCGTGACTAAAATCTTGCCAGACAGCCACCATACACCACAAGTTATATACATCTATTCTACCTTTTGTCCCCAATGCATTGTCATTTTGAAATCCACATGGGACAAGGCAGCTGCGGATCTGGAAAATCTTGGTATTCAAAGTGTACATGTGAAATACATCTCCTTAATGTCTCGTAATCAACTCACTTCTCGTTAATGTCTCCTAAATGCATGTGAATTTTCTTGTAAAAATTATATGTAATTGCTCTTATTTATTCCTATCTGGTCAACCTCAAATTGTCTTTAATTGTTTCAATTGAAGTACTATATTCTTTTACAAGTTTCTTCGTAACGCATAACAATAAACTTGCAGTTTGCGGTGTCTTTTAACATGCTAACAATTTGCAGGCTTGGGTGTTGGTACTGTTGATACAACATTCAACTCTCGCCTGGCCACGACTCTCCGTGTTACAAGAATTCCAATGATATTGGTTGTATACCAAGAGCAGTATTCCTATTATCGCGGGGTGATATCGTACGAAAACTTAAAGGACTTCATCAATTCTCAGTTGCCCACTTATTTGGTGACAACGGTAAGACATAATCTTGATAATGTAGAGCAACTTTTGTTAAAATGATTTTTTTTATTTTATTTTTTCTTTAAATTGACTTTATCTGTATTTGGCAATGAAGATTTCGTCCTTGATTCCTGTCTGCGCTTCACACAGTGTGCAGAAGTTCATAGATATTTAGATTTGCAAGAACTTTTGTCTAAAACAGGGGTCGCCAAATCCGGCCCGCGAAGCCATTTCATCCGGCCCGCGTAGACATTTTGCCAATGAGGAAAAACAATATAACAAAGGAAAATTTGTTGATTTGGCAGAAA